>Ga0164318_10007560_pt1 | contig 10525 bp, 14 predicted proteins | sample GuaBasSedimGuay9_FD_113734 | JGI IMG/M metagenome (GOLD analysis project Ga0164318, IMG submission 113734) | Subseafloor sediment microbial communities from Guaymas Basin, Gulf of California, Mexico - Guay9, Core 4571-4, 0-3 cm | ecosystem: Environmental > Aquatic > Marine > Hydrothermal vents...
AGAAGGTCAAAACAGAAGCAGCATTCAATTTTAGAAAATCGAAAAAAAAATACTACAAAATTCTTGTAATTTATATTTCTTCAGTCTTCTAGTCATATCATTAATCTCTTCTTTAATTTTTATAATTTTTTCCAATTTAGAAAATCATAAACTATTCACACACTCTTAATCGTCTCTTCTTCGGGCTTTGGTTGGGCAGTTAGCCCTTCTCTATGGACTCTCGCGAACTCTGGCGTTACAATAATCCATTCGTCGGATACGCCGGCAATGTCTCCATTCACAGCCATGCAGGTCTTTCTAATTCTTGATATGGCTCTTTTAAGTTCACCGATGTCCTTATCCTTAAGCTCTTTTATCTTTACAAGAACAATCTTACCTTCCCTCATCTTTCGTTGTATCCTGTCAGAATCAGCATAATCTTCTAACTTGTCAACCACGATAAGTATTTTTCCAGATTCGGATGTTCGCGACCCCTCGACATCCAACTCAATATATTCTTCTTCGTCAATCGGTTCTTTTTTTCGAAACCGACCAAATATGCTATCGAGTACCATCCTTTCCCACCTCATTAAACATTTGAATAAAATAAATTTGTTGTATAAATATTTAAGACAATCTTTTTAAGTTTTAGTCATTGCTCTTTCTCTTTATTCTTTTCATTCATTACCTCTAACATCGACACAATATTCCATATTTCTGTTCTGGTGTACAAAGGAATATTAGAATCATTAGAAATCTCATCCAGAATAGATATAGCAGAATTTATGCGGACAGCCATGTCCTTGGTTTCGTCGTTCAGATAGTTTTTTGCCTCTTCAACTGAGGACCGGATGTTTCTAGGTACTGTTCTATCATCCTTTATTTGGTCAAGTAGTTTGTTTATCGTTTCTACATCCATTTTATCACCCCCTTTACTCGGAAGTGCCTAAAGTTGGCTGCATCTCCGCGAATTTTTCTTGGATTTCCTTTATCTTATCTTTCAGCATTTTTTCATGTTTCTCTATAGTTTTAATTCTAAGTTCGGTTTCCTCTTTTCTTTCCTCGAGGTCTTTTTTAATGGATTTTTTATCCTTTTCAATAAGCACGGGACCTATTATAGAGAAAACCTTTCCCGAACCTTCTTTTATTTCTTCCACGGCTTGATCTATTTCTGTGATATGTAGCATTAGTGTCTGCTTCTGGGTAAGAATGGATTGTAACTGCTGGTTGAGAATCTGCAACTGAACAAGAAGTTTTTCAGCATCTTTTTCCATATTCACACCCCATTATTTATGTATTTTTCTGCACGCGCTTAGATTTGTTTTTTATTCCCTTAGATTTCATTATAAACCTTTTCAGCAAGTTTTATCTTCTCTATATAAGAGTTTACCGCTGCCTGGACACCAGCAATGTCCTTCGCATCTATCTCGATGATAAGTTTTTTTCCTTTTTTGTTGATATGGCAACGGAACTTCGAACCCTCTTCTTTTACAATTATGCCAAGTATTTTCGGATTTTCAACAATGAGTTCGAATTTCGCCTTCACGATATCACTTTGCTTCAACTCTCTTGACAAACTGAGGGCGTGCCTTGGCAATTATTCTAAACCCACAAAAAGGACATCTCGGCTGATCGATATTTTCTATCTCTTTTTTACATTTTATGCATTTATACATTCAACCACCATTCTTATAGTTTTCGTAGTAAAGCAGGAGGGTAAAATATATGAACATGGTTGCGATGAAAACCATCATGATATCGTACAGAACCTTTCCTGTGTTCAGCCAGCGAAATATTATTAATCCGAGCAATAAAATTTCTGCAAGCACAAGACTCTTTTTGGCGGCTCGTGACTCTGCGTCCTTTTTTCGCATATTATCACGCTGTGCTCACTTTGACTTGAATTCATACGCACCTGACGCATACTTTGCACCACATTTTTTACATACCCAGATACCCGAGGCTTCTCGAACCACGGCTATCCTTGAGCAAGACGGGCATTTGTATTTCTTTTTCTTTTTTGCGTCTATTTCTTTTATTTTGTCCCGAATCTTTTTACCGTATTTTGAGCCGAATCTTCCTGCACTTCCTGTCTTTTTTCCCATGTTCTCTACCTCTTGGATGGATGTGTCGTAATGACAGCATACTTGATGTCATTACATATACTAACAAGATTATAATTAAAATCTTTAATAATGTTAAGATTTAGTGGAAAAGACTTTTAAAGGTTTCAATTTCGCTTATTTTATTGTTTGATTTTTTTACATCTTACACCTTGTTCGCTGTCTTCAAGCAAGTATCCCATTTCTCTTATCTTATCTCGAATCTCGTCTGCTTTTTCCCAGTTCTTTTCTGCCCTCGCTTTTTCGCGCTCTTCTATGAGTTTCTTAACCTCTTCCGGTATCTTTACTATCTCTTTCTCAAAATTCATTATTTTGAAAACAGAATCAATCTTCTTCAGCAGCGAAAGAATATCTGCCGCTTCTTTTTTTGTCAGCGATCTATTTTCAATTTTTTTATTCACCTCTGTTATAAGGTCAAATAAAACTGCAAGTGCCTGTGGTGTGTTTAGGTCATCATCCATAGCTGCTTCAAATTTTTTATGATATTTTTTGGCGATATCTGACTCAATTCTCTCAGAAGGCTCAGCAATTTCAAGAAGCCTTTGTATGAATTTATTGATCTTGTCAAGTTTTTCTTTTGCTTTTCTTAGCTTACCCTCAGAATAATCGAGCGTACTTTTGTAGTGCGAAGAAAATGTCCACATTCTTATTTCTTCTGGCGAGAATTTTTTTAGTGCAGCATCTATTGTTATGAAGTTTCCTTTGGACTTGCTCATCTTTTCGCCATTTATTGAAAGTAAGCCAAAGTGAACCCAGTAGTTGGCACCTATTGTTCCGAACGCTCCATAGTTTTGCGCTATCTCGTTCTCATGATGTGGGAAGTAGTGATCAACGCCACCGCTATGAATATCAAAATCACCGCCAAGATATTTTCTACTCATGGCAGAACACTCAATGTGCCATCCGGGCATTCCTTTACCCCACGGTGAATTCCACACATGTGAGTGACCTGGCTTGTGTTTTGCCCACAAGACAAAGTCATTCGGATTTTTTTTGTTCGGGTCTTTTACCCTTTGTTGCTCTTCTTGTTCTTTCATGTTCTTTCCGGATAACTTACCATAATCCTTGTACTTCGATACATCGAAATAAACAGTGCCATCTTTTACATAGGCATATCCATTCTCGATGATTTTTTTTATTGTTTCTATCATTGCGTCGACATTTTCACTAGCCTTCGGCTCCACGTCAGGCGGTTCTACTTTCAGTTTTTTCATGGCTCGATGAAAATCTTCTGTGTAGAATTTAGTTATCTCTTCTGCTGTCTTTCTCTCTCTTTCCATAGCTTTTTTAATCTTGTCAATGCCCTCGTCTGCATCAGATGTCATGTGTCCGAAATCAGTTATGTTCTGAACATGTTTCACCGCAAATCCTTTCCACTTTTTCAGAAACTGTTTTAGCATATCAGTCCTTATGTAGGTGACCGCATGCCCAAGATGAGATGAAGAATAAACAGTAGGACCGCACGAATAATATCCAACTTTGCCTGGTTTTATCGGCTTGAAAATTTCTTTCTTTTTCGACCATGTGTTAAACAGCTTCAAAGTCATTTCTATCATCTAATCCGTCGAAATAACGTCAAAAAGCGAGGTGGGAGAGTCGAACTCCCTTCTTCCGGTTTCTACTTTTGGTTTGGATATAACCTTTTTCCAAAGGTTCGTCTGCAGCCGGATGCATGGCCGTTCTGCCAACCTCGCATCTAATTTTCTCTTGTAATTGTCATTATAAATATTTATTAAATATTTATTAGAATACCTGTGAGTGAGATATCTAGAAGAATCAGCTTTTGTTTTACTGGCCACAACAGCCATTGCAAAGGCATCCACCGATCATCTGACCCACCTTTTGTAGAATTAAATACGAACGGAATTTTTAAATAGATTTGCTATGGTTCTAAATCTTTTTACTCACAAAATCTCATTTTCTTACCTAAACCTAATCGTTTCCAGGTTGTATGGTGCGATGGTTTCTGTCTTTATTGCCTTGTGTAATGTTCTGGCGAGCTCAAGTGCGCGTGAATTGTCGCCGTGGTCAACAAGAATTTTTCTCGGTTTTGTTTTGAGTTTTTTGACAAAGTTTATGAGTTGTGGTTGGTCGCTGTGACCAGAAAGACCTTCAATAGTTTGTATTCTCATCTTTAGTTCCAATGCTTCATTTTTTCCATTCTTTTTGAGAGGTATTTGGTTCCACCCTTTTTGTATTCTGCTACCGAGCGTCCCTTCAGCTTGATAACCGACAAAAATTAGCGTGTTTTTTGGGTCAGGAGCAAACCGCTGGAGATATTCCATGGCAGGTCCCCCGACAAGCATACCGGACGTTGCTATCACAACATAAGGATCTTGCTTTTCAAAGACTTTTTCTCGCTCTTTTTGTGAGCCTATTGCGTGCAGTCTTTCATCCACAAAGGGATTTTTGCCTTGGTGGAGAATCTTGTTTTTCATATTATTTGACAAGAATTCCGGGTACGCTGTGTGTATAGCAGTGGCATCCCAGACCATACCATCAAGATAGATGGGAACATCTACGTCAGACATCGTGAGTATAGCCATAACATCTTGAGCACGACCAACAGCAAAAGAGGGTATCAAAACCTTACCTCCTCCAGCAACTGTTTCTTTGACCGTATCGATCAATAGCTTTTCTGCCTCTTTTCTTGGGGGCTGTTTTGCATCAGCGCTACCATAGGTGGATTCTATTATCAGCGCTTCTACACGCGTATAGTCGGTAGATGCGGGCTGGAAAAGTGTTGTGGGTGCAAACTTTATATCGCCCGTGTAAAGAACATTATACAAGCCGTCTCCTATGTGCACATGAACAGTAGAAGAGCCCAGCAAGTGACCGGCATTCTGCAGGGTTAGTCTCATATCAGGTGTTATGTCAGAAACCTCACCATATTCCAGCGCTATCGAGTGCTTGATAGCCTCTTCTATAGCACGCGAATCGTACGGAGGTTTTCTGTTTTCTCGCTGGCAGATTTGTATGTAATCAAGCTGTAGCATAGCCATCAGGTCGCGTGTCGGTGCTGTTGAATATAGGGGCCCCTTGTACCCGTAAGAATATAGATATGGAATAAGGCCGCAGTGGTCCATATGAGCATGCGACAACACAACAGCATCCAAATCCTGTATATGAAATTCAGGCGCTTCCAGGTAAGGGAAAGGCTTTTTTGTCGAACCTACGGATATGCCGCAGTCCAATAGGATGTTGCTGTTGTTTGTTTGTAGCAAGATACAGCTACGTCCAACCTCGCGAAAGCCACCCAAAGCAGTAGCGCGTATCCATTCGACTTCTTTTTTCTCGCCATATATCTTTTTCCCAAGTTCATGTAAGAACTTCTTTCGGTAAGCGACCTCTTTATGTAGCATTTTTCTTATTGACCTTATGAGTTCAGATTCAATTATTCCAGCGCGTCTTATTTGCGGTGTCCACAAAGTCTTATCTTTTATTTCTTTTAGTGTCGCACCATTTTTACCTATGACAAGTCCCGGCTTTTCGGCGTGAATAATAACCTTGCTAAATTCAGGCTCGAAATAGATGTCCTTTAGGTTTGCTTCTTTCGGTATTATGCTCTTTATAATTTCCTTGCATTTTTCCGGGTCTTTTATGATGCTTGGGTCTGCCCTAACTTCTATTCTTTTTTTTATCTTGTCCACTATTTTCTTAATAGGTTTTGTGGAGTTCCTAAAAAATTCTCTATTCTGCGTATACAAAATGATTTCACTCGCTTCGTACAGAACTTCTGATATCATCGCGTCCTTTGGTAGACCTTCTTTTATTTCTTCCAAAATTGTCATATTGCAAAACACCCTTTAGATTCTTTTATGGTTCCAAATTCTCAGTTATTATTCCAAACAAATAGAATAGTAAAACAAAAAATCAGATATATATACCCCTAATTATATCTTTTTTATGATATTCTCATCAACAAACTCGAAGCCCTTGTCTGTCACCTTTGCCACAACTATCTTTTTTCCACCACTTGCTATGTCTCTTTCTCTCGCAGATTTTATTGACCTGACAGCTATGTTTATAGCGTCATTCACAGACAAATCAGACTTGAAATTGTCCTCAAGAACTCCGTAAGCGAAGGGAGATCCAGAGCCTGTTGAGATGAACTTATCTTCTATTGCAGAGCCATCTGGAAATAGGCTGTATAAATGAAAACCAGTTTTATCCTTTCCTCCGATAAGCATCACCGCTAGCAGTGGGAAGTATCGATTGTTGTGGAGTATATTTCCAAGCAAAGTGCTCACGGCGTTTATAGTTATCTCACCGCGGTTCATTTTGTAGAGATTTATTTCTGCTTTTATCAGTCTTATTAGGGCTTGTATGTCGCCGACTCCGCCCGCTGTTGTAGCTCCGATGAAATCATCTATTTGGAATACTTTTTTGACCTCTTTATGAGCTATCATATAGCCCATGGTTGCCTTGCTCTCGCTCGCGAGAACAACACCATCCTTGCAAACAATTCCAACGGTAGTTGTACCCGTCTTAAGCACTCGTTTTTGTTCGTCGTTCAAAGCGTCTAAATCCATTTCAACAACCTCACAGTTATCTATTATAATTTTTTCAGAACATGCTTGTTTAATTTTTTTATGATAGTAAACTATTTAAAATTAAAAACATGCTCACTCAAATTGCTGTATCAATATGCTCTAGCTACGTAAACAACTTTTTTAGCGGGTTTGCCGCATATAACACATTTATTGACCGGTTTCTCATTAGCCCCGAACTCAATACCTCTCACTTCTGCACCTGTATCATTTTTTAGTTTTTTTGCGCAATCCTCTTCATAGCAGAATGATATCTTAACAAGGCCGCCTCGTTTTAGATTCTGTTTTAATTCTTTGTAATTTTTAGCCTCTCGTACATTTTCATCAAAAAATTCCTTAGCTCTATTTTTCATGCTATCAAAAATATCTTTTAGGATATCGCTTATTTTTTTCTTTACATCCTTTTCACTAACAGCTAGTTTTTTCCCACTATCGCGCCTGACTATAGTGACCTGTCCTTTCGCAACATCATCAGGCCCTATCTCTACGCGTACAGGCACACCTTTCAGTTCCCACTCGTGGTATTTGAATCCTGGTCTATAACTGCGTTCATCCAATCTAACCCGAAAACTTTTCTTCAGCTCAGAAAACAACGAGTGTGCTTTTTCTTTCACTTTGTTTTCATGCCCTTTTTTCAGTATAGGTATAATCACTACCTGAACAGGCGCAAGCTCAGGTGGCAGAATCAGGCCTTTGTCATCGCCGTGAATAGAAACAACAGCAGATAAGATTCTAGACACACCCGGTCCGAAGCACGTTTGGTAAGCGTATTGTTTCTCTTCTTTCTCATCCGTGAACGTTATGTTAAACGGCTTAGAAAAATTCCTTCCCAAATTATGCGTTGTTGCGATTTGCGCTATTTTGCCATCTGGCATTATTGTGTCATAAGCATAGGTAGATTCTGCACCGGGGAATTTATCCCACGGTGGTCTTTCAAACAGCATAAAAGGTATGCCTAGCTTGTTTTCTATCACATTTTCCGTGATTCTCATATCCTCTTCTACCTGTTTTTGAGCAGCTTCGGCTGTTTTTTGGACGGTATGCGATTCCAGCCAGAAGAACTCCCTGCCGCGAATCAGCGGTTTTGTCATTTTCGTCTCATATCTGTAAACCTGCCCGCTTTGATACAGCTTCAAAGGCAAATCCTGATACGTGCGAATCCATAAAGAGTACATCGGATATATGGCTGTCTCAGACGTGGGCCTTAAAAACAATCGCTCTTCCAGTTTATTCTTACCGGCGTGTGTTATCCAGAAAACCTCCTTCTCAAAACTCTTCACATGTTCCTTCTCTTTTTTGAGGCTCGATTCAGGTATAACCACGGGGAATCCCGCGGGTTCGTGTCCAGTGCGCTCAAATTCTTCTTCAAACATTCTTGTTATTCGTTTAATCATGAACATTGCCCACGGCATATAAACAGGAAAGCCTTTAACAGGATATCTCTGGTCAGCCAAGCCGGCTTTCTTAACGACCTCGAGATACCACTCACCGAAGTTCTTCTTAGGTACTGTTATTCCAAGCTCTTCTGACACGATGAACACCTATCATGTGTAGCGTGCGGGTTGCACGCAAACAACTTACTAAGACTTAATTGCGCCAAAACTTAATAATAATTGGTTCACGCCGATTTAAAAGTTTAAAGCTTCGATTAAGCCAAGTTTTTCATAATTTATTGGTAGTAATCCATTAATGGTTTACATGTTGACACGGTTTTATTAATTAAAGCCGTGGTAAACAATCAGATACAAAAAGAGTGAATAATTGGTACCTAGTTTTTCATTCTTTTGGCGACATCGAGGCCTTTTTCGGTCAGGTGCCATGAATCTGCCTCATAGTAAACGAGCTGCATGTGCTTGAGGCTTTTCAGTGCCTCGATAACCTCCTTAGAAGATGTTTTGACCTCTTTTGAAAGCTTCTCGAGCGTTTTCGGCTCCTTCTTGAGCTTTTTAAGAATCTCGCGCATGAGCATGATTTAATTATACAGAGAAAGCTTTTATGCGTTCTGGACAACTGCTAAATTTTAATCTTCCTGATACCATTCTCAGAGTAGTATCCTCCAGTAATGGCATCTATATAGGCTTTTATACCACCTTTTAAGGAGTTCAAATAATACCTCAACTCCCTCAACTTGTTCTCAACTTTCTCTGCACTTGGATAGACCTGCTTTTTCCATATTTCTATTTCTTCTTCTAGACCTCGGCGAACACTTTTTTCAACATCTTCAACATTGTAATTTTTTGTTGCTTCTTCTATGTTTTCTGGATTTGTCGGATTGTCTTGAATTTTTTCCAGTAGATACTCACAGTTCATTATAATCACATAACAATGGGTCCAAGGAGATTTGAACTCCTGTCTGAAGCTCCCTAAGCTCCGATGTTTGCCGTCCGGCGCTTCGCGCCAAACCCTAGCCAAGCTACACCATGGACCCGAAAGGAATGGGCCCACCCAGATTTGAACTGGGGTCTGAAGCTCCCAAAGCTCCGATGTTTGTCGTCTCGAAAGACTCTAACCAAGCTACACCATGAGCCCATGTCGTGTTGTGTGTGGAAACCATGTATAGAGATTATAGCTATAAAACACTTTTAAAACTTTTTAGCCAACTCTAATCATGAACCTAAAGCAGGTGCTGGAAAAGAGAGGCATTAAAGGCGCTCCAAAGAGTTTCGACCAAATCGGCGATATAGCTATAATAGAAATTCCAGACAAGCTCAAAAATTACGAAAAAATTATCGGTCAGACAGTCCTTGACTTGCACAAAAACATTAGGACTGTGCTAAAAAAGGCGTCACCGCGCACCGGGAAATATCGACTGAGAAAATTAAAGCTAATCGCAGGTGTCAATAAATCAATAACAGAGCATAAAGAATCTGGTTGCAGTTTTCTGCTAAATGTAAGAACATGCTATTTTTCTCCAAGGGAAGGCACAGAGCGCATACGCGTCGCAGAAAAGGTGAGAAAAGGCGAATACGTTATGGTCTTCTTTGCCGGTGTCGGCCCTTTCCCAATAATAATCAGCAAAAAGACGAAAGCATCTGGCGTTGTTGGTATAGAACTCAACCCAGCCTGTGTCAGATATTTTCGGCGCAATATTGTGCTAAACAAACTCACTAATGTTAGAGCCATCCAAGGGGATGTTCAAAAAGTAGCAAAAGAATTTTATGGTTCATGTGACCGTGTTTTAATGCCACTTCCTGAAACAGGATACAAATATCTCGTTTATGCTATAAGATGTCTGAAGCCAGAAGGCATTGTTCATTTCTATTTTATTTCCCCTGAAGATGAAATTAATAAGTGGAAGAAGCTTGTGCGCAGGGAAGCATCAAAACTGAAAAGGAAGGCAAAAATCAAGGAGATAAAAAAGGTCCTTCCATATGGTCCGAAAATATATAAGTGGCGCATTGATTTTATCGTTTCTTGAACTTTGCATCGATAACTATATGATATGTTCGTGGTGCAACACTCTTGACTTTTTTCTTTGTCATGATTCTGATAAGAGCAAAGCCGTGTGCTTCCGCGCTTTTTCTTAGTTGTTTTAAAGGTGTACTCCACAATTCGCTTTGCTTGTAAACATTGTGGTAATGGATAATTCCTTTGTCCTTCAGTAGCGAGAAAGCCGTAGACAGGAATTTTTCCGTGCCAGGAAAGTAGCCCATTATTATTCTATCTGCCTTTTCTTGCAGTACGACAGATCGACAATCGCCAAGAATCGGCTTTATGTTTTTTATTTTGTTTAATTTTATATTCTCCCTCAAGAATCTGAATGATGTGGGCTTTTTATCTATGGCGTATATTTTTTTCATCTTCGTGTTCTTGGCTATACCTATGGAAAAATAGCCAATGCCTGCGAGCATATCAATGATTGTTTCGTTGGGC
>Ga0164318_10007563_pt1 | contig 10524 bp, 9 predicted proteins | sample GuaBasSedimGuay9_FD_113734 | JGI IMG/M metagenome (GOLD analysis project Ga0164318, IMG submission 113734) | Subseafloor sediment microbial communities from Guaymas Basin, Gulf of California, Mexico - Guay9, Core 4571-4, 0-3 cm | ecosystem: Environmental > Aquatic > Marine > Hydrothermal vents >...
GGATTGTTCCATTCTGAGGTTATGGTTTTGTTAAATGTTATATTGTAACTTGATATGTCTGAACAGGCTCCTGATGAGGTTGTGTGTATTTGAGCTAAAGGAGTTCCGGTTACTGAGGTATCTGAGCCATAATTTTCGTAAACATAAACCTCTAGATCACAGTAAGTATTGCAGGTTGCACCATTGTTGGTAGTGCATTGGTAGTCATCTGCTTCTCTAAACTCTATGCTATTAGGCAGAAGTACGTTTCTTTTCCATAGTTGGCTGAAGCGGCCTGAAATATTATCGTAAAGCACATTGTAAGCTTTGGAGTTATCAAGGTAGCAAATTATGTTGTAATCAATACCCTTTGGAACATCTCTTTTACAAACTAGCTCGTTTGTATAGTAATCATAAACTTTTATTGAACTTGAACCAGAAGTTGGGTGTAAGGCTTTACCAGTAATATTTAGTTTATAGGGAGCTAGGTTAAAAGTGTAGCTATTGGGAGCTGTTAGATTGGAAAAAATAACAAAGTTACCGATTTCCCATCCTCTCTTTAGAGTTGCTGTATAAGTTTTTGCTGAATCAACAACACAACTAAGCTCACCATTTTCATCTGTATACCCATCGCATACTAACTTATTATCCTCATCTTTAATCATCACATAAGTATCTTTAATTGAAATTCCATCCTCAACTGTTTTTATTGTCAAAGTATTCGTAGTATCTAGCGTTAGAGTGGCTGGTAGGCTTACATTAGTATAATTAGCTATATCGTAAGTTTTGGATGAGTTTAGAGAGCATATTACTTCTCCTACTTGATTTGTTGTAGCTTCACATGCTAAAGCTCCAGTATCATTTTCGTAGACAGAAATCAAAATTCCTTGAACAGGTTGGCCTGTTGCATTTTTTGCATAAACAATTAGGTTTTCCAAGGTTGTTTGAGAGCTATATGCTTGAATTTTAGCAAAGCCCTTGGAGGAAAGATTGAGAACATGGGCACCATATTGAGTTTTTATGTCATAATTACCATCCTCAAGGCCACACCTTATCTCTCCTTGTTGCTCTGTCTTTCCGTGGCATCTTAATCTATTGGTTTCATGCTCGAGAACTTTAACATATGCTAAATGAATTGGCATTCCTGATGAATTTACAATCCTTATATTCATTCCACATCCAGCAATATCATTCTGAGAAAGATATAAGGGCCTATAACTCTCATTTCCATAATCGTATTCCTTGCTCCAAGCATAGTAATAGCCATTGGTGCAAACTGGATTGTTCCATTCTGAGGTTATGGTTTTGTTAAAAGCTAGGCTATAGCTAGAAGTATCGCTACAAGCTCCTGAACTAGTTGTGTAGATATAAGCTAACAAATTATCACCTGATGAATCATAAACCCTGACCTCTAGATCACAGTAAGTATTTGCTGTTGCCCCATTGTTTGTGAATTGGTAGTCATCTGGCTTTCTGAATTCTATTGTATTGGGAAGAAAGATGTTTCTTTTCCATAGCTGTGAGAATCTTCCCGGGGTGTTATTGTATAGAACATCGTAGGTGGAATTTTGGGATAAATCGCAGATAACTTGGCCATTAGCATCTGTATAGTTATGGCATACCTCTGTGCTTGAATTATAAAGATAAACTATAATTTCTGCATTAGATACTGGGCTTCCGGTTGAGTTGGTAACATTTACTGTAAGATTGGCGGAAAGGCAAACATTTAAATTAAGAATTAAAAAGAATGCTAAAAGAAATAATATTCTTGCTATCCGCACCATAATAGTTTTTGTAGTTCATTTAATAAATTTTTGCTGGTGCTTTTTGCAAGGAGGTAACCTAAAATTATATAATCCAAAAGATATTTTTGAGAACAGAAAGTCTTTTAAATAGTAATTTTTTTATTTAATATATGGAAATGCTTCCAAAGATTAAAAAGGAATTAAAATCCTTTATCTTAGAGGAGAAAGGAGGAGCACAGAAACAGATTTTAATTTCCTTAGGAGCAATGTTTGCTGGAATGGAGGCTTTAGCTTTATTTTCGAAAATTGTTGCCGGTCAAACAATCTCCGCAAAGCACGATCATTGTGATCCCGGGCATAGTAGTGTGGGTGGTGGTTGGCATGGGAGTGCGCATTCTTCAGCTGATGGTGTGCCTGCAAGTCATTGTAGTACTCATGGTAGTGGTAAGTATGGTGGTAGCACAAATGCTGCGCACAAAAATTATGTTTATTTAAGTTATGGTTAATCTACCTTTTAAGTTCATTGATTGGCTTTATGTTCTTTCTAATAAGTTGGATGAGTTTTGTTAGCATTTTTTAAAAGTAAGATATTCCTGCCATATCCCATATAAACAAAAAATGTAATTATTGTTGCAATCGTATCCTAAAACAAGTGTGATAGATATTCTTTCGCCCATTATTTTACCTTTTTCAATATTTTTATGAGATTATCCTCATTTCTTATTGGTTTTAGAGTAACGCCTAATTTTATATATTCTCTCTAAATACCCTTACAGATACAAAAATATACGCATTCTCTACAAGTTTCGGTTTTTGCCTTTATTGCTATCCTTTCCTTCTGCCAATCTATTTCTTCAAAGAGTTCATCGGAGACATAAGTTTTTTCTTCTGAGAATGTTTTTAGAAAATTTATTTCATAGGCATGATTTTCAAAGCCTCTAATAAGGCAATAAGGAAAACCACAAGTTTTTACACTTAAACCAATTTTTTCTCCTGTTTCTAAGACCTTAAACAAACAGGGCTGGATTTCTTTGATGGGAACAAAAACTTTATCCAAATTTTTTTGGGCATTTCCTCCAATTCTCATTAGAGTAAAATGCAACTCGTCAACTCCTAATTTTTTAAAAAATTTAACATTTTCTTCTAAATTTTTGTAATTAAATTTTGTAATAACACAATCTATCTGAAGATTTTTTAGCCCGTATTTTTTCAGATTTTTTATTCCCCTAACACTCTGCACAAAAGAGCCTTTAACCTGGGTATCCTGTCCTGAATTTCTGGAACTGAAGAATGGAAACTCATCATTAAGTCAAGATCCGGCATTATTTCCAGAGTTTTTCTTGCAAAGGAATCTATAGAGAACATTCTCCCATTTGTCTCAATATGAACCCTTAGATCTAACTTCTTTGCATATTCTAAAAGTTTTCAAAAAAATCATCTCTTATCGTTACCTCTCCTCCTATGAAGATTACTTGTCCAACTTTTTCTTCTTTTGCCTTTTTTAATCTTTCTTTTATTTCCTCTGTTGTCCTGTCTTTGAATTGTTTTCTTGCATCATAACCAATTATACAATGAATACAGTTATTGTTGCAGTTATATCCAAAAGTTATATTTTTACTTTTTATCTTTCCCATAATTCTCATTAACAGAAGAAATAAAAATCCCCGCAAATTGGTTGTTATTTTCATATTGAACGAAAAAACAGGAAAATAAATACTTGTTTCCAAGAGAAGGAGAGCAGGAAAATTCTTTTGTTAAATTGCTTTCCCAGATTTTTTTCTTAGAGGTAAGATTAGTTAAGTATATTTTTCCGTTAGAGGTTGAGATTAAAACTTTATCCTTAAGAGAGGATGGAGTTGAAAAAATTGGCGAATCTAAGGAAAGATTCCATATTTCCTTCTCATTAAAGAAATAGAGATTCCCATCCTCTGAGCCAATAACGAAATAATTCCTAAAGACTGCTGGAGAACTCCTCACTCTACCCTTAGTTTTATATTTTCTTATCAGATTGCAATTTGTATCTAGAAGACATATATTTTTGTCATCGGAGCCAAAGACGAGTTTGTTTTTGCAAAATAGTGGAGAACTTTTAATCTTGCCTTCTGTTTTAAATTTACAGTGTAAATTCCCTTTGCTATCCAAAATGTAAAAATTTCTGTCATCCGAGCCAAAGGCTATAAAGGCTCTATTATCGAACAAAAAAATTGCCGGGCTCGATTCTATTTCTTCCTTAGCATTGAATTTCCATTTTAATTTTCCTTCATTGTCCAAACAATACAGGTTACCGTCATCCGAGCCAAAAATTATTTCTTGTTTTCCATCATTATCTATATCAAAAATTGCAGGTGTTGATCTAACTTTTCCCTCTGTTTTAAATTTGAAAAGCAATTTTCCTTTATTGTCCAAAACATATAAATTACCATCATCGCAACCGAATGCAATTTCGGGATAACCGTCATTATTTAAATCTCCCACCGCAAAGGAGGTATGAACCTCAGAAGGCAGAACAAAGTACCAGAATCTTATATAAGGGCTCTCTCCAAATTCCAATTTTTCGAGCATGGTAGGATTTTCCTTATATTTGATCGCCATTACAAAGTTGTGGAAGGATCTGCTTTTAGTAGTTATGTTATAGATCGTATTTTTGTAGAAAGTAATTACTTCGTCTATTCCATCCATATCTAGATCAACAAAAATCGGAGAGGGATCAAATTCATCTTTTTTACTCAGAATCTCTCTTTCCATACCTTCAGGTGCATTACTTCCTACTGCGCCAAAACTCATATCTATATTATTTTTTTCTGGATTAAAATTTAAATTCCCTGTTCTGTAAATATTGCATTTGAACATTGGACAGGAAATGTTTGAACTTGAAACCTCTGTCGTTAGTTCTGGTTTTTGTGTAATGAACGGAATGCAAGTGACTATTATAAATAAAAAAATAATTCCAATAATTAACTTATCAAGGTGTACCATAACTATCTTGAGTTTCTTAAAATTTTATATAATTCGCTCCAAGTTTCTATTTTTTCCCCTTTTACTTGTTTAAATTCTTTATCTCCGTAAAGCTCTAAATATTCCTGCCAAACACCTAAACAAACTTTATAAAATCTACAATCATTGCATTTTTGGGATTTTTCTCTTCTTCCTAAAACCAACTCTTTTATTATATTTTCCCTTCTATCCGAAATTCTCTCTGGAAACTCTTGCTTTAAGTAAGGTTTTATGTAGGTATTAATCTCAGAAATATGCTTCTCATAACCATTTAAAAAACAGAAAGGAATGTCATAGCAAGTAACATCTATTCCCAAAGAGTTTGTTAAGTCTATTGCTTTTTTCAAATAAGGTTGTATTTCTGAGTAATGGGGGGCAATTTTAAACCAATTTATCCTCGCATTTCCTCCGCCTTCAACAAAGGTAAAATCAAGTTTTTTTATTTTTAGTTTGTTAGCAAGCTTAACAAAATTTTCTAAATCTTCATAATTTTGCTTTAGCAGAACTCTTTTTAAACAAATCTCCTTTGCTCCAAATTTCAGTAAATTTTTTATTCCCTTAAATGTTTGCTCAAAAGAACCTTTCACTCTGGTTATTGAATCAAATATTTCTTTTCTTGAGTGGTGAAATGGTATTGTAAAGGAAAGGGCTGGGCATATTTCTAAAGTTTTTCTTGCAAAATTCTCTAAAGAAAACATTCTTCCATTTGTTTGTAGTCCAATCTTTCTAAAATTCTTGGATGCAAACTCAAGTAACTCTAAAAAATCTGACCTTATAGTTGGCTCACCGCCTGTAAGAGTTAATTCCTTAACTCCTTCATTTTTTGCCTTCCTCAATATTTCCTTTATTTCTTCTGCAGATTTATCTAAAGGTTTGCCTTGCTTTCTCAGAGATATAATTGCATTCAAATTAAAGCAGTGGATGCAATTGTTGTTGCAGGAATATCCCAATTGCAGATCATACCTTTGAAGCATATTAATATTTGCTTTTTCAAGTTTTTTATTATGCCTGGTTTTAGATTCTCTGTTCCTTATAATGGAGATTTTTCTTTATTGAAAAAACTGGTAGAAATAAAGGAGTTGAACGGAAATAGAATTGAAGATATATATCTGCCTTTTCCTCAAGAGTATGCGGGCTCTGGAAGGATTGCTAGAAAAATAACAAAAGATGATGTGATAAAAATTATTAAATTTTGCCAGGAAAATGGAATCGAAGTAAGTCTAGCTCTCAATTTTACTTGTCAAGGTATAGAAGAATATAAACCAGAATTTGTAAGCAGAATAATAAAACTCATAAATTTTTTCCATGAAAACGGTTTAGATTCAGTAATCATAGCTAATCCCTTATATATTCAAAAAATTAAAAGAGAATTACCTAGCATAAAAGTTATTGCATCTGCTTTCTCTGATATAGACTGTATAAATAGAGCTATATTTTTTGAGAAATTGGGAGCTGATGTACTAACATTAAATGGCTTAAATAGAAGTCCAAAAGTCTTAAAAGAAATAAAGGAAGTAGTAAAGTGTGAATTAAAACTTATGGTAAACGAAGGTTGTATATGGAAATGTCCATTCAGAAACTTTCATAATAATTTTACTTCTCACACCTCCCGAGAAGAAAAACCATCTATAGATTTCTGTGCTGAATCTTGTATTCATCTAAGAAAATTGTATCCATTCTTGATTATCACTTCTGATTGGATATTACCTCAATGGCTTAAATATTATAAAGATATAACAAACCATTTTAAGATAGTTGGTAGAACGATGCTTACAGAGTGGATATTGGAAAGGGCAAAAAATTATTTGGAAGAAAATTTCGAAGGCAATTTACTAGAGCTCATGGAAAGTGCTATTCCTAAATTTTTAAACACATACAAAATCCATATCAATTCATTTTATTTTGATGAAGCTTTTTTTAGGAAAGTTACTTCCTGTAATAAAAATTGTTTTAGGTGTAAATTCTGTGAGGAATTGGCAAAGAAGGTCATAAAAACAAAAACTTAGGCTGTATTCTCTGGATATTCTATCTGCTCCTTTCCTCTAATTCCCACCCATTCCTTTGCAATTTCAAATTTTTCCTCATCTAAAATGATTTCCTTAAAAATATACTCAATCATCCCCTTCTTAACCTTACAATTGAAAGAATTTGGTTTTTTTATTATATTCCCATGTTCCCCATATTCATCAACTATACAGGGACCACAGAAGGGATGATAAGCACAATTTGCACAGTCGAATGAATTGCCGGAAGTCAGATCAACAATATCCAGAACATTCCAGCTCGAGTAAAGCTCTCTATAGGTTGTTTCTTTAACATTACCCACTTTAAAAATTTCGAAGCTTCTTGCTTCATCACAGGTATAGATATCGCCTTTGTAGTTGTAAGAAACCTGGGACCAGGCACATCCACAGGGAGAGGCAAGGCAAACAAAGTGATTATAGTTCTTTGAGAATAGGATATTCCTTAAAATAATTTCAATATAACCCTCTTTCATCTTAATTCCCTTTTTATTTAACTCAAAGATGTATTCAACAGATTTTTTCCAGAAGTCTAAGAATTCCTCTGCGGTATAGCCAATCCTTTTCCATTTCTCAACAGCAAGGCCTCCAACATTCAGCCTTCTTGCCCAGAAATGACCCTGTCCCAATTTTAGATATTCGTCAATAATTTCCTTAAAATGGGGCAGGGAATATTTGGTTATTGTCGGCATTAAGCTGATATTAAGTCCCTTCTCCCTCAGCTTTTCTATCCAATAAATAACATCATCATAAGAGCCTTTTCCATTTTCGTATTTTCTGTTGCGATTGTGGATTTCTCTTGGTCCATCTAAGGAAGAATTTAAATCAACCTTATTTTCAATCAACCAGTTTAATTTTTCCTCATCCATCAAAGTCAGATTCGTTACTAACCTGAAATTTAAATTTTTCTTTTTTTCTTTGTTTAGTTCTCTTGCATAATTTACAATGTATTGGATAACTGGAAAATTGAGTAAAGGTTCTCCGCCCTGAAATTCTATCGTTATTCCTTTTGAAGGGCACTGAAAGGTAAAGTCTACTACTGCTTTTGCAGTATCTTTGTCCATATCATACCTCTTTTCATTTAAGGGTTTTGAGCTCGCATAGCAATAACTACACTTGTGGTTGCATCTCAAGGTTGGAGTTATTATATACAAAGTAGTTGCATCAAATAGTTGTTGATATTTTTGCTTGCATTGCTTTGCAATTAAGGGTATGTTATTCTCGGTTAAAATAATTCCTTCCTGAACTAAAAGGTTATATAAAGGAATATTGGTTTCTATATTTCCGTGCCTTAGTAATTTAAATTCCTCGTTATTTAGAATTACCCAGCCTCCATGCCTGGTTGTAATTAAGATTTTATCTTCTTCTAATTTTTTACTTAAATAATCATTTGTTGTATATCTTTTTGTATCTATAGAATAGGTTTGTGCCATAATTAAAATGGAAGATAAAAATTTTAAAACAGATTACCTAGAAACCATAACTTGTTCATGAAGGCAATGGTTGCAAAACTCCAAAGCCAACTTCTTAAGATCAACATCTACCTTAGGTCTTAAGGTAACTTCAATTATATTCTGATCATGAACGAAAACAAGTGTTATCTTTGCAATGTCCTCAAATCTCTCGCAAACCTCTGTTGTCGGAAACATATCATAAAATTCTCTGTTAAACCTTATTTTTGCTTCATTGCCAGAGATTTGAATTGGAAACATAATTAGAGTAAATTTTAAATTAAATTATAAAGCTATAATTCTCCCTTTCTTGCTAACTCAGATATCCTCCTAAAAAAGCGAGGTTGTTTCTGAATTTTAGATTCAGAAAAATTCATGGAAGGAACAATACATCTAACTACAGGAAAACCTATATTTTTTCTCGTAAGATTAATATAGATTACCTCTAATTTATTTCTGCTTAATAAGGTCTCTATCAACTTCACATCTCTAGTTATATTTCCAGTTGAATAATTTGGTAGTTCCTCAATATCTAATGAGGAAGAAGAATTAAATAGTTCTCGATTAATAGGCTCAATAGCTGCATCTTCTTGCATCTCACACAAAGCCCTTGTTAAAGCCATTCTTCCATTAAGATGCCCTCCACCACCACCCGTATTTCCTGAAACTGCATAAAAGGTAGGAAATCCAAAATAAGAAGGTATTTTATAGATTATAAAATCGCTACGCATATTAAGAGGTATCTTAAATCCATCATAGTTTTTTAATTTAAATCTTACTGTTTGTAGGTATTTAGGAATGTGCTCCTTGAATAAAGAATCTATACTGTCTATTAAAAAACTTCCATAAGCTTCTCTCTCTAACAATTCACATAAAGCATGAAGTTTAGCTTCCATATAAGTATTTCCGCTTGCTAGACCATTGGAATCCATAACTGAATAAACTCCCTCAAAGAGATTTGGGAATTGCCTCATGAACCGCGGGTGGTCCATTCCAAAAACAAGATTTGCTGGGACGTAAATTTCTTCTTGATTGCTATTTTTCCCTTTAACCCAAGTAAGTTTTATATCCTTTGATAAATAATCTCCCTCCATCCAATCCAAACTCAAACAAGTTACACCTTTTCTTTCCAACTCTTTACAAGTACCAACCTTAAAATCCAAATCTTCTTCAAAACAATCCTCCCAATTATCTTCATTATGTGGTTCAGCGGAAAATCTTTCAACACATTCCATAAGTACAGAAGCTTCTGCAGCCTCTTTAGTCATACCCTTACCATTATGTCTCCAATTACCTTTTATATAGTAATCTTTCCACTTCATATTTATTTCTCTTTTTACAGTTGTTCCATATGAAAATCCTTTAAACTCAGTAGATATCTTTAAAATCTTCAACAAAGAAAATAAATCTCTTTTATAAAAGATTTCTATTGTTTTAGCTGGAGGCACAGTTCTATATGAAGTTCCCGTATTGTAAGAATTATTATCCACCCTGATAATCCCTTCCTTCTTTAGGTCTTTAAAAGTCACATAGACCTTATGCAATTCTTTTCCTGCCAAAGAGTCAGATAACCTGATAATAGTAGGAATATTTCTTTCCGTTACTCTTTCTTGATTATTAATATAATTAAAAAGCATTTTCTTTCTAAAATAAGTATTTCCTAAATATTTATACCTGAGCTCTGGAAAAGGTAAATTTTCTATATCTTGTTTGGTTAAAGTCTCTCCAACAAGATATTTAATTGCAGGTATTTTTAGACAAATTTGGTTTGTTAAGTATTGTTTGGAAACTCTTAAACTCTCTGAAAATTTTTTAATTATTGTGAGGTCATCTGAATATTTTTTAATAATGGATATATCAATAGGTGATATAATTTTAAAGACTTCTCCCTCAGGGTTGTCTTTATCTGCTAGAAACATTATTTTAGACATAATTAGAATATAAATTAATAATGGAACTAAAAGAGAGGTTTTTAAAATATCTAAAATTTTTACCAGATTTAAGAAATGAATATTTTCCTGGAGACTTCTTTTTTAATTTCTATGGTGAAAATAATCCAGTCAGGATTGGTTGTAGATATTCAGATGCAAATTTAGGAAATGAAGAAAATGAAAGTTATTTAGTTATTGTTGAAATTTTTAAAGAAAAACCAAAAATTGAATTTTTTGATTCTGAAAAAAATAGAGACTTAGAGATAATATATGGTTATACTCCAAAATTTTCCCTAATGGAAAAATATTTAAATAAAAATTGTAATTTTATTTCTGTAATTAAAGAAAACAAAATTATTACTGTTATTAACTTAAAAAAATCAAGGGAAGCAAAAGATTTTAA
>Ga0164318_10007564_pt1 | contig 10523 bp, 7 predicted proteins | sample GuaBasSedimGuay9_FD_113734 | JGI IMG/M metagenome (GOLD analysis project Ga0164318, IMG submission 113734) | Subseafloor sediment microbial communities from Guaymas Basin, Gulf of California, Mexico - Guay9, Core 4571-4, 0-3 cm | ecosystem: Environmental > Aquatic > Marine > Hydrothermal vents >...
AGATTTCGGGATAGAGAAACCTCGACTGGCGGTGGCAGGCTTGAATCCTCATGCCGGGGAAGATGGCAAATTCGGTACAGAAGAAACAGAAATAATTGCTCCGGCAATCGAAAAAGCATCAGAAAAAGGTATAGACGTATTCGGTCCTTTTGCACCGGATACTGTGTATCACCACGCTTATCACGGAAAATTTGACGCAGTAATCAGTATGTATCATGATCAGGGCTTAATACCGCTGAAACTGGTACACTTTTTTGATGCAGTAAACGTAACCCTCGGACTGCCAATCATACGAACATCAGTAGACCATGGGACAGCATACGACATAGCTGGCAAGGGAATAGCAGATCCCAGAAGCTTTATAGCGGCACTGCGTCTTGCCACAAAAATGGCCCTTAGCAGATATAAAGACAAAAAGATGAAAGACCCTGTTTGCGATGGCTAGAGAATACTCGACGGACGGCAGAAAATATATTGTTGTTAAAGGGGCAAGGCAGCACAATCTTAAAAATATTGATCTTAAAATTCCTCATAATACATTTACAGTGATCACCGGCCCAAGTGGATCCGGGAAATCGTCTCTTGCTTTCGATATACTTTATGCCGAAGGACAGCGAAGATATATTGAGTCTCTTTCCACGTACGCCCGTCAATTCATTGAACAGCTGGATAAGCCAGACGTTGATCTTGTTGAGGGGTTAAGCCCCACCATAGCCATAGAAAACAAGCAAATTGCCACAAACCCCAGATCAACAGTTGGAACCATCACGGAAATATACGACTTCTTGAGACTGCTATTTTCCAGACTCGGCAAAGCTCATTGCCCTGCATGCAGACGAGAAATAAGAATAAGCTACGCAGAAGATACGGTAAACGAACTTTTAAAAAATCATCTTGGCGCGAAAGTTATGGTCCTTTCTCCGGTGAGAGTTGATTCGAAAAACATAAAGAAAGTGCTACAAAAATTGGAAAGAGAAGGGTTTATCAGAATCCGTCTGGATGGGAAGATTTACGAAATTCATGAAATATTAAATCATGTTCCGGATACCGTAGGTAGACTTGAAATTGTAATTGACAGGCTGGTTGTTGATCCAGAAAAACGCTCAAGAATCACAGACTCGGTGGAACTCGCATATAGGATAGGGGAGGGCAAGCTCGTTATTTTTGAGCCTCCGGATAAAGAGTTGCTTTTTACAGAAAAATATGCTTGCGATCTTTGCGGCATAAAACTTCCTGAACCATCACCTAGACTCTTTTCTTTTAACAACCCTGAAGGAGCATGTCCGCGATGTGATGGCCTTGGTTTTGAAGAATCCTTTGACCCAGAACTTATAATTTCGAACCCCGAGCTTTCCATTAGGGAAGGAGCCATTCTTCCCTGGGAAAAGAAAAATTCCGTTACTTTTTATGAACAGCTGGAATCACTGGCAAGACACTACAAGTTTGATATTGATCTCCCTTTTAAAGATCTCCCTAAAAGGGCGAAAGAAGCTCTCCTTTTCGGATCTGGAAATGAAGAAATACCTTTTTTTCACTATCGAGGAAACAGGCGTTTCGTTCACAGGAGGAAGTTCCCGGGCATAATACCTTTTTTTAAACAGAAGTTGAAAGAAGCTAAAACACTGGAAGAAAAAAAGGAACTTGAACAATACATCAGGAAAAATCCCTGCTCGCTGTGTAACGGTACAAGACTCAAGAAAGAAGCGCTGTCTTTTACTTACCACGGGTTAACCATATCAGACATATCCACCATGTCTGTAAAGGAAGCACACGAGTGGTTTAAGAGTGTTGCTTCATCAACAGAGGAGAATCCTGTAGCCGTCAGAATCACCTCCGAGATTTTAACCCGGCTGGAACTTTTATTGAAAATTGGACTTCATTACATCACTCTGGATAGACCTGCAAACACATTATCCGGAGGAGAAACTCAAAGGATAAGATTAGCGAACCAGATTGGATCGAAGCTTGTGGGAGTCACATATATTTTGGATGAACCAACAGTAGGGCTTCATCCATACGATCAACACCGTCTTCTGGAAACAATACTGTCGCTTCGAGATATCGGAAACACGGTAATAGTTGTTGAGCATGACCGCGAAACAATTATGAGTGCAGATTATGTTGTTGACATTGGACCTGCCGCCGGCGTGCGTGGAGGAGAAATCATATTCACCGGTTCCCCAGGAGACCTACTTAAAAACAAGCAATCCCTAACCGGAAAATACTTAAAGGGTTCCCTAAAGGTATATTCAACAAGAAAGAGAAGAAAGCCAACTCAGGGCTTTTTAAAATTAAGAGGTGCATCCAGTTTCAATCTCAAAAACATAGACGTTGATATTCCTCTTGGAGTCTTCACATGTATCACAGGAGTATCTGGTTCAGGAAAAAGCACCCTTCTTTTTCATACCCTTTACAAGAGCCTTAAACGATTCTTGTACGGTCAGAAGAACATTCAACATGGGCAATTTGAGAGTCTGGAAGGATGGGAAAAATTACATGGTGTTATTCACATAAGTCAGGGACCTATCGGAAAATCTCCAAGATCGAATCCTGCAACCTACATTGGTCTCTTTAGCCAAATTCGATCTCTATTAGCCCGGCTTCCCGAATCCAGAACCAGGGGATACAGCGCCAGCAGATTTTCTTTCAATGTCAAGGGTGGTCGTTGCGAAACATGTAAGGGGGATGGCCAGCTAAAAATTCAGATGCATTTTTTGCCGGACATTTATGTAACCTGCCCATCTTGCGAAGGTAAAAGATACAACAAAGAAACACTAGAGATACGCTATAAGGGGAAGAATATTGCTGAGATACTGGATTTGACGGTAAATCAAGCGCTGGAACATTTCGCCAATATTCCATCCTTTCAGTTGAAACTGCAACTTCTAAAAGATGTGGGACTTGGCTACATCAAGCTCGGTCAACCCGCAAATACTCTATCAACCGGAGAATCCCAGCGTGTTAAACTTGCAAAGGAACTTACCAGAAGAAGCGGAAGCAGCATACTCTTTCTCCTCGACGAACCCACCACCGGGCTCCACCTTGACGACATAAACAGGCTTCTCCAAACGCTGCATATGCTTGTTGATCGAGGAAATACGGTAGTCATTATCGAACATAATATGGATTTTGTTTCTTCTGCTGACTGGGTCATTGATCTGGGACCTGGAGGAGGAGATGAGGGAGGAACAGTAGTAGCGCAAGGAGAGCCTGAAGTAATAGCCCAAAATGAGCTCTCCCTCACCGGACGATACCTCAAAAAGCTAATTTTCTCTTGAGCCCTTTAAGTACCAGAGGTGGATAAATGATACGCTATGCTATCAAGCTTTATAGTAAAATCGACATTTTCAACATGACAGCATTCGGGCACTTGAATCTGGGCAGGAGCAAAATTTAGAATGCCGTTTACACCGGCTATTATGAGCTGATTTGCAACACTTTGAGCAGCAGATGCAGGAGTAGCAATCACACCAATGTGTATGTCACATTCCTTTACCACCTTCTCCAGATCGTCAATGTGATGAATGACCAAACCGTTAGGCAACCGCTTACCAATCTTGTGAGGATCAATGTCAAAAGCAGCAGCGAAGACATAACCGTGCTTAATGAAGTTTCCGTGCCTAATGAGTGCCGAACCCAGATTTCCTACACCTATCATGGCAATATTCCACGTTCGGTCCAATCCCAGTATTTCTTTTATCTCCCTGATAAGATCTTCTATTCGATAACCGACCCCTCTTACTCCAAACTCCCCGAAATATGCCAGATCTTTTCTAATCTGAGCGGGATTAACGCCACATTGCTTAGCCAGTCTTTCAGAAGAAATTACCTTGGTACCCTGTTCTTCGAGTTCTTCCAAAGCTCTTATGTATATTGACAGGCGGTTAATTGCCGCCATTGGTATCTTAGGAAACTTCATAAGCCAGCTTTCCGAAAAAAACCCCTCTATGTGATTTAATTCACTTTAATAACTACTAAAAAAGGCAAACTGCACATGGGTTTGCCTTAAAGAACCATGGTTAACCAGTTTTTTGGTTAACCATGGTTCACTTAGTCTTTAGTGACCCGCTGCCAAACCAACAAATCCCTGAATCAGTTTTGATACAGGATTTGCGTAGATAAGAATCAGACAAATAACCAGAGCGTAAATACAAAGAGACTCAATCATAGCCAGACCAATCATCATGGTAACTGTGATCTTACCAGATGCTTCAGGATTTCTGGCAATACCTTCCACGGAACTCTTAATGGAGATTCCCTGGCCGAGTCCACAACCAAATGCTGCAAATGCTATGGAGAACGCAGCAGCTACGGCGGAGTAAACGAAAAAGTTAAGTCCTGTTACTTTTTCCGCCGTGGTCGGTTCAGCAGCCAGTGCAATGGCTGCACACCCAAGAACCATGATTGAAGTTAGGAAAAACACCTTACGAGACATAACAAACCCTCCTTTAAAATTAGTAGTTTATTTGGCCCTCTTCCCAAAAGCCATTTATTACATTAGTGAGCTTCTTCAATAGCACCAGCAAAATACATCATGGTTAACAGTACAAAGATAAAAGCCTGTACGAAGCCTGTGAATAATCCGAGAAACATAATTGGCAGTGGTGCCAGGTAAAGCCCTGCAAGGAAAAATAGAATAGCCAAAACAAGTTCTTCACCGAATATATTTCCGAACAGACGTATTGAAAGGCTCAATACCCTTGCAGTATGTCCAATAAGCTCAATTGGAAAAATTAGCGGAGCCAACCACCAGATTGGTCCCAGAAAATGCTTAATGTACTTTGCGCCATGGAATTTAACGCCAATAACATGAGTATAAATAACTGCGATAAGTGCGCATCCAACCGTTGTATTTATATTTGAGGTTGGTCCAAAAAACCCTGGTATCATACCCATATAGTTAGAAACCAAAATAAAGAAAGCCAGAGTACAGACCAGTGGAAAGTACTGTCTGCCGGGTTCACCAGTAATATCAACCATAAACTCTTCAATCCCCGAGATCAGTACTTCAAAAAAGTTCTGGCCTCCGGACTCGGGAACCATTTGAACTTTCCGGACAAGCAGTTTTGCACTTACAATGAGAAAGATCATCACAACCCATGTATAGGTCACGTGCGGCAAGAGGAGATACTCTGCTATGGTATGAGCCTCCTCGGGGCTGTGAACAATTGGAAGACCCAGTTTTGAGAATAGCAGGTTTAAAAATAACAGTGGATGTTCCATGGCTTATCCTTCTCCTTTTAAGAAAATTTTAACAAACTCGCTAACAGCAACACCCATTATACCGAGCATCACCGAGGATAACCCTACAAGCAACCAGATGGGGTGAACCAGATTTTTCTTTATAAGAATCAAAACTATAACAGCCAGAATCAAAAACCTAGCATAATATTTAATGAACAGACCTACCTTAGATGGAACCTGTCCTTTTCTGCTCAATGCTTTTGTAAGTTGCCTTTTTAAAAGCTCGAAGTTGGCAACTATGAGAACTCCCCCGAAAAAGATACTTAAAGCAATTCGAAAGTTCCCTATTAAAAGCCCCAATAAAACCAAAACAACAAAAATAATTCTCGTGAGAAGCTCAACTCGCTTGAGTAATTTTTCACCTTCAAGGATTTCCATTCGGGCTTTGGAGCTGAATTACTCGCTCCGTTGATCCCTCTCCTGCTTTTTCATGTATCTGAAATAATTTCTAAAACCAGCTATAATTCCAAAGATTGTAAATACCAGAGTCAGCCAAGGCCATGTTGAAAATTTCGAGTCTAACCAAAAACCAAGCGCAACTCCGATAAATATTGCAAATGCTACACTAAAACCAATAGAACTGGCAAGACCTATAAGCTTTATGGCCTTTTTAGTCTCTTTTTTCATTAAAGTCTCAAATTGGAGTCATAGATCTTCAGGGAAGATCGTGTAAATTATCACATGCAACCTACCACATGAACAAAGGCAAGTCAAACTAAAATTTGTCCCTCTAGGCTTTTTTTGAAAATGGCCAATATGTGCAGATTTCTCGCCTTTTCTGCCACTGCTTATCCTTGGAATACCCCCAGAAAAAGCAGATCTCTGAAAAATATTTTCAACGCTTAGAGAAATTAAGAAGAAATCCAGGTTTTCCTTTGTGTTTCTTCCAAAAATCTGCTAATTTACGTAAGATTTTGAGGTTTCAAAATCTATATGAAACTACACAAAAACTCAACCTGAATTAACAGAGTTTTTCTACGAATTTGACGAATTCCAGAACTTTTAGTGTTTTTTTGTTTTTTGTCTCAGTTGATGAACAATTCGAAACAATAATGTGTCCATAACTTATTTCGTTATACCGCTATGTTAGGCTAAAATTAAACAATTCAACGATCATATTTTATTAAGTATGAAAATTCAAATAGAAAACTATACTAGATAAAAAACAAGAACAAAATAGGTGTAAGAGGTAAAAAATGAATCTTGTGGTAGAGAAAAACGAATTCTTGAGAAAGTTGCTCAGAACACAATATGTGCATGAAAAAAAGACAACACTCGATATTACAAATTGTGTACTACTCAGAACACATGACAAAGAGCTCGAAATTATTGCAACTGATCTTGAAACAAACTTTCGCGATTATTGTTCTGCAAAAATCAAAGATAAAGGAACAATTGCCGTCAATTCAAAAAAACTGATGGAAGTTATAAGAGGACTAACCACGGATGAAATCTCGATTAGAATGATTCCTGGAGAAAATACCCTTGTTGTGGAAGGAGGAAGATCAATTTTTAGACTGCCTACGAGAGCTCCCGAGGATTTTCCCCCCACACCCTTCTTTGATGATCACGAACTCACTCAGCTAGACGCCTCAATTTTTAAAAAGATGGTAGATAAAGTCCTTTTTTCTGTACCTACCCGACGAACACGATCGAACATAACGGGCTTGATAATTAAGGAAGGAGATCAATCCGAAGCAGAAGGAAGTAACAATGGAAAAAATAGCATTGAGATGTTTTCCGTGGATGTTCACCGAATGGTTAGAATTGAACAAGAATTTGATGGTCTAGAAACTGCCAACCTAAGTTCAGGTATAGTTTTACCTAAGAGAAGTGCCCAAGAGTTGTCGAATGTATTACAGGACTCAGATGTTTTTAATCTTGGAGCATTAGAAAATTTTCTTGTTGTCAGAAAAGCGTCATGCAGCCTCACAATAAGGCTACTTAATTTTGAAATTCCGCGGATAGATGTGAAGATGTTAACAAATACTCCTTATAACTTACAGGCGAGAAGAGAGACCTTGATTGAGGTTTTTAAAAGAATTGCCATTATGACATCGGAAGATTATAGGCATGTTCTTGTTAATCTGACGGAGTCTCAAATTAGTTTTTCAGTCAACAACCCGGGAGTGGGTACAGCTGAAGAGGATCTCGAGGTCAACTATTCCGGGCCAAATATGAATTTTGCGTTCAACATCAGGTATTTGATAGAAGCACTTTCCAATATGGAATCAGAAACCATTAATATTGGTGTTATCAGAGAAAAGGCCCCTTTTATTTTTACTGGCAAAGAGGACGAGGGCTACATAAGTGTGCTGATGCCACTGATATTAATCAGCGAAGATGAAGAAGAAATCGCAAGCGAATAAAAATAATTTTTTAAGCGTTTTAAATAGAAATAACTTTCATAACACATAAAAATATGCTATAATGAAATGTTTTAAATAAGTGAGCTTAAAAGGGAGAAAATAAGAGAAAAAATTTAAGGTAAGAGAGATTATTCATATGACGGTAATGATGAACACGCCTGAAAAAGTGAACGAAGTTAATAATAACAACAATAATGATAACAAGAATTACGACGCCAGTCACATAAAAATATTGGAGGGGCTTTCCGCCGTACGAAAGCGCCCGTCGATGTATATCGGAAATGTCAGTATTGAAGGACTTCACCACCTCGTTTACGAGGTAGTTGATAACAGTATTGATGAGGCTTTGGCTGGCTACTGTACTGAAGTTCTTGTAAGAATCAATGCTGACGGTACGGTAACTGTGGAGGATAACGGGAGGGGTATCCCTGTTGATATGCATGAGAAGGAAAACTTGCCCGCTGTGGAAGTTGTAATGACGAAGCTTCACTCTGGGGGAAAGTTTGATAATAAATCCTACAAGATATCTGGAGGACTTCACGGAGTCGGTGTTTCCGTGGTGAACGCTCTGAGTGAATTTCTTGAAGTTGAAATCAGGCGAGATGGAAAGATCTATCATCAACGATATGAGAAGGGTGTTACCAAAACACCTCTGAGGATTATAGGTGAAACTCAAAGACATGGAACTAAAGTTACTTTTAAGCCTGACAGTGAGATATTTGAAACAGTAGAGTTGGATTATGACAAGCTCGCAGCGCGTTTAAGAGAGCTTTCTTTCTTGAATAAAGGTATTAAGATAACGATTGAAGATGAGAGAACTGATAAGAGTAAGACCTTCCATTATGAGGGTGGAATTAAATCTTTCGTTGAATACATAAATAAGAATAAGAATCCAATTCATCCAACCGTAATCTATCTCAGTAGAGAAAAAGACAACATGTCAGTGGAGATTGCGTTTCAATATAACGATTCATATAGCGAAAAGATATTCTCATTTGCCAATAACATAAATACAAAGGAAGGTGGAACACATTTATCAGGTTTTAAGACTGGATTGACACGGGCGATAAAACAGTACGCTATCAAGAACGATTTGATCAAAGGAAATGGTGAAAAGCTAACCGGAGACGATACCAGGGAAGGACTCGCGGCCATTATCAGTGTCAAGCTGACTAGTCCACAATTCGAAGGACAAACAAAGTCTAAATTGGGAAACAGTGAAGTAAAGAGATTCGTAGAAACACTGGTCTACGAAGAAGTGAGTACGTTTCTTGAGGAGACACCGGATGTTGCTAAGAAAATTCTTACCAAAGTAATTGAGGCGTCGAGAGCAAGGGACGCAGCAAGAAAAGCAAGAGAACTCACTAGAAGAAAAGGACTTTTAAGTGATCACTCCTTACCGGGTAAGCTTGCGGACTGTCAGGAAAGGGATCCTTCGAAAAGTGAACTTTTCATAGTTGAGGGAGATTCTGCAGGGGGATCGGCTAAGCAGGGTAGGGACCGAAAGTTTCAGGCGATTCTGCCACTAAGGGGAAAAATTCTGAATGTTGAAAAAGCTCGCTTCGACAAGATGCTCGAAAATCAAGAAATCAGAACAATGATAACTGCCTTGGGTGCAGGAATAGGTGAGGGAGAGTACGATCTGAACAAGCTGAGGTATCATAAGATTATTATCATGACTGACGCTGACGTGGATGGATCACATATACGTACTTTGCTGCTGACTTTCTTTTACAGGCAGATGCCGGAAATTATTGAAAATGGATATCTTTACATTGCTCAACCTCCACTTTTCAGGGTGAGCATAGGGAAGAAAGAAAAATATTTGAAGGATGAGAAGAGCTTGCAACGTTACATCTTGAAAAGAGCGGTAAAAGGGAAGAGAGTCGAAGTTGACGGCAAAATTTATGAAGGTAAAGATTTGCTTAATTTGCTTGAGTGTATCAGTGCTTACAAGGAATATACAGAAAAATTTTCCAGAGAAGGTGTCGATGAGCGACTGCTAAGGATTCTCTTTTATTTGTACAGATCGGAAAATATTTCAGCGGACGATTTCAGTTGGGTCGACCGTCTTTCCAAGAAGCTCAATGAAGCAGGAATTGAGGCCAAAAAAGACTACGACAGTGAGAAGGAAGAGTATAAACTTGTTGTTTGGGTATCCAATAATCACATCAAGAAGGTCTTGGACATAGATAGAAAATTTTTCTCGAGATCCGATTTCAGGTCAGCTCAAAAAGTATTTGATGACATTCGCCCGCTTTTCATTGAAGACATTACCCTGTTCAACGGTGAGGATAGTCGAACGGTAGAATCCCCCAGTGAGTTGCTGGATATAATTTTTGCGGAAGGACAGAAAGGGATTTCCATACAGAGATACAAAGGACTTGGAGAGATGAATCCTGAACAGTTGTGGCAAACCACTATGAACCCGGAAAACAGATCACTACTTCAAATAAGAGTTGAAGACGCGATAGCAGCTGACGAGATATTTACAATACTTATGGGTGATAAAGTAGAACCCAGGAGGGATTTCATCCAGAGTAATGCCCTTGAAGTTCGCGAACTGGACATTTAGCAAATTCAGGTTGGTGGTGAAATGGCGCAAGCACAAGTTGCAAAGATAAGCATAGAGGAAGAAATTAAGCAGTCTTACCTGGATTACGCCATGAGCGTAATCATAGGCAGAGCGCTGCCTGACGTTCGGGATGGTCTTAAACCGGTTCACAGACGCATTCTCTATTCGATGTACGAGCTCAAGAATGATTATAACAAGCCTTATAAAAAATCAGCTAGAATAGTTGGTGATGTTATAGGTAAGTATCATCCCCATGGTGATGCTGCAGTTTATGATGCTTTGGTCCGGATGGCACAGGATTTTAGTCTTCGATATCCACTGGTAGATGGCCAGGG
>Ga0164318_10007565_pt1 | contig 10523 bp, 9 predicted proteins | sample GuaBasSedimGuay9_FD_113734 | JGI IMG/M metagenome (GOLD analysis project Ga0164318, IMG submission 113734) | Subseafloor sediment microbial communities from Guaymas Basin, Gulf of California, Mexico - Guay9, Core 4571-4, 0-3 cm | ecosystem: Environmental > Aquatic > Marine > Hydrothermal vents >...
AGTGGATTCCCTATCTCGTGAGCAACTGCCGCAGACAAATTGGAAATCGCCCTTAAACGCTCTATTTCCTTTTCTCTTTCTATAATTTTCTTCTGCTCGCTGATATTGGTAATGAAAATATTGTATCCGATAATTTTATTCTCGCCATTATTGATCCTGCTTATACTCACTCTATAATAGGAATTTTCCAATTTGATTTCAAATTGATTCTCTTTTATATTCTCAATGTTCCCTAATTTGTTCATCAATTCTTCTATCAAAATATCTTTATAATTATGATTAATAACAAATTTTGTGGTTTTTAAAAATTTCTTTGAATAGTTATTGAAGTATTTGATATATCCGTTTTTATCAAGCGTAATTAAAGCATCATTGAAACTTTTTATAATGTCATTGAGAGTGATTCTGATTTCTTGTAAATTTTCCTTGCCTTTAAGTAATGTTTCCGAAATATAAGCCGATAATGCCCCCACAGTTAAAAATGCCAGAGAGTATGTATAGGTTCGGACAAAAATCAATCCTTTTGATATGTTTGAAGAAAAAATCAAAAACGAGGAAGGAATTAAAACAGAGAATTTGGAACGCAAATATACTACGGCAACGAAAGAAATGATACTTGAAATTGATATAACAAAACTGCCTTTTGCAAAAAGATAAATAGATGCAACAATAATATCAATAAAATACAATATAAAGTAAGGGCTCTCTATACCTCCCGTAAAATACAATATAACTGATGAAAGAATAACATCAAGGATAAATTGAATATATAGCGAAGTGTTAACATTAATTTTAAAAAGAATATAACCGATGAATGAAATTAATAATCCTCCGACAATCAAGGAAATAAGCAACAATATATCCGTTTTGCCAAGATTCCCTATAAAGAAAAATTCGATTCCCAATAAAGCGGCAATTAATATTGGTCTTGCGAAAAGTAAAATATAATTACCCCTTTTCATCTTTTCCCCTTTTAGACACTTCGGGATGGTAATACATCGATTTTTCTACATTACGTGCTGTATTAATTGGAACTCGGGTAAATACATGGCTATAACAATATATCCGACAACAACTCCCATAACGACCATTATTATAGGTTCAAGTGCCGTAGTAAGATTTGATACGGCTGTATCAACCTCTTCATCATAAAAATCAGCAACTCTCGTTAGCATTTCGTCGAGCTGCCCGGTCTTTTCACCGATTCTTATCATCTGAGTTACCATTGGCGGGAACAGTTTGCTCTCCTCAAGAGGTGAGGCAATGGATTCACCTTGTTTAATACTGTTACGTGCATTCAATATTGCATCCTCGATAATTTTATTTCCCGCAGTATTAGCCGTCACATCAAGAGCATCGATAATAGCTACACCGGAAGACTGAAGAGTCGCAAGTGTTCTTGCAAATCTCGCTATGGATTGTTTTAATGTTAAATCTCCGAAAACAGGATATTTCAATGATAATTTGTCGAAAAAGTATAACCCTTGTTTTGTCTTTTTAGCAAATTTTATACCCTGCCAGATTCCGACAATAATGATAAGTAATAACCACCAATACGCCTTTAGAAAATCACTCAACCACAGAATAGATCTTGTAGGAGCAGGCAACTGAGCTCCGAAACCGGTAAACATCTTCGCAAAAACCGGAATAACAAATATCATAAGGATTATTACCGCGATAACAAGAACCACACTGATAACCGCCGGGTAAACCATTGCACCTTTGATTTTAGCCTTTAGAGCCATATCCTTTTCAAGGTATGTAGCAAGTCTCGGAAGTGTAGTATCAAGAGCTCCGCCCTGTTCCCCGGCTTTTACCATATTTATATAGAGCTGTCCGAAAACCTCTTTATGGTGTTCCATCGCTTCTCCCAACTGTGCACCACCTTCCATATCATTTATCAATTCCTGAAGCAGATTCTTCATACCTTTACTCGTTACCTGGTCTCTCTGCACCTTAAGAGCTTCCATCATATTTAAGCCCGCGGTAAGCATAGTTGCAAACTGTCTCGTAAAAACCGCAATATCTTTCATGGATACTTTCGGCTTTCCAAAGGAAATCTCTCCGGATAAGAAAGATTTTGGTTTTTGTTTAACAGAAAGAGGAATTAAATTCATCTCTCTTATTTTAAGAGATGCATCTCCCTCGTTTTCCGCCTGAATTTCCCCTGCTTTCACTTGCCCGTCCCTTGTTCTTGCTTTGTATACATAAGTGGTCATATTGTGGCCCCCTGTTTAAGTTCTGGCATGTTCTGCTATCATTTTCTCCAACTCTTCCACATTTCTCGAATATGATAACGCATTTTCAAGAGATATTTGCCTTTGCATATAAAGATCGTATAAAGATTGATTCATGGTTTGCATACCGTATTTTCTTCCTGCTTGTATTAAACTGTATATCTGATGGACTTTGTCATCTCTTATTAAAGCTTTTATAGCCGGTGTTGCTACCATTATTTCAAGAGCAAGAGCCCTTCCTCCTCTTATTTTCGGTATAAGAGATTGGGTTACAACCGCCACTAAAACAAATGCCAATTGAGCTCTTACTTGTGATTGCCTGTTTGCAGGATGTGCGTCAACAATACGAGAAATGGCTTCTGCAGCGGAATTGGTGTGAAGGGTTGCAAATGTAAGGTGACCTGTTTCCGCAATTGTAAGAGCGGCATCAATAGTTTCAAGGTCTCTCATCTCTCCTATGAGCACAATATCGGGATCTTGTCTCAAAACATACTTTAATGCATTTCCGAAACTTTTCGTATCACTTCCTACCTGTCTCTGATTTACTATACATTTCTTGTGTCTGTATAAGAACTCGATGGGATCTTCAACAGTCACTATATGAGAATGTCTCTCGGCATTAAGCTTATCAATCATTGTGGCAAGTGTGGTGGATTTTCCGCTTCCCGTAGGACCTGTAACGAGTATCAAGCCCTTAGGAGTATTGCATAATTCGGCAATCACAGGAGGTAATCCCAATTCCTTAAAAGATCTTATCTCATATGGAATAACTCTGACCGCCATTGCAACAGCACCTCTCTGCATGAATACATTACCTCTGAATCTTGACAGTTTTGGAATTCCGAAAGACAGGTCAAGCTCATGTTCCATTTCAAATTGCTTTTTCTGTTGATCATTTAAAACACTATAGGCAATGTTTTTTGTCATCTCCGGAGTTAACCTCGGATAATTTGTTGCGGGAGTAAGCTCCCCGTCTATTCTAAACATAGGATATGCACCGGTTGTAAGATGTAAATCCGACCCTCCTCTTGCTATTAACTCCGATAAAAGTTTATTAATGGATATTTCATTGTCATCATCCATTGATGCATTATAATTAAAATCGTCCGGCATTTTTCCTCCTATTTATATTATTCTTCTATTCCCGTCTCTCTGATTATCTCTTCAATTGTAGTCAATCCCTTCTTGATCTTCAGTAAACCGTCTTCCTGTAACGTACGAAAACCGTCTTTTCTCGCAGCATTCCTAATTTCTTCCGTTGAAGCATTTTTAATGATAAGTTCTCTTATATGTGAAGTAACATCAAGAACTTCGGTAATTGCTACCCTACCTTTATATCCGGTCCCTCCGCAAACGGGACATCCTGCTCCTTTATATACCGGTTTACCTTCAAAAATCGCAGGATCAATGTGTGCTTCTCTCAACAAATTCTCGTCGGGCATAACTTCGGTCTTGCAGTTAGGGCATATTCGCCTCACAAGACGCTGAGCCTGTATTAAATTTAAAGACGCCGATAGCAAGAATGGCTCTATTCCCATATCAATTAATCTGTTAATAGTACTTGGTGCATCATTGGTATGAATCGTACTTAAAACAAGATGACCTGTTAAAGCCGCTCTTATGGCAATCTGAGCTGTTTCGGAATCACGAATTTCTCCTACCATTACGATATCCGGTCCCTGCCTGAGAAAAGCTCTTAATGCCTCTGCAAATGTGAACCCGATGGAAGGATTTACCTGAACCTGGTTTATCCCGAATAAATTATACTCGACAGGATCTTCCGCAGTTAATATTTGAACATCCGGAGTATTCAATCGGCTCATGGCACTGTATAAAGTCGTTGATTTTCCGCTTCCCGTAGGCCCCGTGACGAGTACGATACCATACGGTTTCTCTATTGCATTATTAAATTTCTTTAGATTATCCTCTTCAAAACCCAGATCTCTCATATCCAGCATCAAACTGGATTGGTCGAGAATACGCATTACGACCTTTTCGCCGTTAATAACAGGTATTATTGAGACACGAATATCGATAGGATTTTTATCGACATTAACTCTGATTCTACCGTCCTGAGGTCGCCTTCTCTCGGTAATATCAAGATTAGCCATTGTCTTAATTCTGGCAACAATTGCAAATCTTTTTGTGATATCCGGCTTTAACACTTCACGTAACACGCCGTCGATTCTATATCTCACCCTGAATAACTTTTCGTACATCTCTATATGTATATCACTCGCCCCTTTTCTCACAGCGTCGGCAATAATAAAATTTACATAATTAACTATCGGTTTACTGTTTTGGTTTAAACGGCCTATATCGACTTCCTGCTCATATTGCATCGTTTCAAAATCACTTTCATCGAATTCACCTAAAAATTCATCCCCCAGTAAATCATCACCTATGTCGATCTCTTCCTCCTCTATGGTCTGGATATCCGTGCCGATTTCTTCGTAATACTCTTCAATCGCACTCTTGATCTCTTCAGCAGGTGCAATTACAGGATTTACCTGGCAACCGGTCGCAAACTTCACTTCTTCAATAGCATCTACATCATCCGGATTGCTCATGGCAAGTGTCAAAACTTTACCAATCTTTTTAACAGGGAATACTTGATGCCGGTAAACGAGATCTTTCGGTAACAGATTAACCACTTCGCCATCAATGAGAATCGATCGCAAATCGATAAACGGAACATGATACTGATTGCTTAAAAAATTCATCAATTCCGATTGGGTTATGAAACCGAGCCCGACTAAAATGCTACCCAATTTTCTACCTGTTTCTTCCTGTATATCGAGAGCTCTTTTTAGCTGCTCTTCATTTATCAGCCCCTCTTTAAGGAGCAATAAACCGAGTTTTGATTTTCTCTTCATCGTATAGATGTTTCCTTTATAACATTCTCTATATCGGTAACTCCTTCTTTTAATTTTTCCACGGCAGCTTGTCTAAGGGATAACATTCCTTCCTTTATTGCAATTTCCTGTAGTTCATCCGTAGATTTACGCTCTAGAATTGCCTCTCTGATTTTTGAAGTCACCTGTAAAATTTCAAATATACCCACCATTCCTTTATATCCCGTATTCATACAAACTTTACAACCTCTCCCTTTATAAAATTTTATTCCTTTTAGTGAATCGGGATCAATGGAAGCCGCTTTCAAAACATTGGGATCAATTTCAACTTCATATTTGCAGTTTTTGCATATTTTCCTAATCAATCGCTGAGAAATTACAAGGTTTAATGTGGAAGCCACAAGAAACGGTTCTATTCCCATATTAACTATCCTGGTAACCGTAGCAGCTGCACCGTTCGTATGCATTGTACTTAAAACAAGGTGACCTGTTAGAGATGCTCTGATTGCTATCTCAGCCGTTTCCTTATCACGAATTTCTCCTACCATAATGACATTCGGATCCTGTCTTAAATATGCCCTAAGCGCTGAGGCAAATGTCAATCCTATGGATTCTCTTACCTGTAATTGATTAATTCCCTCGATAGTATACTCAATCGGATCTTCCGCTGTTGTTATATTGATTCCCACATCATTTATCTCATCGAGCATTGCATAGAGTGTTGTTGTTTTACCTGATCCAGTGGGGCCCGTTACAAGAATTATACCATGTGGCTTGTGTATATTCCTTCTTATAACCTTCTTCATTTCATCGTTAAATCCCAATGCTCCGAGATCAAAAGAAATAGCTTCCCTGTCCAAAATACGAATGGCTACTTTCTCTCCGAACATCGTCGGGACAACGGAGACACGAAAATCTATCGGCCTGCCCTTATATTTCAACCTTATTCTCCCGTCCTGAGGCCTTCTCTTTTCAGTAATATTCATATTCGATAGAATTTTTATTCTTTGAACAACCGCTTTGTGTAATCTTTTCGGAGGCTTATCCACCTCGTGTAATATTCCGTCAATTCTATATCTTACCCTCGTATCCTTTTCATACGGTTCTATGTGAATATCCGCAGCCCTGTTTTCAATGGCAGTCATAAGTACCTTATTTACCAACTTTACAACAGGTGCGGATTCGCTTATTATTGCGAGTTCACTATCTTCTTCTTCCTCTTCTCTACTATCTATAACTTCGACATCCTCCTCACTAATATCTATCTCGTCATTCTCTAAAATCTCTGCAAGTTGACTAGCACTTTTATAGTAGTGTTTCACTTTCTCCAACAAGTCGGATTCAATTGCCACCATGGAATCAATTTCAAACCCGGAAGAAAATTTCAAATTATCAAGAACATTTACATCCAGAGGTGTTAACATTGCTACTTTTAATATATTGCCTCTTCTCTTTATGGGAAGCACGCTATATTTCATTGCAACTTCAGCAGGTATCGCATTCAATGTAGCATCGTCTATTTCAATCTTGGTAACATCTACAAACTCGATATGCATGAGCTCACTTAAGTATTTGCCAAGTGTTTCTCTATCTGCATAACCCAACTCTAGCAGTATACTGGCAAGCATACCACCCTTTTCCTTCTGTATCTCGAGGGCTTCCTCAAGTTGAGAAGGAGTAATTACACCATTTTCTACTAATAGTTCTCCCAATCGTTTTGCCATATTATATTTAATATATTAACAGAATTAAAATTTACTGTCAAGAAATTTACAAATATTCACACAGCCACTTTGAGCACATTAACCATTTAATAATCAATCGTAAATAGAAATTCTCATTGTAAATCTTAAATATCTTTATCTGTCTTCCGAATCAATAATTCACTTTTCCACTAATTTAATCGACACAAACATTAATTATGTTAATCTGATTATTAATTTTATTAATAATATTATAGTATTCACTTGACAAATTTAATATTAATATTTATATTATTCATATAAACAGGAGGATAGTATGAAAAACAAATTTCCAAGGAAATGTCCGGTTTGTGACGAGCCACTAATAATATCCGAACTCACATGTCCAAACTGTGGAGTAAAAATTCAAGGTAAATTTGATATTCCAAATCTACTGATACTTACAGATGAACAGATGAGATTTCTTCAAACATTTTTAGTCGCAAGAGGCAATATAAAAGAAGTGGGAAAGAGATTGAATATCTCCTACCCAACCGTAAAGAACAGGCTTGACAATTTAATCGATGCTCTGGGGCTTGAAGCACCCAAAAACGAAAAATCACTGGACGAGCTACTCGATGACCTTGAGGCAAAAAAAACAACTGTTGATGAAATAGTGAACTTTTTAAAAAGGAGGTAGTATGAGAAAAATCTATTGGTCACTGATCTTTATAGGAATAGGTATATGGATACTTTTATCGAATTATGGTGTAATCATGTTCAATTTTTCGCGAGATTGGCCTATTCTCCTAATAGCAATAGGTCTTGCCGAAATACTCGATGTTATTTTTTCCGTTTCAAAAACTAAAAAAAGACCCCATGTTAAATCGAAAACCAATGTTAAAGAAATTCTCGATTCTCTGGAAAAAGGCAATATCTCCATTGATGAAGCCGAAAAGAAAATAAAAGGAGGTTTAAATGGATGAAATTAAGAGAATTTTGGAAATGGTGAAGGAAGGAAAATTGTCACCTGACGAAGGATCGCGTTTGATAAATGCTCTAAATGAAAAAGATGAACAGAGTAACAATCATCAAAAGAAAAGCAGATGGTTAAAAATTGTCGTGAAATCCAAAGAAAACAGCCCGAAGAAGGAAAATGTTAATATTCGTATTCCATTAAATATCATGAAAACCGCATTAAAGTTGGGAGGAAAATTCAATTTCGCCATACCCGAAGAGGCAAAACTCAAAATGGAAGAAAAGGGAATTGATATAAACGAATTGATGGGGCCCGAGGGATTAACGAACCTAATCGGCGAATTAGGTTCTTCGGAACCGTATACATTAGTTGATGTTGATGATGAAGACGAAACAGTAAAAATCTTTATCGAATAATGTTTTCGCTTTCAAGTTCGAGGAGGTATCTCTTAAGACGGAGGCCTCCTCCGAACCCCCTCAATCCACCATTTTTACCTATAATTCGATGACATGGTATAATAATGGGAACGGGATTTGCCGACATAGCATTTCCTACGACACGAGCATATCCTTTTCCCCCTATCTTGTTTGCTATCTCACTATATGTCGAAACCTCTCCGTAAGGAATCGATGCAACGGCTCTCCATATTTTTATCTGTAAATCAGTGCCAATCAAATTAACAGGTATCGTAAATTCCCTTCTCTCTCCGTTGAAGTACTGGTCAATTTCCCTAAATGCCTCCTCCACAATTTTCGTTTTATTCAATTTAATCACAAAACCGTTTTTTCTTGAAAAGAGTGTCAACTTTTTCATCATTTCTTTTCCCGGGAAACCGACATATACAACGCTATTATTATATTCGCCAATCACGACTTTACCTATTTTTGTAGGTTCATAATAAATATTTAACAACTCCATGATATTCTATAACATTATTCTTAATTATAGTCAATCAAACATATTATCTTTGTTCTTGACACAATGCCTTTAAATTAATAAAATGAAGCAAACAAAGGAGGTTGTATGAGAACAAGATTATTAATCATGTCGATGGTTTTAACGATTACCATATTTTCCCTCGTTAATGCCGAAACGAGAAAAGCTATTAATTTTACTCTAAAAGGACTTGACGGGAATAGTTATACACTCGACAGCCTTGTCTCAACACACAAAGCGGTAATTGTAGATTTCTGGGCTACATGGTGTGCTCCATGTAAATTGGAGTTGGATAAATTAAGAGAAAAATACCCCATTCTTCAAGATTCCGGTATAATATTCGTCGCAATCAATGAAGACGGACCTGCTTCAAGAGGTAGATTAAAAGGGGAATTGAAGGCTCATAAGTGGGAATACCTGCTTGTTTATGATCACAACAGTTCGGTTATGAGAAATTACAATGTAAAATCCATTCCAAATACATTCATCATCAACAAAAAAGGTGAAATAGCTTATGAGCACAAGGGGTTTTCAATAGGTATGGAAAATGATATTTTCTTACATGCCCTTGAAATTGCAAGAACAGCAAATGATTCGGCAACGGCAAAGGTAAACAAAAAAGTGAGTAAGTAAAGATGAAAAAACTTCTATTTATCCCTCTTGTTTTTGCAATAATCATTTACACATTCGGAGCCGAATTCACTATGAATTTTTCGCACGGCACCGACGGAATGTTGTGGACTGATTCTTCCGCTTATATCATCAATAATTCGGATATTATAAACACGATATACGGTAACCTTGAGGCAAGTTTGGAACTTAAAACATATTTTCCCTACAAGATTCAATCTACAAACAGATTTAGTAAAATTTGGAAGAGAAGCATAAAATATAACGGGGAAAATTTTAATGTTACCGCAGGAAATTTTTATGTTTCAAAGGCACGAAATACGGGACTTTCTTTTTACTACGACGATCAACTGCACATAGATCGTTATTTGGATGGTATATCCGCCAGCTTCTCCCCGAATATGTTGCATATGAATTTCCTTGCAGCTACTCCCTATTCAAAAGAATACAAAGACGGTGTATACATAACCCACAATGACACCACCGATTTTCTCCTCTCTCTGGGAACGGATTTGAGCCTTAATAAGAGATTCGAGCTGGGGATGAATTTTGATTATCTTAATATAGTCTCATTCGGCAGATCGGATAAACTTACCAACATATATATCGATTTACCGTTCGATATTTTCGAGATCTATTCATCCTTCGGTTACAGAAGCGGATTCGATAGAAGTTCTTTTGCAAACAGCAGCGGATTTTCCTCGTATACGAACTTTCTATTATATCTATCGAGCACCTCGATAGGACTTGAAACATTTTATTCCGATTCGTTCGATTTCGGTGGTTCGGGATTCAGATATGCCGAAACTCCTACACTCACATACTCAGGTTATTCAATTAATAGAGGAATGGATGAAATCGGCGGACGATTGAACGTTCAAACGACATTTTCTTCCAATATATTTAAAACAGATTTAGCGTACATAACAAATAAAAACAGAGACAAAAAACTGTCCGAGATCTATTCTGCTCTGACATTGTATCCCGGCAATAATTCGATTGATTTTAGTCTTAATTATATCTACGAAGATCATCTTCATTCAGATATTGATTTAAAGCAAACTCTTAAAAGTGACTTCGAATTCTCTATTGCATCGGGGATCCCGATTAAACTCATTAACAGGGAAGAATTTACATCAGAGGATACATTAAACTATTTGGATAGCGAATTGGAAGGAGACTTTACATTACTACCTTCTCTCAC
>Ga0164318_10007566_pt1 | contig 10522 bp, 6 predicted proteins | sample GuaBasSedimGuay9_FD_113734 | JGI IMG/M metagenome (GOLD analysis project Ga0164318, IMG submission 113734) | Subseafloor sediment microbial communities from Guaymas Basin, Gulf of California, Mexico - Guay9, Core 4571-4, 0-3 cm | ecosystem: Environmental > Aquatic > Marine > Hydrothermal vents >...
AGCCCTTCAATCGTGGTAGCGGGGTTTGATTTTAAGTATTCAATCCGGTTGAGTCCGTTCACATACGCGTATGCACTGGCTGTGATAATATCCGGGTCCGCGCCTTTTCCCAGTGAGATCAAATCGCCCTCTTTTAACCGGACAGTCACCTCGCCCTGTGCGTCCGTCCCGCCGGTAAGCGCGCTGATTGTAAACCTTTGCATTTGTGCTTTTGTTCGGGTCAGCTTGGCAACCGCGTTAAATGCAGCATCAATGGGTCCGTTTCCGCTTCCGGTCCCGACAACCTCTTTACCGTTAATTGCCAGTTTAACCGTTGCCATGGGCAGGACTGTTGTACCGCTGGTTACCTGGAGATAATTGAGCCTGTAGATATCAGAAGTCCGTAAAACTTCCTGAGTGACGAGGGCTTCCAAGTCTTCATCCATGACAATTTTTTTCTTGTCTGCAAGTGCTTTAAATTTTTTAAACACAATTTTCAGCTCTTCATCGGATAAATTATACCCCATGCTTTTCAAATGTTTAAGCAGAGCATGTTTCCCGGAGTGTTTTCCCATGACCATCTTGCTTGTATGGAGACCAATGGATTCCGGTTTCATAATTTCATATGTCATGGGGTTTTTCAGCACACCATCCTGATGAATACCCGCTTCATGAGCAAAGGCATTGGCGCCCACAACCGCTTTGTTGGGCTGAACCAGAATTCCGGAGATCATACTGACCAGCCGGCTGATTGAATATATATGGTTAGTTTGTATGCCTGTGGTGACGGGCGCATATGTCGGACGTGTATGGATTGCCATGACGATTTCTTCGAGTGATGTATTACCGGCCCTTTCACCGATGCCGTTGATTGTGACCTCCGCCTGCCTGGCGCCTGCTTTGATGGCGGCCAGGGTATTTGCGGTTGCCAGACCAAGATCGTTATGGCAATGGACGCTTAAAATAGCCTTGTTAATATTGGGCGTGTTTTCCATCACGTATCTGACCAGATTGCCGAATTCTTCGGGTATGGCATATCCCACCGTATCCGGGAGGTTTACCGTGGTTGCACCGGCTTTGATAACAGCCCCAAAAACCTCACACAGGAAATCCGGATCAGTCCTTGATCCGTCTTCAGCAGAAAATTCAATATTTTTTGTAAAAGTCCGGGCGAACTTGACCGCATCAATGGCGGATTTTACCACTTCTTCCCGGGTCATATTCAGTTTGTATTTGATATGAATATCCGAAGTTGCGAGAAAAGTATGAATTCTGGGCTTTGCGGCATGGCAGACAGCCTTCCAGGCCCGGTCTATGTCGCTTACACTCGCACGGCACAGGGCGGCCACTTCCGAGTGAGATATTTTTTTGGCCACCTGCACGACGGCTTCAAAATCGCCTTCAGAAGCTGCCGGAAATCCGGCTTCAATGATATCAACCCCGAGTTTTTCAAGCTGAGTGGCTATTCTAACCTTTTCAGCCGTATTCATGGTGGCGCCCGGGGACTGCTCTCCGTCCCGCAGTGTGGTGTCAAAGATAAATACTTTTTCCTGCATATGTTTTTCCAAAGGTATTGACTCGTTATAATGGATTTGTGTTTTCATGAATGCTCAACGATTATTATTTCGGCTGCTTTTCTTTTGCAATTTTAGCAAGTTTGTACTGAAAACTGTCAGCCAGAGCCTGCCAGCTTGCCTCTATGATATCTTCCGATACACCGATGGTACTCCAGATGCTGTCTTTGTCCCTTGATTCAATAAGCACCCGGACCCTGGCACCGGTTCCTTCCCTGCCGTCGATAACCCTGACCCGGAAATCCACCAGGTGAACCGGATCAAGTATGCCGGCATATACTTTATTTAATGCTTTGCGAAGGGCATTGTCCAGCGCGCTGACAGGGCCGTCGCCCTCTGCCGCTGTTATTTCTTTTACTTCTCCGTTAACGGAAATCTTAATTGTTGCATGTGAATAACACGGCCGGTTTTTGTTTTTTTCAATTGTTACCCGAAATGAATCCAGGTCAAATGACGGTTTGAATTGTTTTGCCAGTTTTTCAACCATGATCTGGAAAGTACCGTCAGCCACATCAAATTGATAACCCTCCTGTTCCAGTCGTTTAATTTCAGAAACGATCCTGCCATTGTCAACCCCGTTATCGCCAAGGGTAATGCCGAGTTCCTTTGCCTTATAGGCGATATTGCTTTTCCCCGACATATCGGAAACCAGAACCCGCCTTAGGTTTCCCACAAGCTCAGCATTCATATGTTCATAGGCACGGGGGTCCTTCATAATCGCGTTGACATGCATTCCGGCTTTGTGTGTAAATGCGCTTTTGCCGACAAACGGCCTTGAATTAAGCGGGGCCAGGTTGGCTGTTTCGCTGACAAACAATGAAACCTTTCTAAGTTTTGCGAGATTTTCATCTGAAAGGCATGGATACCCCATTTTTAATTTTAAAATGGGAATAATTGTAGTCAAATCCGCATTTCCGCACCTCTCTCCATATCCGTTAATTGTCCCCTGCACCATAACGACCCCGGCGCGAACGGCTGCAATGGAATTGGCAACCGCAAGTCCCGAGTCGTTGTGGGTATGGATACCGAAACGGGTTGGATTTTCTTGTTGGACAATGAGGTCAGGGCCATGAAAATGTTTGACAACTTCATGAACAATGGTTTCAACTTCATGGGGCAGAGATCCGCCGTTGGTATCACAAAACACAATGAAATCCGCACCGCCCTCTATGGCTGCGGCCAGGGTTTTGATAGCGTATTGGCTGTTGTCCTTGTAACCGTCAAAAAAATGTTCCGCATCATAATGGACTTCCAGGCCGTTTTGTTTCAAGTGCTTTACGGAATCCCGGATCATGTTTAAATTATCCTCCGGGTTAATCCGTAAGATTTTTTTCACATGCAGGTCCCAGGTTTTACCAAAAATGGTGGCCACAGATGCGCCGCATTCAATAATTGCTTTTAGATTTTTATCTTTGTCAGCACTTACACCTGCTCTATGCGTGGACCCGAAAGCGGTTATTCTGGAATTTTGAAAGTTTTCATTTTTTAAGGATTCAAAAAATTCGTAATCCTTGTTATTTGAACCGGGCCACCCGCCTTCAATAAAATGAATGCCCAGATCATCAAGTTTTCTTGCGATCCGTAATTTGTCCTTGACGGTAAAGGTGATTTTTTCGCCCTGGGTACCGTCTCTTAAGGTTGTATCATATAACAGAATCGATTCCATTATAAATTAAAGTCTCCAATTATTTTTTTCGTTGGGTCGGTCTCAATGACCTGACCGCAGCGCCGGCCCTCCACATTTCTGAATTTTTAATCTCGTCTAATTCAGCCTGGAGTTTTTCCTTATAATCCGGTTTGCTGTTGACATCTAACACCCGTCTGGTTTCAGTGCCGTTGGCAACGCTTTCATAAAGGTTTTCAAAAACCGGCATGACCGCATCCCGGAATTTCGGTGACCAGTCCAGCGCGCCGCGTTGTGCAGTCGCGCTGCAGTTGGAAAACATCCAGTCCATACCGTTTTGATCTACAAGCCGGATCAGACTCTGGGTGAGTTCTTCAACGGTTTCGTTGAATGCTTCACTGGGAGAATGACCGTTTTTGCGCAGCACGTTATATTGCGCTTCCATGACGCCTGAAAGGCAACCCATCAATACGCCCCGTTCACCGGTCAGATCACTGAAGACTTCTTTCTGAAACGTTGTGGGAAAGAGGTATCCGGACCCTACCACGATACCAATGGCCAGTGTCCGGTCTTTTGCCCGACCTGTAAAATCCTGATCAATGGCGAAACTGGAATTGATTCCTTCACCAGCCAAAAAATTTGCCCGAACACTGGTTCCCGAACCCTTGGGTGCCACCAGGATAACATCAACATTATCCGGTGCGATGATTCCGGTCTGTTCTTTGTAGACAATGGAAAAGCCGTGAGAAAAATACAGGGCATCTCCTTCGTTTAAACATTCTTTGACCACAGGCCATGTGGCTGTCTGCCCCGCATCAGATAAAAGTTCCATGATGATGGTGCCTTTTTGGGCAGCTTCCTTAATGGGGAACAGTGTTTCTCCCGGTACAAAGCCGTCTTTGACAGCTTTTTCCCAGTATTCATCACCTTCCATCTGGCCGATAATAACATTAACGCCGTTATCCCTCATATTCAGTGCCTGGGCAGGGCCCTGAACGCCGTATCCGAGTATGGCGATCTTTTCATTTTTAAGGATGTTTTTTGCCTTATCGATTGAAAATTCATCAGATGTGATTATGTTCTCAACTACGCCGCCAAAGTCAATTTCTGCCATGTGTCTTCTCCTTTGTTATTTAAAATATGAATTTTTGGTTTATTATTTTGATTTATTTTCCCGAAACAGTGCAATGCTGCCGGTCCTTGCAAGCTCTCTGATTCCGAATGGTTTTAAAAGATTTAATATTGCGGAAATTTTTTCCGTATCACCTGTAATGCTGATTGTATAATGATCCTGCCCCACATCAACCACCTGGCCTCTGAAAATATCGATTACTCTTAAAATTTCAGCCCTGTTTTCCGTTTTTGCGTTGATTTTGATTAAAACCAGCTCTCTGCCGACATAATCCAGACCGGTCAGGTCGGAAACCTTAATCACATTGATTAATTTGTTTAACTGTTTTTTTATTTGTTCCAGAATAAATGAGTCGCCTATTGTGACCATGGTGATACGTGAGACCAACGGGTCTGCTGTTTCTGCCACACAAAGGCTTTCGATGTTATAGCCCCGGCCGGAAAATAATCCGGCAATACGGGAGAGTACACCCGGCTCATTTTCCACAAGGATTGAAAGTAAATGTTTTTTTTCTGTCATGGCCGCATCCTTATTTTTAAACCAAAAGCATTTTTGAAATAGGCGCCCCGGCAGGCACCATGGGGTAGACACATTCTTCGGGTTCTACAACAAAATCCATGATGACCGGACCCGGACTTGAGATTCCTTTTTTAAGAACCGATTCAACTTCTTTGGGCTTTGTGGCTCTTAATCCCACCGCTCCGTATGCTTCTGCCAGTTTTACAAAATCAGGCGTGTGCACAAATTTTGTGGATGAATAACATCTGTCATAAAAAAGTTCCTGCCATTGACGGACCATCCCCAAAAAGCCATTATTTAAAATAATAATTTTCACCGGAAGGTTGTATTGAACGGCAGTCGCCATTTCCTGAATATTCATCTGAATACTGCCGTCCCCGGCAATATCAACAACCAGTTTGTCAGGCATGCCGGCCTGGGCGCCGACGGCTGCAGGAAGCCCGAATCCCATAGTCCCTAAGCCTCCGGAAGAAATAAAGCGCCCGGGTTGATTAAAATGATAATACTGAGATGCCCACATCTGGTTTTGACCAACCTCCGTGGTAATGATCGCCTCTCCTTTTGACAGTTCGTACAGTTTTTCAATAACATATTGAGGCTTTATAACATTTTTCTGATTATACGCCAGCGGCGTTGTATGTTTCCAGTTTTTAATTTTATCAAGCCATTTTTTATGCTTTTGTTCATAATCGTCTGTATTTTCTTTATTGATTAACTGGTTGAGCATCTCTAACGTGATTTTACAATCACCCACCACAGGGATGGCGACCTGTATGTTTTTCTGAATCGATGTGGGGTCAATATCAATCTGAACAATTTTTGCGTCTGTGGCAAATTCATCGGTTTTTCCGGTAACCCGGTCATCAAACCGCACTCCCACCGCAAGCATCAGGTCACATTCGGAGACGGACATATTCGCCCGATAGGTTCCGTGCATGCCAAGCATACCAAGCCATAGCGGATCGGTGCCCGGAAAACCGCCAAGCCCCATGAGGGTTCCGGTAACCGGGATCCTGGTTTTTTTAGCCAGTTCAGCCAGCTCTTTATGGGCTTTTGATAAGATAACCCCGCCGCCTGTGAAAATAACAGGTTTTTTAGCTTTTTTTATCAAAGCGACGACTTTTTCCAGCTGCTTTTTGTTTGGCACGTATGTAGGATTGTATGACCGCAGCTCAACATCGTCGGGCACTTTAAAATTTGTTTTTGATATCGATACATCCTTGGGCAGATCGATGAGCACGGGACCGGGGCGTCCTGATCTGGCGATATGAAACGCTTCCTTTATTGTCTTTGCGAGGTTTTTTACATCCTTAACCAGATAATTATGTTTTGTGCATGGCCGGGTGATGCCGACAATATCAACTTCCTGAAACGCATCATTGCCGATTAGTTTGGTCGGAACCTGACCGGTAAATACGATAATCGGTATGGAATCCATATATGCGGTCGCAATCCCCGTGACTGTGTTAGTTGCCCCGGGTCCTGAAGTAACCAGACAAACACCGACCTTGCCGGTGGCCCGCGCATACCCGTCTGCAGCATGAACCGCACCCTGTTCATGTCGAACTAGGATATGCCTCAGATCGGTTCTCGCCAGTTCGTCATAAATATCAAGAACCACTCCGCCGGGATACCCGAAAATCGTATCAACGCCTTCTTCCTTTAACATTTGCATCAGAATTTGTGCACCAGTTAGTTTGTTCATGATCCATTATCCTTTATTCCATGACCGCGCCCTTATCCGCAGACGATACCATGTGTGCATATCTTGCCATGTAGCCGGTTGTTATTTTGGGAGCTGGTTTTGACCATTGAGACAGCCGGTCATTGATCTCGTTTTCGTCCACTTTTAAAGTAATCTTTTTTTGCGCGATATCAATGGAAATAATATCTCCTTGCTTAACAACGGCAATGGGGCCTTTTTGCATGGCTTCAGGAGAGATGTGTCCAATTGCAGCTCCCCGGGTGCCGCCTGAGAATCTGCCGTCCGTTATCAACGCCACATGCTCGTCTAAGCCCATTCCGGCAATTGCCGATGTCGGTGTCAGCATTTCACGCATCCCCGGGCCTCCCTGAGGGCCTTCATATCGGATGACAATCACATCGCCCTTGATAATTTTTCCTCCGAGAATGGCTTCCGTGGCCTCTTCTTCTGAATCAAACACCCTTGCCGGTCCTTCATGCTGCATCATTTTTTCAACGACTGCGGATTGTTTCACCACGCATCCATTGGGTGCCAGGTTGCCAAAAAGAATAGCAAGACCGCCTTCCTTGTGATACGGATTGTCTATGGGACGGATAGCATCTGAATCAAGAACCGTTGCCCGGGCAATATTTTCCTTAACAGATGCCCCCGTGACTGTCATACAGTCTCCATTGATCAAGCCCGCATCCGACAGAACTTTCATTAGCGCGCTGATACCGCCGGCATAGTCTAAATCCTCAATATGATAGGGGCCGCCTGGGCTTAATGAACATAGGTGCGGTGTGCGTTTGCTGACTTTGTTAATTAAATCCAGTTCCAGCGGCAGGCCGATTTCATGGGCCAGAGCGGTTAAATGAAGCACTGAATTGGTTGAACAACCCAGCGCCATATCGACGGTCAATGCATTTTCAAATGATTTCTGGGTTAATATTTTACTGGGTGTAATCTGTTTTTCAAACAGTTCTAAAATTTTTATGCCGGCCATCTTTGCCAGCCGGATTCGTGCAGACATGACCGCAGGTATGGTTCCGTTTCCCGGCAAGCCCATACCTATGACTTCAGTGAGACAATTCATGGAGTTTGCCGTAAACATTCCGGCACAGGAGCCGCAGGTCGGGCAGGCGGCGTTTTCTATGCCGGTCAGCTGCATTTCCGACATTTTTCCTGAGCGAACCGCGCCAACCGCCTCAAAAACGGATATAAGATCCACTTTTTCTTTTGGATTGTCCGGATGTCTTCCTGCCAGCATGGGGCCGCCGCTGATAACAATCGCAGGGATATCAAGCCTTGCGGCTGCCATCAACATGCCCGGAATAATTTTATCACAATTAGGGACCATCACCATGGCATCAAAGGCATGGGCGGTTGCCATTACTTCGATGGAATCTGCGATGAGTTCCCTGCTGCCTAAGGAATATTTCATCCCCACATGGTTCATTGCAATTCCGTCACAGACTCCAATGGTTCCGAATTCAATGGGTGTCCCGCCAGCCATGTAAACCCCGGCTTTTACCGCTTCTGTAATTTTGTCTAAATTAACATGGCCGGGGATAATTGTATTTACGGAATTTGCAATGCCGATTAAGGGTCGTTTAATTTCATCATCCGTATACCCGATACCCTTGAAGAGTGATCTGTGCGGGGCTCTTTCAATCCCTTTTTTTGCTTTGTCGCTTTGCATTTTTAGCCTCCTGCAATAAAAAAACCGTTATCAACTTTTATGTGCTGATAACGGTTTTTGTTGTTGTCTGGAAATGAAGTCAGGCCATTATCAACACTTGTCCGGGCTGTAGACGTTGATGACGCCCACAATCAGGACGATAATAAGTAAAAATAGGTTGAAAATGGTTTTATAAGTCTTCATTTAATGAGCCTTTTGTTTAATTTTTATAACCAATTAACAATATAATTTTTTCTTGTCAAGCGGGTTTTATAATTTTTTTTAACCAAAGCTCATTAACAAAATCGTATGTTCTCAATTCTATTGCAAGCCGTTAATAACGCAGCAGATGGGAGCCTCCGGCTCGCCCCTTGGGTGAAAATTGATAAGAAAAAATATTATAATTCTTCACAACGCCTTTATTTTCAATTGATAAAAAACTTCTTATCAATTTTCATGCAAAATTCAGGTATCAGATATGGACAGTGGATGCCATCAAAAGTGCATTGTATACCACTCAACAGCCAGATCCATAAAATTTTTTTGATGAATTTCATTGCTCATCTGGTGGTCACCGTTTTTTTGACTGATCAGCTTTTTTGGATTTTTTGCGGTTTCATATATCTCAAGGGCGTTAGAATATGGAACAATTTCATCCTTATCTCCATGAAAAATGAGCAAATGACTGATCGATGATATCTGGTTTGAGATATCAAAGAATAATTTTTTTTTATCAAGGGATTGTATCATCGGGGTGTTTGCCGGATTGGTGATATACGGCGGTTTGATGGTTTCACTTCTCATAGGGGCTGCCACGGTTACAATGGGTTTGATATTAAATGAAGCGGCAACAGACAGAGCGACGGCCCCCCCAAAGCTGCTGCCGAAAAGCCCGATCAGGTTGCCGGTTTCAGGCAGGTTCTGCATGGTATCAATGGCAGAGATTAAATCCCGGTAACGGCCTTTAAACGTGGTGGCTGAAGAAAAATCTCCGTTGCTTTTTCCGCAGCCCCTGTGATCAAACCGAAAAAAAGCCAAGCCGTTTTGATTGCATTTGTCCGCCAGATCTATCTGTTTCGGGGAGTCGCCCGAACTGAGCAGGCCGTGTGATCCAATCACCACCGGTGGATTTTTTTCTGGCGGAAGATGAAGGGTTCCATATAATTGATATTTTTCTGAAGCAAATCGGATTTGTTTTTGCATTATTTCAGCCTCTGTATGTGAATCGACAGTTGATTTTATAATAAGCAATTATTATATCCAGATTATCAAGAGATGATCCAGCAAAAAATAATTTAAAATCTGAATTTTGAATGAAAATTCAGGTAAAAACACTCAAGGACTATTGCCTTAAATGAAGATTAAAAAAGGACAGGAAGTTGAACTGGAAATTACAGATCTGGCATATGGCGGGAAAGGGATTGCTAAAATAGACGGGTTTACCGTCTTTGTGGAGCAGGCAATACCGGGAGACCGCGTCATGGCCCGTGTCTTTAAAAAAAAGAAAAATTACGCGGAAGCCCGTATAATTTCCCTTCTGTCTTCCTCACCGGATCGTATTGATGCTCCGTGTGCTTACAGCGGATTTTGCGGCGGCTGCAAATGGCAGTTTTTTAAATATGAAAAACAGCTTGAATATAAACAGCGCCATGTTGCTGAGGCGCTTAATCACATCGGCGGTTTTAAAGATGTATCGGTTCACTCCACCAGGGCATCTGAGCGGATTTTTGAGTATCGAAATAAAATGGAGTTTTCCTGTTCCGACCGGCGATGGCTGCTGCCGGATGAACTGGGCGATGAAAGTATTGATATTGGTTTTGCGCTGGGCCTGCACGTTCCAGGGACGTTTCACAAGGTTTTGGATATTGATAAGTGTCTCATCTGTCCTGCAACCGGCAATGATATCGTAAATACCGTCAGACAGTATATGAAGAAATCAGGCCGTCCCCTTTATGGACTTCGGTCTCATAAGGGATTCTGGCGGTTTCTGATGATTCGCCATTCAGTTGCCTTTGATCAATGGCTGGTCAATATTGTGACTTCCAGCAAAGACCTTGCAGTAGTTGCCCCCCTGGCAGACTTATTGTGTGAAAAATTTTCAAATGTTGCATCCGTGGTTAATAATGTCACCGCCGGCGTAGCCAGTGTTGCGACCGGTGAATATGAAATTCATCTTGCAGGAGAACAATGTTTAAAGGAAAAATTGGGACCATATAAATTTGAGATTTCCGCCAATTCATTTTTTCAGACTAATACCAGGGGAGCGGTTGCTTTATACAATACGGTCAAAGAATATTCGCAGCTGACAGGAAAGGAAAATGTTTTAGAC
>Ga0164318_10007568_pt1 | contig 10521 bp, 8 predicted proteins | sample GuaBasSedimGuay9_FD_113734 | JGI IMG/M metagenome (GOLD analysis project Ga0164318, IMG submission 113734) | Subseafloor sediment microbial communities from Guaymas Basin, Gulf of California, Mexico - Guay9, Core 4571-4, 0-3 cm | ecosystem: Environmental > Aquatic > Marine > Hydrothermal vents >...
GAAATTCTTTTAAAAATATTTTATTAGTGCCTCTATTTAAGTCATGATGTATACCATCATGACTTATTGTTATATTAACTTTTTTAATATTTGATATATTAACTATGTCATTATTAAAAATAGTACCGTTTGTTGGTATATTAATTCTTAAACATTTTGAATCATTATTCAAAATCTTACAAATATCAAATATTAATGACGTTTGCAAAAAAGGCTCTCCTCCAATAATACCAAAAGAATATTCATCAGAATCTTTTAAATTATCTTTATAAAAATCTTTAAATTGTTCCGTAGTTGATACTTTTGAGTCATTAATATTAACATTACAATAGGTGCATGCCATATTACAAAATTCTGAAACCTCGTATGTCCAATGCATAATTTTTCCCTTTTACTTATTATTTCTATATTAAATTTATCTATCTATCCAGATAAATTTATTAGCCCTTTGGCTAGAAACATTTTATTAGCCCTTCGGCTAGAAATAGTCATATAACTATAGTCTTATAAATAAACCACACTCATACAATTATTTGATATTATTAGCCCTAGGGCTAATAATTAAAAACAAGAAAGTATAAGAATCATATGATTCTTATACTTTTACTTCTACTAAACCATTATTAGAATCATTAACACTGATTCCAATTAGATCATAATTTTTAACTAAATTTTTAACAACTGCTTTTCCATATCCTGGGTTATTGCAATCTGCTACAATATAGCTTCCTCTTTTAATATCAGTTAAAGTTTTAACCGGTACTCGACCGGTTAAAGCAACTTCAATAGAGTTTTTTAATTTTGAATTTAATATATAACCAGGATTAGATGAAACTACTCCAGCGTACGGTAATTCTTCATTATATAATGTAACTTCAGTATCTATTCCAATACTTAAAACTGTACCTGGTTCGTAACTATTATCGGTTTCATATTTTTCAGCTAAATCGGCATACTCAGCAGATGCTGCTGTACCAGTAAAATATGACGCAGTAATTGTTTGTCCACCAGCGTTTATAGCGCCACTGAATTGTGAAGTTGAATTTACTTGAAGCGTTTGACAAGTTACCTTACCAGCAGTTGCTGTAAGATTGTCAGCTGTAAGATCACCGTTCATTCCGAATGTACCTGTAACATTCAAGTTATTGAGTTGAGAAGATGCTGATGTTGATTGAGAAATATTCCCTTTTACATATAAGGTACTTTCAAGTGTAACCATATCATAAAAATTTGAAATTCCGTAAAATCTAGCCATATCATTAACATCTAAATATTCAGTGATTGTTTTTGCGGCAACTGTTAGATTATTTCCAACTGCTCCATTATTACCAACATCAAAGCTACCATCTGTTAAAATCAAATCACCTTCAGGGCTTGTAAAATTTCCATACTCTGTAATTATATCACCTGATCCGCCTGTTTGAATATTACCATTTGTAGATGTAAAACCTTGAGTAACAGAAACGTATCCATCTTCTGAAATAAAATTTCCACTTCCTGTTTCAAAACTTCCCTCTCCTGCAATTAAACCACCAGTTTCTGTTGTGTATCCTGAACTTGCGGAAACACCCCCTCCTGAGGTTGAAATATCACCACCTGTAGTTATTGTACCAGTAGCTGAAATATTACCACTCGCTGTTTTAATATCACCAGTTCCTAATATTTCAATATCCCCATTTGTAGTTGACATACCTGAATTAACATTTAAATAACCATCAGTTGAAATAATATTACCATTTACTGTAATTGAGTCCATTGATGATAAAGGAGATACGATTGTCATTACACCAGTGGTTGCTAGGTCATCAACAATATTTACATCACCTGGAAAATTAGTTGTTTTATACTGAATATCCCCAATTGTAATTGAGGCACTACCATTATCTAATGTTAATAATTTATGATTTTGGTAGTATAAACTTCTTTCATGTATCCATATCCAAGTTCTATTTATATCATCATTGTTTATAATATCATTATAATGGTCGAAGAGTTCTGAGACTGTTCCGTCTATAGGTGTCATAATAGGACCTTCAAAATCCTCTAATTTATATAAAAACATTTGATCAATTCTCTCATTTGTTCTTATGTTACGACGACCGTAATCCTTTCTCATTACGCCGGTGTTTTTATAGTTAATACTAAACTCATTAATTATAAATTCTTCAAAAACAGCAGATGAAATTTCAAGCTGTGAAATTTTTGCATCTATTAAGTTATTTGAATTGCTAGTTTCTTCTACTATATTAGTTGCTACCAGTTTATAGTTACTTAATGTATCATGAGACAATTCCTGATTATCTCTTTGAAATTTATCAACCTTAGATGCATATTCTTCTATTGTTTTTCTTAATTGTGCATCATTAAACTTTTCAGCATTGAATGTTGCAACTTCTTGTAAAATACTCTTAGACATGTATTTCCTTTATTTTTATTTTATATACCAAATGTTTTTGAAATGTTATTTATATTTTCAATTATTATTCGTATTGGTTTAGCGATTGATAATTGAACCTGAACGCTATTATTATCAAGGATGGTAATAGGAACAATTGAATTTTGCCATCCAATTTCTTCATATACCCACACGTTAATATTTAAATATTCTGAGTCCATATTATGATTAAAAATGTGCAATTTACTAGCAATACCTTCATATATTGATTTGTTATTGTTTATATTATTAATTGTGTTATCTAAGCTACCATCAAGAAATACCGTCGCTTCTCTATCACCTGTAACAATAACCTCATCAAAAATAATTTTTGAAATATTGCTATATGATTGACCATTCTCATCAAATAATGTTAATGATCCTTCGGATATGGATGATGTAAGATTATCTAAATATTCCATAGCTTCGTCTAACTTATTCATTCCGGCTAAATTCTTTAAATGTGTTTTTGATAATATAATCGAACTATCACTTAATAATTCAAATTCTAAATCAATAGCTAAAACATTTTGCACGATCCCAGAGGTAGTTGTAATATCTATATATCTCATTATACCTCCTCAATTAAAATTTCTCTTGTATAGCTCACATAACTCATCGTTATAGCAATGTATTGTGTAATCTGATCTCTTGTTACATTAACATTATTTAAGTCGAAATATAGTATGTTATCTTTACTTTTATTCTCAAGTAGGTTATTAAATATATTAACATTACCTATATTTTTAAAATATAAGTTATTTATAAAAATACAATTACTAGGAACCGGAATTCCTAATATATTATTAGATAAAGTCACTCCTGTTATAATTTGATCTTTATGAAAATTTAAATTAAACTCATTTGAAAATAAGTTAAATAATTCATTGACACTTAAATTATTTAATTTCTCAGAATTCTTAGAGATGATACTACCATCTCTAATTCCCATAACTAAATTTCGTACTATTGTTTCATAATTATCAATAATAATCATAGTTGTCCTTTTATATTAAACCTACAATTAAATGCACTTGACCAGAAACTTCTGATCCACTTTCATCTATAATAGTATATGTGAAATAATCATTACCCTCATAATCAGTATCAGGAGTATAATTCATACTTCCTCGATCACCTGTATTAACATCACCTAACATGATTGTAACAGTACCATGATCTGGTTGAGTAGTAGATAGTAAAGCAATATTTTCACCATTTGTATGACCATCATTGCTTAATGTTTCTAATGAAACATTATTTGTATTCATATAAACATTAATCGTGTCTGGAATAATATAAGGCCCTGTCACAAAAATTTGAACAGTTCCTGTTGCAACTTTATTATCACTATCAACTATGCCATAACTCATTAAGTCAGTTCCTGTATAATTTTCTAAAGGTTTATATGCAACTACGCTCTGATTAACGATTGAATTTGCATCAACTACTACACCATCATCTTTAACTATATAATCTAAAATATCAGCTTCGATATTATCAAGATTTGTTAAAACAAAAGTAATATTTGAATTTGTAATAATACTATCAAATAATATTGGAGTACCATCAGCATTTTCAATAGTGTAGTTTATAAAGTCAGTTCCATTTAATCCTGTGTGTACAATACTATGTGTTAATATACTATCACCATGCTCAGGAGCATCTAATAAATTCACGGTTAAAGTGTCTCCTTGTGAGTGGCCATCATTTGCAAGTACATCAACTATAATTATTCCTGAATTTTTAGCAATTATTAAACTATCTGGACTAGTATATGGTCCACATGGAGAACTAATTAAGTTAGTAGCTAAACCACCATAAGTTGTTTCATAATCATCGCAACCATATCTATAACTTCCGATTTGTTGGTTACTATATCCACCATCATCAAAATCAGAACCTTCTGAGATAGGAGTAAGACTAAAATGACTTACTCTGATTCTATTATACTCTTCTGTATAATTTGTAATTAGATTGTTATTATTTTGTATTGCATTTTCTAATCTATTAACTTCTTCAATACTTGTTATCTTTTCAATAATAGTAGCGAGCTCATTATTTTGTACAGCAGTAAATACGGTTTTTGCCTTAATTAGTTCCTTAGCTAAATGATCAACTAAAAGAATTCTTTTTCTTAATCTATCAGTGATATATGTATAATTAAAAACAATACGTTGATGATCATCCATAAGGAATATATCAAGTTTTAAACTATCTCCGTTCATAATATTACCAGCTGCATTATCTCTATCTACTGTTAATGCTGCATTACTAATTTCTAGATTAGCAATATTTGTTGTATTGATTAAATTAGTAGAAACATTATAGCTAATTGTTAAATTTAAATTTTCAATATACATTTCAATATTTGCAATTGATTTTTCTAAAGAGTTAATTTCTCGTACCTGGTTATGATAAACTATCTCTTCGTCTTCATCCTCCAAGATAATTGAGGTTTTTAATACTTGAAGATCACTAATTTGAGATGCATATGAAGGACTAACACTGTTTGCGATAACTTCATTTTCAAAATCATTCATAACATCAAAATCATCACCTAATAAATATCTTGATATTTTTAAATCTATTTGAAGTATTTTTAATTTATTGGCTGATCTATGATATAGATTTATTATCCAATCATTTAATATTAATTCGTTTTCTTCTAATAACGCTTTAAGATCTTTTAAATTTTCAATTAATAAATATTTAATATTATATAAACTATTATATGTATTTAAAGTATCAATAATAACAATTTTATCACTACCATTGTATGTATCCAAATCATCAGTTAAATCTAATACAGTTGAACTAATACTATTAATATTAGAACCCTTTTCAAAATATCTTGGAAGAACATCTGCTAGTAAAAGAGTAAATGTTGGAGAAGCATATGTTAATGCGAATTCTTTAATTGCATTAATTCCAGCTGCATCTTCATTTCCTAATTTACTTTCAGTGTCTGTTTTAAGATCTTGCATATCATAAATAATTAAATTATTATTAACAATTTTATCTTCATTTGAAATAACAATATCATTAGCATTAAACTCCTTCTCATATTCACTAAATTTTCCGAAAATACTAATTAGATTTCCAGTACCTATTTCAGCACCTCTATCTATATTAATATTTAATTGATTACATGCAGTTGCTGTCCCAACTATCACAGCACTTGGATAATATCTAGAACTTACTCGACCTGAACTATCAGCTAATACATAATTATCAATTGTTCTAATTTCATTATTTGTATCAAATAATGAAGAACTGTCTTCTAGGAAGTAATTACTTCCTATATTCATATTAAGCAATTGATGATCAAGTGGAAGATTATGTTTAACTGCATTTAACGTAACTGTACCGGTTGTATAAATTAAATGATTTCCCTCATTAACTTCATTTAAGTAAAGTCCAATAACCTTACTAAATTTTTGTTGTGACGCAATACTTTTTTCATATAAATTTGTTTCACTATTTAGATAACACATATCTCCAGAAAGTAAATCACTAGAAATTTGAGTTCTAGACACACTTAAAAAGTTTGCATTTGTAAGTCCCATTGAACTAAAGATGGGTCTAGCTTGGTTTCCAAAATACTCAAATAGTAATTTATAATTTTGAATATAAAGTTTACTAAGATACTGAGGATCTATACCTGGAACAACCGCACCTGGCACTGCCGGGTTCGATTGAATAATTTGTAGACCTTCAGCACTTCCTCCACCAATGTTCCCACCAGTTGCAAACGTTGCAACTAGTAACCCAGGCTTGCCTGAAAATTCAACAGCTGTTGAATTACCATTTAAACTAGTATCTTCAAAATCACAATCTACAACATTTAAATCATCTTCTCTAGGAAAATTTAAAGCGTCATAATTTATAAAACGAATCCTTGCTACATTATCTTGACGTTGCTCAATATAATCATATTCAACAACAATAGCGTATTTTGTATTTTGTATAAATTCGGTGTCTTTAAAAAAGAAAACACTATCTTGATATATATCAATTAATTGATTATCTATCATACAAGCACCTGAGCTTATTCTAAAAACATTATATGTATGTTCAGTGTCTAACCAATCTACTTTTTCTATAATATGTTCTTCATTAACACTAACATTAAACCCATTAATATAAGATACTACTGTATCTTGAGCTGGAGTATTTCTAAATGTTGAGAACGTTCTTGCAACCATTCTTAAGAAGTCATTTGGTTTTCTATCTGTAGGAGCGAGTCCATGTTTTTGATATGTTCCTAGCTCAACAACACTAGGGTTGACATTCATTTCTTTACCATTAACTGATATAATCGGCATCGTTTATCCTTTCTTGTTTTTTTCTATAGCTGCATTCTTTTCTAACTCAGCATTATATATTTCTAATAGATCAATTAATTCCAATTCAATTTGACCAACTATTTTATATATTACACTTGTTGATACACTAAAAATTAACTCGTTAAGCACATTCAAATATTGTTCATAATGATCTAATTTCTGAATTAATTCTAATCTATCTGAACTACTATCATTTTTAATATTATCTTTAAGAATAGTTATCTTTGAACTTAAATCACTTAATTTATCATACAAAACAAATTGAATAAACTTATCTTCACTTCCTTCCATCTCAGCGTTAAAAATTTCTTCTTCTGTTGGAGGTGGTGGTAATTGATTACCTTCTTCGTCTACTCCTCCGGGCACACCATCAGCATTGACTTCTGGTTGTTGGGCAGCCACTTCTTCTTCGCTTTCAACACTTGCATCATTTTCATCGTCACTGTTTAATTCTTCGGCCTCTATCAATAGAAATAGAGGAAGATTAGTTTCCTCTATTAGTAGTTTTTGATCATCTGTTAGTATCATAATCTTCCTTTTATTTAAATATTTTTAGAAGAGGTTAATAACCTCCTCCTCCTTGACCATCTTCTGGTTGTGCCATCAGTTGATCTTTAGCGACTTTTTTAATAAACCGTTCACCTGTTTTTAATAAATCTTCCCAGTTCATTTGAGGAATATAAAGTTTTAATAATTCTTCTGGGTCTATTGTAACTTCTGCAGATTTCAACATACCAATAATATTAGTAACACTTGAAACCAATGCCTCATTTGCTTGAACTGTTAGTACTAATGGAGGGTTAAGACCTAAGTTATAATAGTTACTTAATAAAAAGTCTGAACTATCATAGTCATTATTTTCAAGTACAATTCCAAATATTGAATTCATCATAATACCTAAACCATCATCAATATTTCCTTGATGACTAGAAATCGTAGTTGCAAAACTTGTATTAAGATTAACTAATGTTTCTCTAAGATCTACTTGATCACCGATATTTAAATACACTGATGGAATACCTGTAGATGCAATAAGTTCATTTCTAAGCTCTTGCATATCATTTAATGGTAATGATCGATCACCCATTGGCATAACTTCCATATCAATAAATCGTTGACCATTTACTTGAATAGTAGCTAAGTCTCTAAAGTCTGTGATTACCTTACTAATATTTTTAACATTACTTAAACTATCAAAAGATATAGATTTATTACTAATATCTTTTTTAACTTTTTCAATAATCTCTGCATGATTCTTTTTATTACCGGCTTCAATTGTCCACTTACGAACTACTGATGCTCTAGATAATCTTGAAACTATTGATGACATTAATGCTAATGTATACATCTTAACTGGTTGAATAATTGGATCAAATATAGATGTTCCATATGGACCAAACTTATCAACAGTTGTTGAAAAATTAATTAGTTTATTAGGAGCAATGAATCTAAATTTTAATTTAGACCTTTCTTTAATTTTGTGATAAAGAATAATTTTAATACTTGACTCTATTGATTCTGAAAGTTTTAAATCTTCAAAATTTTGAGAGTAAGAGTTATTAATAGTTTCATTAACTTTTTTAATAACACCTTTTGTCATATTTTCAATTACTTCTTTTTGAATCGTTCCATTTTCTTTCGAGTTATTATTTGAATTTTCTTGTTGGGTAAATCTTTTAAATACATCAACTTCAGTTCCTTCTGAGTTTGCTAACTCTTCTACAACCAGGTATCCATAAAGAATACCATCTTCTTCAATTATAATAACCTGATTTGGATTAACATTCTTTAAATAAATATCTTGGATTGCATCAAACTCTAACTCGTTGATATCATCAAATTTATATTCAGCTGATTCTTCCATTATCTGACCATAGTATGCAGCACTTGATTCTTCTATGTTACCAATCTTAGTATTTAATAGATCTTTAAATTGTTGTTCAGGTGAAAGCTTTGAATTTGTATCATATGAACTTTCTTCATATAGTTCTTTCCCTTCACTTTCAAAAAGACAATAACCAAGATCATTAACTTTTTCAGAAGTTCCCATGCAATATGATTCAGTAATCAATTCCTGTTTACTTGAAATCTTAGCTACATTTTTTAAGTTAAGAATTTCAATGAATGAGTTTCCGTACTTTAACATATCAGGAACAATTCTATTCTTTAACTTCTTTTGTAAATCAAAATATACAATACAAGTCTTTAAGAAATTTTCATAATGTTTTCCAACATCATCTTTAATTGTTGCTAAGAAGTTTACATTATTTGGATTATTATTTATATTAAGAAATTGCTTTGTTTGAACATTTTTAATAAGTATATTATCTAAATATACTTTCAGCATTCTATAAGCAATATAGTTTACATTTGGAACTTCATCATAAAATTCATAACGTTTCTTTCTTTCACTTGGAACACTAATGTCTCCAATATTTCCAAGAATATCATTATTACTTGCATTAAGCAATTGTTTAATATCTTTATCAATTTCTTCATCTTCAGGAATCTCGTCAGGGATATCATTTCGTTTAGCATTTAACTGCTTAGACATTTCCTGTACTTCTATTGATTGCATTTTACTAGAATATGTATTATATGTATTTAGGTTCCCTACTATATTATTATAAAGATCGTCAAACTTATCATCTAATTCAGATAATACTTTTGCCGGTGCGATAATACTTTGACCAGTAACAGGCTGTTCCACTTGTTCTTGTTGTTCTTGACCTTGTTCTTCTTGTCCCCACATATATTATCCTTTATATATTTCTTTTAGCATTTTAGCATTTACGTTATCCATACCACTATCAGCTTTTAATTTAATGTTGCTTGTATTTAATAATCTTAAAAATGTCTGATGAATATAAAGCTCAACACCTTTCTCATCATATACTTTTAGGATTAGGTCTCTATGTTTTTTATTTAATGTTTTACTCACATCTATAAAAAATTGATCCTTTAGCTTTTTTATCTCTTTCTTTTCTAATTCTTTATCACTTACAAAATATGCAATAATAAAAGTATTTAAATAATATTCAAATTTAGTAACTAATAAATTATCGAAGAATTCTACTATATTTTTAGACTCAACTATATTGATCTCATCTTTATCTTTCTTATTTTCTAACAATTCTATTTTATGATTATTCATAATATGAGTTATAATATTATAGCTTATACTCAATCCTAAAATAATTGTTATTCCGTGTATTAATTCCATTTTAAAATTCCTTTAAAGTTTTTGAATATCAATCTTTAGATCTTTGGGGTCTATTACGACACCTTCTTCTAATATTGATATATGTTCTAATGATTCGTTATCTGATATATTTAATGCCTCTTGTAATATTGAATCATCAATATTACTCAAGGTTTTTGAATCAGTATTAATTACCGATTTCATTTCCATAATTTTTCCTTAATTTATAAATTTATTGTTTTATAGTTTTCATTATTTGCAAAACTGTCAACTAATCCTTTTGGATTAGAAACTAACATGTTACTAAAATTTGCGTTGTTGTCATCGTTTGTGTCCATTAATGTACTAAAGCTATCGATCAATGGTTCTAATGTCATACGAACATCTACATTTAGTGGTTGGTTATATCTATTAAATTGGGTTTCGTTTCCACCTCTAGTAATAGTTAATGCTGTAACACCTGCTAATTTAATATCCATCATACCTTCAGCTTGAACTTCCCATATTGTGGGATAACCGAAATTGATACCATCTGC
>Ga0164318_10007569_pt1 | contig 10521 bp, 8 predicted proteins | sample GuaBasSedimGuay9_FD_113734 | JGI IMG/M metagenome (GOLD analysis project Ga0164318, IMG submission 113734) | Subseafloor sediment microbial communities from Guaymas Basin, Gulf of California, Mexico - Guay9, Core 4571-4, 0-3 cm | ecosystem: Environmental > Aquatic > Marine > Hydrothermal vents >...
ATGAAAAATTCATCTTTGCCTCTGAAATAAAATCAATACTGGCGTACGAAAACGTAAGGCTAACAATTGATAACCTCAGCCTCTTTGACTATCTAACATTCAATTACATCCCATCACCCAGAACAATCTATAGAGAAATCAGGAAGCTACCACCTGCTTACTTCATAATAATTGAAAACAACAACACACTAATCAAAAAATACTGGGAAGTAACCCCAAATGTAGATTATTCAATAACTTTTAATAAAGCCAAGGATACATTGGAAGAACTTATATACGATTCAATTAATCTCAGACTAATGAGTGAAGTACCCCTGGGAGCTTTTCTTAGCGGTGGAATAGACTCCAGTACTATCTGCTACTTTATAACCAAATACAAACTAAAAGATAATCTTAAAACATTCTCTGTCGGTTTCGATGTCAATAATCGAGAAACTGAACTCCCATTCTCGAAAGAAACAGCAAGGAGGCTAAATACCGACCACCATACACAAATCGTTACTTATAAAGCGGTTGAGATGCTTGACGAAACTATCAAATCAATAGATGAACCAATGGCGGATACTTCGAACATCCCAACATATCTGCTATCCAAATACACCAGACAATTTGTAACCGTTGCCCTTAGCGGCGACGGTGGAGACGAGCTGTTTGCCGGGTACGAAAGACAAATCATCCTAAACATCCTTAAGAGATTCGAAGCTTTACCCTGCCCTTTTAAAGAGCTATTACAAAAAACACTCTTCAGCAAACTAAAATTCAGAGAACAGAAAGATTCCAGGATAGAGTCTATAAAAAGAATTCTACACGACATTTCAACCGGATATTACCAGACTTATACCCGCTGGCTAACAAATTTCAACCCACAGATTTTAAAGTTCATCCTCACCGATGACCTATACCACCAATATACAAAATACAACACTTACAGAATAGTTGAGGACTATTTCAAACTTACTGGAGATCCTATCAATCAATCGTTGCTATTTGAGCTCAACTACTATTTGCCAGACGATCTGCTTGTAAAGGTAGACCGCATGAGTATGGCCCACTCTCTCGAAGTAAGGGTGCCATTTCTGGATCACAGGCTTGTGGAATTTGCCTTTTCTCTTCCAGTGGAATACAAAATCAAAGGAAAAACGACCAAGTTCATATTAAGAAAACTAATGCAGGGCAAACTCCCCAGAAAAGTACTGATGAAACCCAAGCAGGGATTTACTCCCCCTATAAAAAAGTGGATTTCCTCTGATCTGAAGGATTATATACATGACTCGATACTGATCAAAGACATGGATTACTTTTTCAAAAGAAAGGCAATCAACAAGTTGCTCAGTAAGCACCAACAGAGTATAAGAGATTATCAATACCAGATATGGAATCTTCTGATTTTTCTAAAATGGTTGAACAACAACAAACAAAGAGTAAAAACTCCATGAATCTGATATTTCTAACTTCAAATTTTTGGGTAAGCCCGTGAATAAAAATTCAAAATCTGCCAAAGGACTAACATTTATCATTCCTGTTTATAACGAGGAAAAATCAATAGGCAAAGTAATTGAAGAATTATTGAAAACATTTTCTTCATCAGAGATAATTGTAGTTAATGATGGATCAACCGATTCTACAGGCGAAATATTAAAAAATACAACATTAAGGTTATTACACATCCAACAAATAAGGGATACGGTGCCAGCTTGAAAACGGGGATCTTGGCATCAAGTAACGAAAATCTAATATTTGTAGACGGAGATGGACAGCACAAAACTGAATATATACCAAAAATAATTGAAGAGCTAAATACTTACGACATGGTTGTAGGGGCTCGTGCACTGTCTGACTCCTCACCTGGTCGGAAACCTGGAAAGCTAATTTTGAAATGGATAGCTCAAATACTCACTGGCAAAAAAATTCCCGATCTAAATAGTGGTCTCAGGGGTATAAAAAAATCAGTAATAAGAAAGTACTTGCACTTACTACCCCAGGGATTTTCTGCTTCCACAACAATGACCCTTATACTGCTCTCAAGAGGATATAGTGTCAAATATATCCCTATTAAAACAAACAAAAGAATCGGCAAAAGTACAGTCTCACCCATAAGAGATGGTATTAATACAATCCTTTTAATACTACGTATGATTATGCTTGTTAATCCAATGAAAATATTTTTCCCAGTGTCATTCGTAATCTTTCTTCTCGGCTTAATCTGGGCAATACCATATTTACTGTTACACAAAGGTTTAACAGTCGCTTCCCTATTTCTAATGTTAACAGGGGTCATCATCTTCTTTTTCGGATTATTAGCTGACCAAATCTCTCAATTAAGAATGGAGAAGTACGAATAATGAGTGGAATTTGCGGATTTATACTCCTCAACCACGGTAAAAAAGGCGAAGAAACAAGCTCGATATTAAACAACATGCTACACACTATAACTCATAGAGGTCCCGATAAAAAGGGAATATTCTTTGATGATAAAGTTTACTTAGGTGCTAATTACCTTAAGATATCAAATAACGATACAGAAAAAATACCATTCACCGACCCAGATGGAAACTATATAATAGCTTACGATGGAAGAATCTATAACCATAAAGAGATAGAACAACTCCTAATAAAACAGAATTATCCTTTAGAAAATAAAACTAATGGAGAAATCATTCTTTACTCATACATTCATTGGGGAATAGATTTTGTCAAACAACTTAATGGCGATTTTGCAATAGCCATCTGGGATAAAAACAAAAATAGACTTATTTTAGTCCGAGATAGAATTGGTATAAAACCACTATTCTACTATTTAGACAAAGAAAAGTTAGTTTTCGGCTCGGAAATAAAATCTTTACTTGCACATCCAAATATATCTCGTGACATAAATCCATATGCTCTTTACTACCATTTCATCTTAAACTATATCCCAGAAAATCAAACTCTTTTTAACAATATACTACACCTTCCTCCTGCTAACATGCTTATCCTTGAAAATGAAAAAATAAAACTCCACAAATATTGGGACATAAGCCATTCCATAAAATACTCTTATAAACACTCACACGACTATGAGGAAGAATTTCTAAATCTATTCAAAAATGCTGTCCGGTTAAGGTTGGTAGATGATATCCAGTTAGGAGTATTTCTAAGCGGAGGACTCGATTCAAGTTCCGTAGCGGCTATTACCACAAAAGAATTCAAGATCCCAATTAATACATTCTCAATAGGTTTTAGTGAAAAAAGTTACGATGAATCCCATTATTCTGAAATGGTAGCAAAACATTTAAAAACTATACATCACCACACGCTAATCAAAGAAGATATAGAAAACATTTTACCCAAGATAATATACCACATGGAGGAACCAACAGCAGATTCCTCAGCTGTTCCAATGTATTATCTTTCAAACTTTACTAAAAAACATGTGAATATAGTATTAGCAGGAGATGGGCCAGATGAAATAGCAGCTGGATATGAAACACACACTGCGACATTACTCGCAAACATGTTAAGATTTGTGCCTAAACCCATTATTAACACATTACACAAGCTCATAAAATTACTTCCTCCTTCCTACGAGAAATATGCTCTAAGAGAGAAATTAGAAAGATTTTTACGTGGCATGAAAAATGATATAGCAATTGCTCATTTTACCTGGCGCAACATAACAGAATACGACTATTTACCCTTACTATTTTCGAAAGATTTTTATAGCGAAAAGATATTAATGGAAATCTTCCAAACATTTCAAAATACTTTTAATAAATTCCAAAACTCGGATACACTCACCAAAGCATTATATTCAGATGTATTTTTCTATTTACCAGGTGACTCGCTAATTAAAGTTGATAGAATGAGTATGGCAAATTCTCTTGAAGTGAGGACTCCTTTCCTCGACTACAGAATGGTGGAATTTTTCTTCCAAGTTCCATCCAACCTTAAGCTAAAAAAACTCTTTAATAAAAAATACTTAATAAAAAAATCCATGGAAAGTATGCTACCAAAGGAAATAATTGAACGAAAAAAGGCTGGCTTTACAGTCCCCATAGGCTCCTGGTTTCTAACATCATTAAGAGAATTAACAGGAGATCTTATTAACTCAGATATGACTAAGTCAATCAGTTTCATCAACCAAAATTTCCTAAGAAAAGTATTTTCAGAGCACACACAAAAACGACACAATCACGGCTACACACTCTGGTCAATTCTAATATTTTTACTATGGTACAAAAAATTTATATATGAGAACGATGCTATTTAAAGAAATAGAAATTTTCCTCATTCTAATCTCAACATTAATTGGACCAGGCATAGGGATTTTACATACTTTTAAGAAAAATTTATCACTAACTCAAAACATTTTATACTCCTTCGCTTTAAGCCTGTTCACCTGGTCAATCTTATCCCTTATTACTTTTTTACTACACTTAAACCTCAGATTAATATCTTATTTATTTCTCATCTCAGGGATCGCTGGTATTTTTTATTATCTCCTAAAAAATCTCACTATAAAGCCAAAAATACGATATAACCTAAATCTCGATAGAGAAACCCTAATATTTCTAATTTTTTTGATATTTATAACACTTGTCGCCTACTGGAAGGGAAGCTACCAGGCTGGGGATTCATGGTATCATGTAGCCCAAGCAAACTACTATTCTACTCACCCTATACTGAAATCAAGAAGCGCTTACTTCCCTGATTCCCCTGCTGGCACATTATACGACTTCAATGCATGGCACACCTACCTGGCAGCAGTATCAATACTTTCAGGTTCCCCAGTACGCATTATCTGGATAAATCTGGCAGCTTTTTTGCTCCCTATATCCATACTAGCGGTTTACCTTTTCATTGCTAAAATCTTCAAAAATACAGAACTCGCAGTATTCGTCAGTATCAGCATTTTGTTCCTGAACCTTCTTCAGACACGCTTCTTTTTTCTCGGTTCAATCCCTTACCCATCAGCAATAGTAACAAGAATCTTTACTCCCTTGTTTTTCTCAGCCTTCTTCTCCAGTAGAGAAAAAATAGATAAAATAATTGCCTATCCTTCTTTATTCTCTGCCTCCACAATTCACCCATATTATTTTCTAAACATGATTTTTATGCTGGGTGTTTTTCTATTTTTTCACTCCCTGATCAACAAATCTGAACGAGCCTATGTAAAAAGAGTCATATTAAAGCTAACTGGATACCTTACCACGGGTATTCCATTCCTGCTACTTATCTATTTTCACTGCATCACAAAATATAGAACAGTCTATCCTGCCACAGAAATCCCTCTGAAATACATCGGTGAAAACCTGTTTATAATTTCCTACGGCATTTCAAAATGGGACTTTTATCTTTGCCTGATTACTTCCCTAATACTGATATCTTTAAGTAAAGACTGGCGAACATCAAAACCACAAATTTTTATCCTTGCCAACATCTTAATTGTCCCTTTCCTAATTTTTAATCCTTTATTACTAAAAATAGCAAAAGCCATAATCCCTTTAAACCTGATTGCAAGGCTAACCTGGAACATATTTATGTTCATCCCGCCGCTGTGGGGCCTCTACGCTCTTCTAAAGAACATAGATTGGACTGCGAAAAAAATTGCAACTTCTTCACTGGTATTCCTCATTTTCTTAATCATTACCCTGCTTGCTCACGCAAACACCCTGAGTCAATATCTAAAAAGAATCACTCACTACAACAAATACTCTGAGCCGATGGGGGTAAGCAACTTCTCCGAACAATTTGGAAACAAGGTCATACCGGAAACAACAGTCATCTCTGATCCTTATACCTCATACCACCTTCCTGTCTTCAACAGCGTGTATATTGTGGGAATGGTTCCTCACTCAATACCACCAATCGACCTACACGAAAGGATCCGGGATATCGGTCGATTCTTCAATTTCTTATTACCTCTCGAAACAAAAAAGGAGATAATAAAGAAATACAACATAAAATATGCTGTTGTAAATAAATCAACAATCCCCCATTTCAATTTGCCGTTTGCAGAAAAAATCTTTTCATCTAACCTATACCCAAACTACAATTTTCGTACTCAAAATAACTGCACGGTATATAAACTTTCTGAAAATCCTGAGTACAATACAAATTTCTCAGTTAATAACATTAATACAAAAAAAGTTAACGAAGCTATATCCGTATTCCCTTCTCCATCGACCATTAACGGAAATGAAGCAAGTATCTCATGGAAACATACAGGTATGATACTTATTAATATCATAGGAAAAGCCCGTAATCTATCTTTTAAAGTTGAGGAAGGAACACATCATGTTTTTTATTACTGCATTCTAAATGAGAAAAAAGAAATCATCGAAGAAAAAGTATTTATTAACAACATTTCATGCGGAAAGATATACTCAGTAGAAAGCACACTGGGCAAAAACTACTGGGTTATATTTTTGGGCAATGGAATATCACCGTTAACTGTGCAAATCAGATAATAACTATTTCATGAAGCTCATTCAAAAAATAAACAATTATCATATTAACAGAAATTTTGTCAAGTTCAAAAAAGAAAAACCAGACGGGACAACCTATATATATCACAATGATGATTGTGAAAAAATAATTGTAACCATAATTATCCCTACTCTTGACAAAAATAGAGAGGGTTATTTACCCAAACTAATTGAACAAATAAAAAAACAAACATATAAAAACTGGGAATTAATTCTAGTTTGTGGTGATACAAGGCAGGGACGTGCCATAAATTGTGGCGTCTCGGTCGCGAAAGGCAAATACATTATCATCCTCGACGATGATACACAGATTACACAAAATACCCTGGTCGAAAAGATGGTACACTATATGAATAAATACAAAAATATAGGAATGGCTGGAGTTTCTAATCTGATTCCCCCAAACGCAAATATTCTTGTAAAATCTGTTATGTTACAAATTCCTAGAAGAACTTCATCATTAGTAAAAAAAATAACGGACAGCGACCTTGCTGAACATCCTTGCTGCATAATACCCAGAGAGGTTTTTATCAATATTGGCGGTGAAAACGAATTAATCCCAAGAGGTCTTGACCCATACCTAAGAAACGAAATCCGAAAAGCAGGGTACAGAGTGGTAGTGCTTCCTGGTCTTTACATTCATCACCTCCCGCCGAAGAGGTTCTCCACTTTAGTAAAACAATTATATAGAAATGGAAAGATGGCTGCTTACGTAAACAAATTCTATTCTCAGTTTGTTGTGGACTTAAGTTTTAAACACGACGAAAAAGTTGTTGAAAAAAGGTCATTCCCTTACAGGGTAGCAAGATTCGGTGTAAGATTACTCCTGGCAGTTCTCAATTTCCAGCTTTACTACCTATTGAGCATGGTCCTCTACTCCTTAGGGTTTACCATTGGATACTTAACATTAAAAGAAAATGACCTATGAGGAATATAAATCTACTGATACCAGGAGATTTTCCTCCAATAGTTAGTGGCATTGCCACCTACTTCTATGAAATATGGCAAAAACTCCCCGATGGAAACCGCGTGATAATTGCTCCAAGGAGGAAATCATCATCCCAAATCGACAGACACTATCCCCACAAGATATTTAGGGTCAACATACCAGACGGCAATCAACTACGGCAAAAAATCACTAAGGGAATTATTTACCTATACTGGGCAATGAAAATGCATCTAAAACATAGAATAAAGATTCTTCACTGTGGTCAGATTTTGTCCTCCGGCGTTGCAGGCTGGTGTTTGAACAAACTTTTCAAGGTTCCATACGTAATATACATCTATGGTTCAGAAACCTTAAGATTCGGTTCAACCCCTTTATTAAAAAATCTTCTAAAAATATTCGCCCAAAACTCAAATTATCTGATTGCAAACAGCAATTTCACAAGAGATGAATATATCCGGTTCGGAATACCTTCACAGAAAATAAAAGTAATTACTCCGGGTGTTGATACAAACAGGTTTTGCCCAAAACCACGAAATAAAAAAATAGCTGACAAATATAACCTCCACGGGAAAATAGTTTTACTAACCGTTGGAAGACTTGACGAACGTAAAGGACATGATAAAGTAATCGAAGCTATTTCCATCCTGAAAAATAGATACAATAACCTGGTTTACCTGATTGTTGGAGATGGAAGAGAAAAGAAAAAACTCCAGGAATTAGCAGAAACACTGGGTGTCAGGAAAAGAGTAATCTTTGCTGGTTTTGTGCCGGACAACGAACTTCCTGAATATTACAACCTGTGTGATATCTTTATACTCCTAAACCGACAGACTGAAGCCAACAAACAACTGAGAGGTGACTATGAAGGCTTTGGAATCGTATTTATAGAAGCAAGTGCATGTGGCAAGCCAGTCATCGCTGGAAATTTCGGGGGTATCTACGACGCTGTAGAAAATGGATACAGTGGGTTGATTATCAATCCTATAGATACCGCTGAAATTACAAAAACAATACAGCTGCTGATAGAAAACAGAGAATTGAGGGAAACTCTATCTCAAAACGGATTAGAAAGGGTAAAAAAGCAGTTTACACTGGAGAGAAAAGCAGAACAAATACTGGAGATCGAGAAGGAAATATCAGATGGATGAAATAAATTTGGACAAACTCAAAAACCCCAACGCATTTCTGGGCAGGATAACCCGGAAGGTAAGGAAAATCGCATTGGACTCAACCTCTGAAGCCAGAGGGAAAATCCTTGATGTAGGATGCGGTAACTGTCTTTTTTTCATAGAGATGGCGAAAAAACATCAATTAGACGAAAAGGACTTGTTCGGCGTCGACCTTAATCTGGATTTATTACTAGAAGCCAGAAAACTGGCCGGGGATAATAAAATAAACCTTTTAAACATTCTCTGTGGAGATGGCGTTTCTCTTCCTTTCAAACCCGACACCTTTAGATATACATTTTGTCTAAACACTTTCATAAACCTTGAAATATCAACTATAAAAAAAATCCTGGCTGAGTTAGAAAGGGTAACAACACCTGGAGGATATATAATCATTGACATCAGAAACAAAGCTAATCCTCTACTAAAGCTGAAATATTTTCTAAATAGACTTACAAACCCTATAAAGATAAACGCATACACTCTTAAGGACCTTCTCCCATACATTGAAGAGAGCAAACTGAAAATCATAAAGACAATAAACGTAAAAGTACCCCCCTTTCTTACCGTAGATAAAATCCTAATTATAAAAAAGGAGTAAACCATGACAGTTATCACCCCATCTGCAGGGATACCGTATTTCCCCCCAGACATTATAAAATCAGCCACTGGAATCTTCAGAACAAAAAGGGCAATTAACATCTTTGAAAGGAAAATAGAAAATTTCTTTGGAACAAAGTATTTTATCGCCACAAATTCAGGTACGACAGCCTTTTACATAATTTTGCTATTTCTAAAAAGTATCTCCCCCTCGGACAAAAAAGAAGTAATTCTGCCAGCTTACACAGCACCTTCTCTCATACTTCCCATCAAGAGAGCAGGACTTGAACCGAAATTAGTCGATATTCACCCCGAAACCTTCAACATGGACATACAGAAAGTGCTGGAGTCTATCACAAAAAAAACTCTATCTGTTCTTGTAGTCCATATGTTTGGAATCCCCGTAGATTTTAAGCACGTTCAGGAAAGTATCAAAAAAAAGGACGTATACGTGATTGAAGACGCAGCAAGCTCAATGGGATCAAAAATCTACGGCAAGTACACGGGTACCATCGCGGAAATCGGTTTTTTTTCACTGAATAGAGGGAAAAACACTTCCAACTTGGCTGGAGGTTTGATCTACTTAAGAAACAAGGAAAATCTCAAAAGGGTTAAGAAACTTGCAGGTGATCTTCCATCAATTTCCTCTCTACAAAAAATAAACACCTTTGCAAAAATATGTGGTCTATCATTAGCTGTAAGACCATTTTTCTATACCGTTTTAAACCCGCTCATCTCTAAATACAAATATACGACACTCCACAAAGACTTTGACGCTTATCAATACAATTCAGTTCAATCTGCCCTCGGCGAAGAAGTTTTAAAAAGATACAAAATCATTTTTAAGTTAAGGAAAAGAAATGGCGACATGTTATATAAAGGCCTGAAAAATAACAGTAACCTCGTCCTCCCAACCTTGCCTCACAATGCAGAGGTTGTCTTTAATCAATTCCCGATAGTGGTGAAAAACAAAAAAAATAAAGAAATTATCTTCAGAAAACTACTCGAAGTGGGTATAGAAACAACTTTTCTATATGAAAAACCCATACATCATTTCTATCCTGAATTATCACCTGACAGAAAAAAAGAACCTTTCCCCCATTCCCTTTCTCTCGCAGAAAGACTTCTACTCTTACCAACTCACCCTCAGATTTCTACAAAGAAAATTCGAACAATTATAGAAATCGTAAATGAATATGCCTGAGAAGAGACTCGACATTACTCTTGTAATAACCAGACTTGACGCCGGGGGCTCTGCCGAAGTAACTCTATTGCTCGCAAAAGGGTTATCACAAAAAGGGCACAATGTCACCCTAATAACCGGGAAAACAGCGAATCC
>Ga0164318_10007570_pt1 | contig 10521 bp, 10 predicted proteins | sample GuaBasSedimGuay9_FD_113734 | JGI IMG/M metagenome (GOLD analysis project Ga0164318, IMG submission 113734) | Subseafloor sediment microbial communities from Guaymas Basin, Gulf of California, Mexico - Guay9, Core 4571-4, 0-3 cm | ecosystem: Environmental > Aquatic > Marine > Hydrothermal vents...
TCCAATAGAAATCTTTTTTTATCACAAATTTAAATTTTTGAAAAAAAAAGAATATAAACGAACAACGAATTTTTAACAAAATTCATATCCAATCAAAATCTTTTATTTACATAGTAAAAAAGAATATAAATAAATTAAAAAAATTTATTTTTATTTAGCTTAAAATTGGTCAATTTGTACCTTAAAAATCTCATAAATATTATCTTTATTGGCATCTATTTCCTGATTACTGTCGTTTTCTAAGTATTTGACCGCTAATTCAGAACCATTGCATTTAACTAAAGCTACAGGTCTATGATATTTTTCACACCAATTATGAAATTGACTTCTCATATTTTCAAATTGTTTTAATTTCTTAAATTTTTCACATAACATACATTTTTTCGGAGTCATCAAATTAAAATCACCAATTATTTTTTGAATCATAATTTAAGACATTATAAATATTAATCCAAGTATTATGGAGATATTATTTTAAATTAATAGATATGAAACTTTAAGAGTTCTAGTGCATAAAATTAAAATTAAATGATTATTTCAATATTTAATTGATAATAATGATTAATTAATAATTTCACGAGATTTAAAATAAGGACTATAAAAGGCTAAGAGCAAAATACATTTAAACTTCAAAAAAGATTATTATTTAGATAAATTTTATTGATTTTTTAAATTTAGTGGAACGAAATTGTAAATTTAATAATTATTTTTAACCATTAATAATTTTTATATATTTAATTTATTCTTTTGAGTAATAGATTTTGAAATGAGTAATTAGCTAAAAAATTCAAAAATCTCCCAAATTATAATAAAACAAAAAATTTTTAATTCTAAATTTAATGTTGATAACAATTCAAAAACAAAGAAAGGTAGTCTAATTGGTAAGAAGAATTAAAGTTAAAGTAAAGTCTGCCAATTTAGAATTAGAAGGAGAATTATTTGATACTCCATCGGCAAATGCAATATGGGGTGCTTTACCATTTAAAAGTAATATCAATACATGGGGAGAGGAAGTTTATTTTGATATACCCATTATTTTAGAATTGGAACCTGATGCCCGTGCTAATGTAGATATTGGAGAAATTGGGTATTGGGATGTTGGAAAAAGTATGTGTATTTTTTGGGGCAGAACTCCAGCAAGTAAAGATGATAAACCAATAGCTGCAAGTCCAGTAAATGTCTTTGGAAAAATTCTTGGCGATGTTAAAATACTATCTCACGTTAAAGATGGTGATGAGATAGTTGTAGAAAAATATTAATTATAAATTTCAATTATTTTTTTAATTTGATTAAATTTTTATAATTTAAATTATAAAATGCTATAATCTAAATACTTTATATTGACTAATTATATAATTTTGAGATTGAGATAATATTAAAATAAATTTATTTGGTCATAAAAATCTGGATTTTTCTAAAGGTAAAAAATTTGAAAATATAGTCTGCTGATATTATGGAATATCTATTAAATTATCCCATAATATTTAATAATGTCTAATAATTTCATATTTTTTAATTAAAATAATGATTTTTAGATAATTTTTTATTTTATGAATTTCTTAAATAAAAACAATTAAAGTGTAGATTAAATTTAATATAATTTAAAGGAGAATTGTTAACTTGAAAAAATTAAAGTCTGCGATCTTAGGAGCAACAGGAATGGCTGGTCAGCAGTTTATAGAGGCGTTAGAAGGACATTCTTGGTTTGAAATAACGGATTTATATGCATCGGAAAGATCGGCGGGAAAAAAATACAAAGAGCGGGTAAAAGTATGGCATGGGCCCAATCCACCCTCTGATGAAATTTGGGAAAAAAAAGTTAAACTTGTAGATGATATCGACCTTGACGCTATAGACATCGTTTTTTCGGCATTACCTGGTTCTATTGCAAGAAAATATGAAGAAAAGTGCGCTAAATATAAGCCTGTTATATCTACTGCATCTGCATTTCGGTATGATGATGATGTACCTATTTTAATTCCTGAGACTAATATTGAGCATATTAAATTAATTGATGTACAACGAAAAAACAGAGGATGGGATGGATTCGTAGTACCCGGTCCCAACTGTACTACTGTAGGTTTAGTTATGTCGCTTAAGCCAATTTATGATGCATTTGGTCTTGAATGGGTCATAATGGTATCAATGCAAGCAATTTCTGGCGCAGGTTATCCAGGAGTCCCGTCATATGATATTATAGCAAATGTTATTCCATATATTGAAAATGAAGAATCAAAAGTTAAAAAAGAAACATTAAAGATCCTCGGTAAATTTCAGGATGGAAAAATAATTAATGCAAATTTTAAATTAGATTGTAAATGTAATAGAGTTACTTCAATAAATGGACATATGGAAAGTATCTTTATAAAAACTAAAGACCCTTGTGGCTTAGAAGATATTAAAGATGTATTGCAAAAATACCCTGGACTTGACCCTAATAAATATCCTACTGCAATAACTAACCCAATAATAGTAACAGATGATCCATATAGCCCCCAACCACGCGTAGATGTTGAAAAATATGGTGGTATGGCTACTATCGTTGGTGGACTTGATGAAACTGCTTTTAATGGATTTAAATATACATGCCTATCTCATAATACAAAACGTGGTGCTGCAAAAGGCGAAATATTAGTTGCTGAGTATCTATATAAAGAAGGATTTATTTAATCTATTATTTAATCATCAATAACTGGTTTATCCATTATTTTTGCTATCCAAAATCTTTTTACTCTCAAATAACTTGCTAAACTTTTGCCCATAATTGAAAGTAGAAGATTTTTAATGCGTTGATCCGTTCTATGTTTTATTTTTTCACCAATACCCATTTGTACTATTTCAATTAAATGGTAAATTGGTAATTTTGAAAGTGATACATTTTTAGCTAAAGTTAAATACCAATTACACCCTCCGCAGTAATCAACGATAAAATCAGCACCTTTTACATCTAATTCTCTTAATCTTTTTCGAGCTGATTTAACAGAATATATTATACTATAATTTGAAGCTGCTGCACCAATTCCGCAGCACAATGCATTTTCTCTTGTATGCTTAGGTTCGACCACATCTATTTCAAATGCTTTTAAAATATTCCTTACTTTTTCAAAAAATATATTTCCAGATGCTTTAGGCCAACAATTATCATGAATTGCTACAGTTTTTTTCAAAGGTTGTGGTTCAATTTCACCCTTTTGAATTTGTTCCCATAGCCAATCAATAATTGAAACTACTTCAAAATTGAATTTAATATTAAAAATATCATTATATACATATTTGAACATATGATATCCAGCAAGACAGACTGTAATCATTTTTCTAATTTTCATTTGATCAAATTGTTCCTTTAAATATTCGCCAACAGTTTTTCCTGCATCTAAACACCCCATCCTATAAAGTGGTTCTCCACAACAGAGTTCTAAGGATCCAAAAATGGGGATATCTTTAAAAATCTTTGAGTCTAATAAAAATGGCTGCAAAAGTGAATTACATCCTGTATAAATCATAACATCTGAGTCAGGTGGATTTTTCCAGTTCATATTCCATATTTTTATAAGATTTTTTTCGTCTTTAGGTATGTGTTTAATAGTGAGAGAATATAAATTTGGGAAATGATACGGCAGTGCTAGGCGTGCTCTTTCAGGAAGTCCCTTTTTTAGGTATCTTTCATTCCATTTAGATAAAATGAGCGAATGTGGATTACAATTATTCGGGCAATAATGATTACAAGCCATGCAACTTGTGCATTTATTTAATACATATTTAGATCTCCCTGATTTAACAAGCGACTTTATTTCATTTTGAGCCAATTCAATAGGCAATTTCAAAACTGGACATTTATGAAAACATAGCCCACAAAAATCACAAGCGTCCTCTTTAAATGTTAATGAAAATTGAAATTTCTGAAGTGTCATTATATAATTTTTTGAAATTAGATTTTTATATTTATCTATTACACATATTTTTAATTTAATAAATGTTGCCCATTTTTCAATTGAATTGGACGCATCTGTTTGATATTATAAATATTTACACTTATTCTTAAGACACTCATTTCTATCACAAACATAGTAAATGCTTTTTGGATCATTAAGAAATTTACACCAGGTTTTTAAATCGAATTTATGTGGATTTTTGAAATAATAATTACAATAGAAACATATTTTCCAAGGTTCTTTATTATTTTCTGTAGAGTTTAAATAAAATCTAAAAAATGTGGCTATCTCTTCTATTGTAAATCCTTTATTTTGTAAATATTTTAAAATAATTACTCTTTTATAATGACTCTTTTTTTCCGACTTAATTAATTGTATTGCTTTTTTAATACAATATGGTGAATCTTCTAATATATCCTTAATTTTTTTCATAGAAATGATCCAATTTCCTGAAAGATTTTCTCCCACATTTGGTATATTTAAATCATAATTTGTTTTCCAATATCTGTTTTTAAAACCTGGATTTCTTGATTTGATATTTGGACTTAAAAAATTAAAAAACTGGAATTCGGGGATCGAGAAATTTTCGATTTTTAAGTTTGATTTGACCGAATCATCCAATATTTTAGAAATATCCCACTTTTTAATAGGAATAGAAAAATACTCTTCATTTTTAATTTTCCAATATGGCGAATATACCCATCTTATTAGTTTAGGATATTCTGTCATATCTAGGTCAACGCCAATTTTATAATTTATACCGTCATATTGATAATTGTGAAACAAATATTTTTTGGACTTCTTCCAGCCTGACTTTTGTGGAAATAGTTCCTCAAAAACCTTTTTAAATCGCATTGGGTTAATTTCATCGTTAATGTATTGCATAGCGTGAATTCCTACCCCTGAAATTTTCCAAAAGAAATTATAATCCTGGTTTTTCTCCTTCCAGTTTTCCCAAAATTCTAATATAATTTTTAAAGAAAGTTCTCTTGAAATATTTGCAGAAATAATTTCACTATCAATAACAAAATAAGTATCTTTTCCAGTAGTAGTCCTGAAAAATGGACGTGTGAAATCAATCAATGAGAAATCATCAAACCATGATGTAATTTTTTCTCGTCCATCTACTAATGTTGCATTAGCAAATGCATCTGCTTTAATCATTGAATATTCATTTACTTTTCTAATTTGTTCCATTCAAATCAAATTTTATTTATCCAATTATTTAAAAGAATCATATCAATTTCTTAACATAAATTTTTCTCAAATAGTCTAATCTTTAATTTAAATTAGAAATTTTAAAAATTGGATAAAATGAATGATTGAACATTCAATTAAATAAAAAATTAAAGGTTAATTTGCCAGATTTTCAATTTACTAATCTAATTTTTTTATTTTCTATCTTTTAATAATTTTAAATAATAAAATATAACATAATAACCCATAAAAAAGCCCGCTGACTCTACCAGTCCATTATAACCATACATTATCAATATATCTAAAAAGATATTTACTCTAGAATATGAAACTCCATTAAAATATTCAATATACCAGATACCGCCAACATGTAAAGGAATTATCATACATAATGAAATCAGGACTATTCCTAAATAATAATATAAGAGCCCAAATTTTATTTTTCTGGGGATCGATTTCCAAGGTAATATACCAATGACTGAAACAGAATACATAACAATCAAAACAATAATTCCACCTTCAGAAAAAATTTGTCTTCTTGTAATTTCAAGTTCAGCTGGATTTGTTAGGCGCATTCGGGTTATCATTAAATAACCAGATATTTCAAAAAAAAAGAATAGCTATAATCAGCAGAAAATATTTGAATGCAAATTTGTCTTTATAAATTATGCACCGCATAAATAATAACCCTGATAATCCGACCAATCCCCCTTCAAATAAGCCCATTATTATTGGAATGAATGGATACCCCACTGGAATTACCCCAAATAATAGTGTAGTTTCTACCATTCTGGTACCCATTCCTTGTGCAATTAGCTCAACCGTTGAATGAAAAGCTGTCGTAAGAAGAAAAACCAATAAAGGAGCTTTATCCTTTTTCAATAGTGCAACAATTATGCAGCTGATACAAATTGCAGCTGCAAAAATCAATTCAAATGTATATAATAAGTCAGTCGTATACCGGGAAACAAAAAATGGCAACATTTCTTCCTAATATCTATAAATTTAAATAAAAATATTTCGAGATTTTTCTAATTCCAATATTTAACGACCTGACTTTTATAATCTTGATTTAAATAAAATAGTTGTATTTTACAACATTTTCAGTTAATTCTGCATCTTTTTTATTGCTGGTAAGGGACTTTATTTACAATTGTTTAAAAATAATAAATAAAATCATTGTTTACCAAAATAATAGTCTAATTTTCTTATATTTTTCTCTTTTTTATTATTTCCGTCATCAAGAAAATACAATACTTTTTTATATGAACGAGATGGATGTTTGATAAGTTGATATTCAATGTGGTTATCAAATGTAATTATTCGGACAATTATATTTGGATAATGCTGGCATGATTTTCCACCAGCAGGTTTATAATTGGAATTTAACGCCACATAATTAGTAGCAATAACAATTTTTTTTCTAACAGATGCTAATCGCTTTAATGTCCCCATAATTTCAATCATATGTTGTAAATCTTCGGGCGCTAAATTTGGTTCGGGGACTATGCCAGAAACTAAAACTAATTTTGCATTATTTACTGTAGTAATTTCTTCTAGTGAATTTGTAATAATTTCATGAAGGTGTGGAAAAATGAACGCTCGAGAAATAAAAATATTTTTTAAAACTCGAGTTGGACTAAGTCCAATTGAAATAGATTTTCTACCAATAATATATGGATTGAAAATATTTTGTGCGTCCACGAATATAACTTTGCTATTCAAGCCACCATGACTTATTGGTAATTGTGCTGTTACTGCTAAGCTCCGCAGAATATCTGCTGTTAGACTAGGCGAATCGTATAACATATAAAACAGCCCTTTTTCAAATCCACCTAAAAGTTCATCAAGTGGTTTTATACCACTGATTAATTTCTCCTGCTCTAATTGCTTTTTATAGTATTTCGATGCATCTAACATTATTTTTCATTGACCAAATTATTATTACCTTTAAATGAATAAAGAATACTTCTAATAAAAATATTTTAAGTTTATACAGAGATATATACAAATAAAAACATAATAATAATGAATTTATTTCCTGACTTTTAGAAAAATTTATTAATATCATAAATTTTCTAGTTAAGAGAACTGATAAATAAAGAGATTTTTAAAAATAAATATGATAAAAGAGTTAATTCAAAAAAATTTTAATTTTTTCAATTTGATCAAAAAATATTTTTAAGATAAGGATTTATTATAAAAAAAGCTGTTATTCATTTTTAGTATAGGTGTTTTTATTGCTAGGAGACATTAGCGATGAGGAAACTAATAAATTAATAGCATTAGTTTCAGAAAATGTAAGAAAAAATTTAATGGGGAGAAATGTTGTCGAGTCTAAATTATTCCCCGTTTCTCATTATATTCATACTGCTACATATATTTTATATGACCAAGCATATCAATATAATATCACAAAAGAATTAGCGAAAAAGGTTAAACCTGAAGAAATTGGCCGGAGATCTAAAACTCTCGGTTCTCCAATTAACCAGCTTGCTATGAATTCGTTTGTAATGTTATATTTACATGGCAGAGCTCAAGTTATCCATGATAATATTTATAAAAAGTCTCATTCTGGTGCACAAACAGTTGTTGAGCCTGAAGAAAAGAAAAAACAGACTAAATTTATTCTAGATTTCTGGCGTCGAATGATCCCTAATTATCGAAATGATGGAAAATTAACTGCTGAAGATAAGAAAATCCAATTCTTATCAAACAAGAATATCGAAGATTTAAAAGATGATATGATTGCTATTAATAACGATAATCTCGATATAATTAAAAAATTAAAAAGAATAATGGCTGAACTCACTATATATAACTTTATTTTTCAAGGCGAATGTAGGGCCGGAATATTCGAATCGGGCCCCTATTATTTTGAAGATAACCCCGATCCACTTATCTTTAAAGAATTTCAATACCTTTATACTGGTGATAATATGTTTGGAATAGATGTTTCAGAATATTTACAATTCCATAAAATCTCAAAAACTGCACCTATTCCAAATGTAATTTTTGGGATGACTTTAGACCATACTCAGATAAAGAAACTTGAATTTAATGATTGGGGTACCTTATTTATAGAGCCTACAGAATTTTCTCCATATATTAAATCTATTGGAATTTGGACTAAAGAATTAATACACCCAAAAGATATGCGTTATCCTGATAAATTAGGACAATTAAATCCTTTAAATATACAAATTTTCGATGAATTGTCCTCTTTTGCAAACCAAGCAACTAAAGAATTATATATCAAATTTTCTAAAATGAATTATACTGAAAAATTAATGCTCGGTACTAATTTATATGCAAATTTTATGGCATTATTTGCTATTTTTGGTGGAATTGAAAACGAATTTTCCTGGACCTGGCCATATGAGTATGCGAGAAATGAACCATTTAAAACTAATTTGTTAAATAAGGACGAAATAACTCGTTATATAAAAAAACTCGAACATTTTCCAAATGGTGCGCATCCATTTCTTACAAGGTTATTCAGACGTAAGAAAATTCACAAAATCGATCCAATGTACTATTTTCTTCAAAATTAACTTTTCTATTTTGTTATAAATTGATTAAATTCTATTTTCATTAAATTTATTAATCTGTTTTTATAATTTCTTATTTAATAATTTTAAATTTAAAATAAGAGTTGAAAATTATAATGGTATCTGGTTCGATTATTAAGAAATTAAAAGAAGCTCAACTCCCTCAACACGAAATTGCTAATTTAATCCATAATCTGGACGAACTCGAACAAACAGGTGGTAAACCTAAAAAGATTGAAAAGTTTGTAAATAAATTACTTAAAAATTCTGAACTAAAACAAAAATTTATATCGGATTATACTATTGGTTATAAAGAAATTGGAATAAAACCCCCATAAACCGAATTTAATAATTTGTGGTCGCTTATGAAAAAACAACAAAAAATTTTCTTATTTGTGGGATTTCCATTTATCGCTTTTTTCATTTTTATCATTTCAATTTCTCTTGTAATTATGGGTACCTTTATGACTGTTTTTGTTATAGTTTTTATTATTGGTTTTTGTCTAAATAAAAAAGACCGAGCCTTGAACTTCACGAAATTGGGAATTTTGTTGTTTCTAATTTTTTTTATTATGTATCCAAATATATTTGACTGGGGAAACCAAATCTCGCGGAGAATTGATAAACATCAATTAATTACATCTAACAGCCCTAAAATTGCAATACTAAATAATAGCTTTTATGACTGGTATAGTAAATACAATGATACCTATTTTGGAGTTTCATCAACAACTAATTTTAATGATTTAAACGAAATTTTACAAGTAAAACTTGTACAATTCTTTATCTATAATCATTCTAATCCCAACCAAATAATTGATTATAGTTACGATTTTATGGCACCATCTAGATGGGCTTACGACCATCTTGCAACTGTAGATGAAATTCTGAATGCTAATGCTACTCATGGTACTGATGATTGTGATGGAATAGCAGTGGTAACATGTTCATTATTAATCTATATGGGTTATGATGCCTATATTGCTGAAGGAGATTTTCATTGGTGGACAATTGTCTTTTTTAATGGTACCCGTTATTGGAATGAAAATAATCCTGTTATGTTAAATTGGTGGCCTGAAGTTGGAAAACCTTACTATTTATTCAATGAAAAATATACTATTTTTCCTCAACCACTTCCTATTAGTATGTTAAATGTATTATCTGAGACCGGAAATTATGTTTACGGTGATTTTTATTATGATGTACTCATTGGAAAATATATTAACCCAATTCTTGCTTGGATTGCAATTATTTCAATCTTTCTGCTTTTATCTATTGGTATTCAATATTTCTTAATTATTCCACGAAGATGGAAATTTAAAAAAGCAGACCTAACTGAAATTCTTTTTGGATGGTCTACTATTACAATAATTGGAATTACTTTATTCTTTTTAGTTCACTTTAATTTGGCAATTTATGGTCATCTTTTAGTATTCACAAGTTTAACTGTTATAATCTTTAGTATGAGCCAAAAATTACCCCAAAAACTCCCTTTTTTCCGTTTATTTGTTAGATAATATTTAAATTAATTTATCAATTATTTTTTTAATTATTCAAATTTGATTTTTTTTAATTTCAATTTTAAAAATACGAACAATTATTGTAAATTATTAATAAAAATAGAGGATTCTAAATATGAAATTAAGTTATGTTTTATTTAATTTTGATGAAATATGAAATATAATAAAAACCTTTATTAAATGTTTAACCACTGAAAACCTTTTATTTTTAATTTGAAATTTGTATTTTTTTAAGTTAATCTAATGGAATATCTTTTAATATTTCCTTTAATTGATCTTTAGGAAGATTCTTTAATAATTCTTTTAATTGCTGGGGAGTCA
>Ga0164318_10007571_pt1 | contig 10521 bp, 19 predicted proteins | sample GuaBasSedimGuay9_FD_113734 | JGI IMG/M metagenome (GOLD analysis project Ga0164318, IMG submission 113734) | Subseafloor sediment microbial communities from Guaymas Basin, Gulf of California, Mexico - Guay9, Core 4571-4, 0-3 cm | ecosystem: Environmental > Aquatic > Marine > Hydrothermal vents...
GGAAGAAATATTTATTATTGTATAGATTGCTTTGATAAGATGGAAAGTTTTGTTTGTGCAAGATGTGGTGGCAAATATAAGGATGTTGAGAGAGGATATCTTGGTGAAAATAGTTATTGTCGTAGATGTTATAATATAATACTTGAAGAGAGAAGCCATACTTTACATAGGTATGATTATATTCCAATATTTGATAAGAAAAAGAAGAAGTGGGATAATAAACTTCTTCTTGGATTTGAGTTAGAGGTAATGACAAAGATACCTCGCTCTGTAAATGGAAATGAATATCTTATAGAAAAAGCTATGAGTATAAAAAAGTGGTTAAAAGAACACAATTTGTATGATACTTTTTATATAAAGAATGATGGAAGTCTTAGAGATGTTAACAGGAGAAGTGGTTTTGAAGTTAATTCTCATCCTATATCTTTAAATGCTTTGAAACAAGTAAAGATAAAGAGTTTGTTGGAATATTTAAGATCAATTGGATTTGTTTCCTATGAAGCAGTTCCTTGTGGATTTCATGTGCATTTGTCTGCTGATTTCTTCTCTCCGTATAATATTGACAGTAAGGATTTTTATTGCCAAACTTTTAGGGATAATATTGGCAAATTATTGCTTTTCTTTTCTATAAATGGTGAGAAGATATATACTTTTTCAAAGCGAAAAGTTAGAGATTATTGTTTACCTCTATCTTTTGATAAATACTCTTTCTTTGATATTACAGATAGTGAAAGTTCTTTTTTAGATTACGTGAAACAACAAAATAGGTATAGTGTCATAAATATTACCAATATAAGAAATAATATTAAGAAGACTGTTGAAATCAGGAGTTTTAAGGGAACTCTTGAACATAATAGGTTTATAGCTACATTACAGTTTTGTGATGCTATTGCTCACTATATAAAACAAATTTCATTTATAAGTTTAGTTACTAATAAAACAAACAGTTGGAAAGATTTCTTCTTATGGGTTAAAGATGCTAATGCTTATGGACATTTAGTGAAGTATGTTAAAAATAATAATCTTGTTCAGTTATAAAAGGAGGTGGTTATATGTGTATGATAGCTGTTAAAGAAAGAGGAAAGGATTTACCCCAAAAGGAACATCTTAGAAATGGAGCAGAGAAGAATAAAGATGGTATGGGGATAGGATGGTGGAAACATGGATTCAATAAAGTTAAGGTCAAAAAGGACTTTAATAACTTTGAAGAATTATGGAAGTTTATCGAAGACAATATAGCGAAAGATGATGTCTTGGTAGTGCATTTTAGGACATCTACTGGTGGTAAAAAGGATAATGGAGGTAGTCATCCATACCCTGTTACTTCGAATAGAGCTTTCATAAGGAAGGAGATATTTGAGAGTAATCTTATCGTAGCACATAATGGAATTATATCGGACTATGATAGAAATGAAGTTTTTAGTGATACACAACAGTTTATTCTTGATATCTTGAGTAAACCAATAATAAAAGACAACATAGGTAATAACGACATTATAAAATTAATTCAGATGGCAGTTGATCCAGGAAGATTGGTTTTTCTTGACAAAGATGGTTTATTAATATTAATAGGGAATTGGGAAAATGAAGAAGGAATTTACTTTTCTAATACTCAATATAAAACAGCAAAGTATAGTATATTAAGATATGGGGCAGAGGATTATTACGATAATGCTTACTATGGAAGTTATTTTGGTAAAGGGAAGTTTAATACAAGAGTGAAGACTTATGAGGAAGTTTGTGATGGTTGTAACAGTGAAAAAGATGTTATAAGAATGAAATTTGGAAAGAGATATTTATCGTTATGTAAAAATTGCAGGAGGTTGATGTCTCAAAAAACAAACCGACCTGTAAAATTAGAGTTGTTGAGATTGGGATATTATTCATATGAAATAGAAAGGATGAGGGATGATACAAAGAAATATATTATTGATAATGGTATTAGAAGTGATGATATTTCTATTAACCAAAAAGGAAAGATTTTTCTTGTAAATGATACAAAGAAGAGAATTGGTGATCGTTGTCTTTTATGTGGGAAACATATAGGAAAAAATGATACTAAGGTTATCGATGGAGAAAAGTTGTGTGAAAATTGTGCTTTGGTTTTTTCTACAGAAAGATATTAATTTAGGAGGTGGATATGTATATAATTGGAACAAAAAAAGGGGAGACAGCTATAAAATTGGCTAAAACTCTAAAGAATTGTGAAGGAGGATATGATTATCCTTTTGAAGAAGATTTTTATGTTAATTATGGAAGAATAGATGTGAGAAATATTGCTAATCTTAATGCCAGACTAATTAATAATAAACTATTACAATTAAGGAAGATGAGAGAAAGCAATAGTGATGTCAATGTTCCTTATTATTATGAATTTTATGATAGAAGAAGTTTGTTGTCAGTTCCAAATAGTTTTTTTCCTTGTATAGCTAGAAAATATTATCACACAAAAGGAAAAGATGCTATATTTCTAAAAACTAAATTTAGTTTGAGAAGGAGATTAAATAGGGTATTGAGAAGAAGAAATTATCTTGTAAAATATATCCCAAAAAGAGCGGAGTTTAGAGTCCATGTTTTGGGGAGAGAAATAGCTGGGGTAAGCATTAAAGTGAAGAATAGAGAAGTAAGTGAGCATCATCCGTATATATGGAGCAGAGAAAGAGGATGGATACAATTAGATTATAATAGTGATGGGAGATATTATAATGAACTAAGTGATATCGCTGTAAAATGTTGTGAGATAATGGGTTATGATTTTGGAGCAGTAGATATAATGTTGGGAAAAGATGGGCTATTTTATTTCCTTGAAATAAATTCTGCTCCAAGACTAAATTTAAGGAGAAGAAGACTATATGCTAAGTTTATAAGAAAAAAATGGAAGGAATATCAAACAAGGAGGAACAATGAAATACTTTAATGATGGAAAATTAGTAGTGAAATCCTGGTGCAATAATCCAGAGGAAGGAGCTGTTAAGCAAGCCATAAACCTTGCTAATCTTCCATTTGCTTTTAAGCATATATGCTTAATGCCTGATACACATGAAGGTTATGGAATGCCAATAGGAGGAGTTTTAGCTACTAAAGGAGTGATTGTTCCGAATGCTGTAGGAGTTGACATAGGTTGTTTTTCTGGTGATACAAAAGTTCCCTTGTTGAATGGGACAGAAGAAACCTTAAAAGAATTGACGAAAAGGAAAAAACCATTTTATGTTTATTCTGTAAATAATAAAAAGGAAATAACTGGCTGTTTAGCTATTAGTAAAAGAACAAGAAAAAATGTAGAACTTGTTGAAGTTATTTTAGATAATGGACAAAAGATAAAGTGCACATTAGATCATAAATTCATGTTAAGAGATGGGTCTTATTGTGAAGCTAAAGATTTAAGAAGTGAAGATAGATTGATGCCGTTATATAGAAAATATGATAAAGATAATTATGAAAGTGTTTATAATCCTAAAACCAGAACTTACCAAAGAACACATTGGGCTTTAGCAAGGACAGGTGTATTGGGGAAGATACCTATTTTTGAAAACCAAAAGACGATTATTCATCATTCTAATTTTAACCAAAAAAATAATGATCCAGAAAACTTAAAATTTATGGGAAATAAAGATCACTCTAAATATCATAGAAGTATTGTTGAAAGAAATACACACTGGCAATCGCCAAAATTTGAGAAAAATAGAATTACAAGTATTAGAAATAAAATAAAAAATGATGAAGAATTTTTGAGAAAAAAACAGGAAATTGGCAAAAAGAATATACTTAAATATATGTCTGAAAATAAAGATGAGTTCATGAGAAAGATTAAAAATAATGGGAAAAGAGGTAGAGAATTTCTTATCAAATATAATAAATCAGAAAAAGGTAGAAAAAAATCTTCAGAAATAGGCAAAAAATATGGTTTTGGTGCTAGTTGGAATAAAAATAGAGATAATCATAAAGTAGTTTCAATTAAAAAATTAAATAAAAAAGAAGATGTTTATTGTTTGACAGTTGATAAATACCATAATTTTGCTCTATCTGCTGGAGTTTTTGTTCATAATTGTGGGATGTGTGCAGTCAAGACTTCTTTAACGAACATAGATATGGAAACTCTTAAAAAAATAATGGGAGAAATTAGAAAAGTTGTGCCTGTTGGGTTTAATCATCATAAAGAAGAACAGGATAAAGAATTAATGCCTGAATTAACATTTCATCTTACTTCAGAAGTAGTAGGAGGAGAATATGAATCTGCTCTATATCAAATAGGAACTCTTGGAGGAGGTAATCATTTTATTGAAATACAAAAAGGAAATGATGGATATATTTGGATAATGTTACATAGTGGAAGTAGAAATCTTGGATATAAAGTTGCTAAATATTTTAATGAAGTGGCTAAAGAATTAAATAAAAAGTGGTATAGTGAAGTAAGTAGAACAGTAGATGTAGGTTTGGCATTTTTACCAGTTGATAGTAAAGAAGGTCAAAATTATTTAAGAGAAATGAATTATTGCGTTGACTTTGCGTTTGCTAATAGGAAATTAATGATGAATAGAATAAAGAGTATTTTTGAAAAATATAACGAGAATATAGAGTTTGATGAAATGATAAATATAGCTCATAACTACGCAAGATTGGAAAATCATTTCGGAGTTAATGTTTGGGTTCATAGAAAAGGAGCTACCTCAGCAAGAAAGGGAGAGATAGGTATAATTCCAGGCAGTCAAGGCACTACCTCATATATTGTAGAGGGATTGGGCAATCCAGAGAGCTTTACTTCTTGTTCACATGGGGCAGGGAGGAGAATTGGTAGGAAAAAGGCAAGAGAGGAGTTGAATCTTAAGGAAGAACAAAATAAACTTCAAGGGATTATTCATTCTGTTAAAAGTAAAGAAGATTTAGATGAAGCTCCTTCAGCTTATAAAGATATAGATATAGTAATGGAAGAACAGAAAGATTTGGTAAAGAAGATAATTGAACTAAAACCAATTGGAGTTATAAAAGGATAAAAGGAGGATAGTATGAAAACTGGTGGTTTATTTACATTAGGAGTAAATCGAGGTGTTAGAGAAGCAAGAAAAGTTAATATGATAAAATATGCTCCAATATTAGAAAAAATAAGTCAAAAAATATTAATACCAGGAGCAAAAGTAAAATTAGCAACTGAGAAAGAATTGGAAAAAAGATTTGGAAAAAAATATTTTCTTTTTCCTCCTACAGTTGTGAGAAAGATGAGAAAGTTTTTGGGCTCTGTTGTTACTATTAACAATATAGTAGGTGTTATTACTCTTGATCATATGACAGAATTTAATAGTTTTAACGCTATTTGGGGTATTCCAAAAAATTATAACATAAATAGAAGTAGATTTAGGATAATTGAAGACGGAGGGAAGTGGGTTTGGGGGATTTGGATGCTTAATTTTAATAATTTTGATTTTAATAATATTAAGGTTAATTCAAAAGAAAATATATTTTTTCATCTTCAGCGTTTTAAGAAGGCTAAAAAACAATTAGAAAGAATAAGGATGAAAGGAGGTAGTTATGAATAAAAACTTATTAGATTTAGCCATTTTTCAGGTTATAAAAGAAAGGGGAGATTCATGGTGTATGGAATTTAAGTATTTAGCAGTTAATGAGGTAATAGATAGAATGATTGCTATAAGAAAATTTATGGATTCTCATCCAAAATATTCAGAAATTTTGTGTGGTGAGGAATTGAGTAATAAAAAACAGTTGAAGTATTATTATAATAAAAAAGAAAAAAATGATGGAGGAAAAATATGAATAATTCAATTATAAAGAAAGTTTACCCAAGGGTAAGAATAAAATTAAAAAAGTTGAGTGATTTATCGTGGGAAGAAAAGAATAAATCTCCTATTGTAGTGGATGGTATGCATAAATATTTTGATACTACCGTTACCGTTCTGAAGCGATGTCTCTTTGATGGAATTCCTGCATTTAGGATAAAAGAGGACAATGGTAAATATGCTTGGAAATACGAATTAATAAAAGAGGTAATAGATTCTAATAAGAGTTTTTATTCCAGTCTTCAAAGGTATAAAAATGTAAAGAAAAAATTGGGTTTGACAAAAAAAGTTCTTGTATAATATCCTATAAGATTTTATAATATAATATAGGTTATAATATAAAAAAGGAGGAAAAATGAAAGTAGAGCTAGAAGTAAAAGATGAGGAGATGTTAAGAATGGGATTAAGTGTAAGACAATCAAAAGAGTTTGCTCAGTATATTTTAGACAAATTTTGTAATGAATCTAATTTAGATGGAGAAGCTGTTGATAAAATTATGAATTTAAAAGAGAATTATGAAACTGTATAGGAGGATAACATGGAAGGAGCAGAAAGAATTGGAGGAATAATTATAAATCCTTATGAATTGATAGGAGTTAGAGTAAGACTAAAGACAAAAAGGGAATTGGCAATGTTAATCAATGATGCTCCAATAATAGTAGAGGAGATGTATGGATTTTTAGGAAAGATAGTGACTGTAAGTAGGATTGATCGTACTTATATTGGTAAGAGAGCGTTTAGGATAAAAGAAGATAATGGAGATTGGTTATGGGGATTTCATATTATAAAATATATTATTTTAGATAGTAATAATAGTAATTTTTATTCTCATTTAAATAGATTTAAATCAGTTAAAAAATATTTGTTAGAAAGGAGGAGAGAAAATGAGTAGTAAAATGAAAGAAATTCTTGAGAGAGTAGATGAGAAGAAAGATTATATTAAAATTACTACCAGTAGGAAAGAGATTATGTGGAATGTTAGAGATGGAAAGGTAATATCTCCCGATGGAGATATTAAATTAAAAGAGATTGTTGGAGTATGGAAGAAATTATTTAATAAGAAATATGGAAAACTAATTGGTGCTGTTTATATTACAGATAAGAAAATATAAAATTAGGAGGAGAAAGATGATTAAAATAATTGATAATAAAGGAAGTTTAGTTAAATGTATTGATAGTTTTCAAACTCCTTTTTATATTGGTCAAATCTTAAAAATAATAAATTGTAGTTATGAAACAGGAAAAGGAATAAGATATACTGGAACTTTGAAGGATATTAAAACTGGAGTAATATTTGGTAGTGGATGGAGATTGGAAAGATTTAAAATAATAGAGTCTTCCAATTCTTTTCATTCTCTCAATAGATTTAAAGAGGCTAAAAGAAAATTGAGTAAATTTAGAGAAAAGGAGGAAATAAGATGAACTTAATTGAATTAAATTCTTATTCTGTTATTAATAAAGGAACATTATTGAAATGTATGAATTTTCCTGTTCTTGGGGAGATTCCTCTTCATGAAGGAGGAATATATTTGGTTTGTGATAGAGCAGCATGTAATTTTGATGTTGTTATGCGTCTTCATTTAATCCGCATAAAATTAGAGAAGATTAGATGGGGTGAAAGAGGAATTAGAGTTGAGGGAAATATTTGGGGAGAAGAAATAAGAGGAAATTGGTTTAAATACCATTTTAGAGAGATAGAAGAAACTCCCCTTGAGTTGCTAGAACCACAAACAATTCTTTCAGCAGGAAGTTTATTAAGGATAAATAAAATTGAAGGAGTATTGTGTGGTGAGATAGAGCTTGGAGATTTGTTTATTCTTGCTTCTAATATAAGGCTTATTGAAGATGATTTATGTCTTTTAAAAGTGCGTCCTTTGAAGGATTTAAGTAAATATTATCGTTTATCACAAGAGAGGTTTTCTTATTTCGGGATTGGAAGATCTAGTGATGTATCTTTTTATTCTGGTTTAAATAGAATGAAAATTGCTAAGAGGAAATTGGATAAAATTAGAAAAATATCTATATAGGAGGGTATGATGAAAGTTGGAGATATATTAGAAGTAAGGGTGAGTAGTGAAATTTGGGCTGAAAGAAAAGGAGAAAGAGGAAGTGCTCAATACATTGATTTAACAATAGGGAGTAGGTGGAAAGTAATAGAGGTAATAGAGGTTGACGGTAGAGAAGAAAATGAAATTATTGATATTCAGTCACTTTCAGATCCAAATATAATTGCTAGAGGATTTAGAGAGAATGATTATAGATTTATAAATACAAGTGATTTATCTCCTTTATCTTCTCTCAATAGATTTAAGGAAGTGAAGAAGAAACTTAAAAAAATAAGAAATGAAGGAGAAAGAAATGAGAAATAAAAATATGATAGAAGTAGGAGCTATACTGAAAGTTAGGTATAGGAGTTGGGCTTGGTTTGAGAAAACGGAAAGACAGTGGGGATTAAGAGTATTAGAAGTGGGAGATAGATGGAGAGTAATAAGAGTTGTTGTTGAGGGAAGAAAAAAGGTGTTTGATATTCAGTCACTTTCTGATCCAAGTGTAATTGCTAGAGGATTTTCATTAAATGACGATAGATTTACAAATCTTAATTACTCATTATCTCAGTTAAAAAGATTTAAAACAGTGAAAAGAAAACTTAAAAAAATGAGGAGGATTTATGCCTAGTAATTTGGATATATATTATCTTGGTGAGGATAGGGATCAGACTAATAATTATATTATAAGAACGATAGATGGATATTCACCTGAGCTATCAGCTGAGATAGCGGAATATCTTACAAGAATGTCTTTGGAAATAATATCTTCAGTGGAAGAAAATAAACCTTTCAATTTTAGTAAATTAAATAGGTTTAAGAAGGTAAAAGAAAGATTAAATGTAGTTCATAAAAAGGAAGTATAAGATGAAGAAGCCAAAAAATTAGGTGCTAATAGATTAAATTATGGGAGAAATCTATATAATAAATATCCAGTTTTTTAAAGGATGATATATAGAGGGCTCATATTTGGATTTTCAGAATATTCTGATAAAATTTTTAAATAATGGGCTCAAATTGAAAAATAATAATCCAAACTGACTTGTTTTCTCGTCTTTTCTCATTGATAAAAAAACTTCTTTACAATATATAAGGGAAAGATATAATATATATTAGAAGAGAGAGAAGGAAGGAGGGAAAAATGAGAAGGAAGAGGAAATATGAAATAAGAAAAACGATATTAAGATGTATATATTATAATAAATTTAAACTAAAGAATAAATTTTATATTCAGGTGGGGTTAAGAGTATTTAATGTAAGAATAAATGTTATAATAGAGAATAAATGGGATTAAAAGAAGGAGGTGAGAAAAATGAAGAAGAAACCTGGAATTTACGAAACAGAATGGGGGAATGCGGCAATGGTAGAAAATTGGGAGAGCAACATAGCCTTTGATTTGGATATGGGAAGAGAAATTCCCATAGTTTGTGTTACAGATAAATTTATTGGAGAAATAGATTAAAATGAAAGGAGGAGGAGAAATGAAGAAATTACATTAGTCGGTGATTAAATATTAAAAATGGAAAGAAAAAAAGATAATAATATATAAAAAAGGAATAAAAAAACAATGAAAAATAATAAAAAACCAAAAAGAATAATTAAAAAAAACAAAGGAGGAGAGATGAAAAAACTATTATTTATCTTGATTTTCTTAATTCCTAGTTCAGTATATGGGGAGGATTTCACTCCATTATTAAAAAAATATTTTAAAGAAAATTGGAAAATTGCTTATGCAATAATGAAAGCGGAAAGTGGAGGAAATCCAAGAGCTATAGGAGATAAAAATTTGAAATATTACTCCTATGGCTTATTTCAGATTAATAGGAGATGGCACAAATTTTCTAAAGCTAGCTTATTAAATCCTGAATTTAATATTAAAATAGCAAGTGAAATATATAAGAAATATGGCTTCACACAATGGAGCACTTATAAAAATGGAAGATATAAAAAATTTATGATAAAAGAAAAAAAATCAAGATAAAAAATAAAGGAGGAGAGAAAATGAAGACTATTGAAAATAAAATATTATTAGATAGTATATTTAAGGAGAAAAGAGAAATTGATATCAATTATACTATTAGACAGTATAAAAAATATATAGGTCACAATATAAAAAATCTCAGGATTATAAGAAAAAGCCTTGAAGCAATATATGGAAAATTCACTAAGAAATATTGCAATCCAGAAAAATGCTTATGTAAAGAAAAATGGGTTTCAACATGCTGTAGTAGATGTGCTTCAGCTAAAGGATATTATAACACAGATATAGAAAAAGAATTTAATAGGATTATGAAGATAAAAGAAAAATATTGGATTAACGATAAAGTTGGTTATTTATCAAAAAAAGGATGCAATATCCCTAGTCATCTAAGGAGCTATACTTGTTCAACATTTCTTTGCACTTATATGGAATACAAAATTGATAGGAAATATAAAATGACAGATTTTTATGAAAATTTTATTTTTAATCTAGAAATATGGAGAAAAATGAAAAAATATATGGAAAATATAATTGAATATAAAACAAAACTTCAATTATATAATTCTCTTTTAATATATCATCTTCTCCTTAGAATATTGAATTAATTCTCTCCTCTTTGTGGGGGAGCAGAGTGATCTGCTCCCCCATTTTATTATTATATCCTGGTTTTTATATGATATCCATATAAGGGACTCACCATGGGTAA
>Ga0164318_10007572_pt1 | contig 10521 bp, 7 predicted proteins | sample GuaBasSedimGuay9_FD_113734 | JGI IMG/M metagenome (GOLD analysis project Ga0164318, IMG submission 113734) | Subseafloor sediment microbial communities from Guaymas Basin, Gulf of California, Mexico - Guay9, Core 4571-4, 0-3 cm | ecosystem: Environmental > Aquatic > Marine > Hydrothermal vents >...
ATCGTTCTATTTGATACACCAGCAGTTCTGCCAATAACAGAGTCATCATATATTTTCTCAAATTTAGATGGCGTTATCTTAATATGTAAAATACTTCAAACTACACATAATGATGTAAAAAAAGTTATAAAAAGGATTATTACTACAAATACAGAAATCTTTGGCGCTATCCTAAATTACAGTAGGCATAATATTTTTGATAAAGAATACGAAGATTATAGTGATTATTATTACAAATACAGATATAAATATGGTTATGGCTATTATGATACATACAAGGGAAAAGAAGGATTTAATTTCTGGAATGATGTAATTAGAAAGCCAGCAAATAAGGTCTATAATTATATCTTATCCTCACTTTTTATCACTTATCCAAGACATAATCATAAAGAGGAACAAGAAGAGGATAAGAATATTGAAGAGATAAAAAAACAAGAGATTGAAAGTTTTGGAAAGTGGGCAGATAGATTTAAGGAATAATGCAAAAAAATAGTAGATTAGGGCAAAAGCAAAAGTTCATAGTTTTACTCTTAATATTATTAAGTTCGGCTGTAATTGCTTGTTCTTTATATTTATTACTTACTAAGCCCAAGCAAGAGCAGGAAGTTTGTTATGCTGGTATTGGAGGAGCAGTAAAAGAACCAGGAGTATATCAAGTAACTGAAAATACTTTATTATATGAGTTAATTCTAAAAGCTAATGGATTATTGGATAGAGCGGATGTTAGGCAAATGAATACTGATAAAAAGATAGTTCCTTTCAAAGTATATTGCATCCCCTTTTTGCCTAAAATGGAGTATGCCAAGGTTCCAAAGCCGAGTTTGACAGAGAGGAAGCCAAAAATTCCTAAAATGCCAACATTAAAAAAGTTTGAGAAGATAAACATTGTCTATGCTGGACTTCCAAGAACTTTTATCTTTATTTCTATCTTTCCTGATATAGATTTGATTATAGCAACTCATATTCCTTATTATACAAAAGTTACATTTGACTATGAATATCCACGCACTTTATATGAGATTTATCTGACAGGTGGTATCCCATTTTTGCTAAGATCTGTTAAAAGAATTACAAAAGAGAGAATTGATTATTATTTTGCCCAGAAGCGTCCTGTTTGGATTAATTTTATAAATTACTTAGGCGGAATAGAGGTCAACATTCCGCCTGAGTTTGCCAAAGAATATGGATTAAAACAGGAAAGGAGAAACCTTGATGGTCTGCTTTCCTGGGAATACATTAGATTTATTAGCAAAGATGTACGAAAAATAGACCCTATAACAGGGTCAGCATGGAGAATTAAAAGACAAAAAGAGTTTATGTATTCTATGTATAAGAAATTTAAGGAACATAATTTTATGTATCAAAGCGAGATAGCAAAAAATATCCTGGCTGAAGCAGAAACAAATATCAAAATTGACAATCTAATATCAATGGCTTATAAAATTAGAAAGATGAAGAAGCCCAAATTAGAACTCCTTACTATACCAGGAATAGTTCAAGAATATAATGGTCAAAAAATGTGGATTACAGATTTAGAAAACTATCATCTTAAAATTGAAAGTATGATAAACGAATTGGGGATTTATTAAGTTATGAAGAAAATTATCGTATTGTTATTTTATATCTTGATTTTGATTATCTTATTAAATGCTCAGGAGATTACTATTTCCAAAGAAGCAGAAGAGTATATCTTAAAAAGAGGTGATAGATTATCCATTGAAGTTATGGACCATCCTGAATTTACCAAAAAAGTTCGTATTCTTCCTGACGGCACAATAGAATATCCGATTTTAGGAAATATGCTAGTAGCTGGACTATCACCAAAACAGTTAGGCGATGTTATAAAGCATAATTTAGAGCCATATGTGCCTATCCCAGTTGTAACAGTTTATGTAACAGAAATTTATGGTGAGAGCATCAATATCATTGGCTATGTTAATAGTCCAGGAACTTATCAGATTTATGAGCCGTTAGATATTCCTACTGCATTATCAAAAGCTGGTGGGATTCAGAACATACGAAAAGTGAAATATCTAAAAATCCTGCGTAAGAATGGTGAAGTCATAAAAATAAAACTATCAAGTTTGTGGGAGACAGAAAAAATCATTGTATCTGAGGAGAGCAAACTAAAATTATATGCTGGAGATACTTTGATTGTGCCACCGCCAAAAGAATTTAACTGGAGTATGTTAAATGCTTTCATCTCTATTATAGCATTGTCATTATCAATATATAATACATTAAAATAACTTAATATAGGAGTCAGAAGACAGAAGTCAGGAAAAAGATAATAGAATGAAAAAGAGTTATATTGAAGAGTTTATAAGCAATATCAAGAAAATAAAAATCTGTGGTAGTCCTCTCAAAGTAGTGGTGAATGATTTATTAATTAAAGCATCTCAAATTGAATGCAATTACTTAATACAGGGCTACCCATTTTCAGACAATATACCGTGAAACCCGACTCGAGTTCAAAGAACCCGAGTCGAGTTTCTGTCTGCTGAACTTATGTAAAAAATTATCTACTCAGCTAAGAATAAAGAAAGAGACATAATAATGAAAAAACTAGTTATATTACCAATTCTTTTCATTCTTACATCAGGCTTATTATCACAGACAAAAGAGAATATTGATTACAATCTGACAATAAAGGAGATAAATTCGGAGAGAGAGATTTCTAACTGGATTGAAAACTTATTGTTTCCATTGGTTGGTAAGGTCATAGTTGTTGTGGACTTAAAATTAAAATATCCATCTATTATTCCTTCTGGTATGGAATTGAATGATAATCTCAGTTTACCGTCATTGCCAGCAGTAAGGTCAAGGCAGGTCATACCGAGTGAGATTGCTGGTCAAGTAATTCTGCCTACAGAGATAACCAAATTCTTTATTACAATATTTGTGGATAAAGAGATGAATAGCAAACAGATTGAGGAGATACGGAAATATCTTAACAAATGGTTTGACATTGACCCAGCAAGAGGCGATGGCATAAAGATTGAAAAAGTAAATCATATATTTTCTACATCGGAAACTCCCAAAATAGATTCAAATAAATATCTATTCATTGCTCTTATTATTGTGCTTATACTGGCAATATTTCTAATCTCCTCCAATATGAACAAAGCGGTCAGTATTATATCTAATCAATTAGCAGAAAGAGAAAGCACTTTACATAAAGCTAATTTTGCATTTCCCAGTTTTTCACCTATGCACATTCCAGGTAAGGAAGCCATAAATATCAGAGAAGGAACAAAACCAATACCAATCCGAATTGTAAGAGAAAAGACAAATACTATGGAGAAAAAGAGAGAACTTACTGATTTCTCATTTTTAAATGAAATGCCAGAAGAGGAATTGCTTCAGCTAATTTCTGATGAACAACCAAAAACAATAGCTCTTATTCTTTCTCAATTATTACCTGAGAAAGGGGTTTTCATTTTAGAAAAGTTGTTTAGTAAAAAATATGACAGTGAGAAAATAGAGCAATTAACAAAAGAGATGATTGATGTTGCTGAAAAGAGTAAGACCCAGTTAATTTCTCTCAGACAGAAACTATTGAATAAAATTATTGCTTTTGAAGACAAACAAGTTATTGGTAAGCAAGGCGAGCAACAATTAATAAATTTTATCAATAATTCACAACCATCTATTGCAAAAAAGATAGCAGATACTATTATGAGTATCAGACCAAATATTTGGGAAAAGATAAAAAAGAATATCTTTTTGGTAGAAGATATTGTAAAATTGGATGATAGAATAATAGAGGCATTATTACGAAATATAAGTAGGCAAACTTTAGTATCATTTTTGTCTGTATCTAGTAAGGATATAAGAAATAAATTTTATAAGAATATGACCCCTCGCGCAGTTTCTATTATTAAAGAAGATATTGAAATTATGAGAGAAGTTTCTAAGGAGAAAGCAGAGGAGTCAACCTACGAGGTATTACAACTAATTAGAATGGGATTGGGTTTGGAGGCATAGATGAGGTTCACTACTATCTTTGGATTGTTGCTCGGTTTCATAATTATTTTGACTATATTATTCTTAAGTGGTTCTAAGGAATATTTTATCAACATAACTGCATTGTTAATTACTGTGGGTGGAACTTTATGTGCCACAATAATATATTATTCGCCAAAAGCATTACATATTACTTTAATAGTATTGAAAAAATTGTTCTTTTCTAAACAATTGTATTCTAACCAATTCACAGAGATAATTGTCAATTTAGCGAGGAAATCTCGTAAGATTGGATTTGTCTCCTTATTAAAGACCAATGAAGCCAGACAGGACGCTTTTCTTTATAATGCATTAACACTATTAGCAGATGGATATAGTGCAGGTGAAATAAGGGAAGTTTTAGCAACTAAATCTGTATCTGATAGTGATAATTTTATGATTGCTGAAAGAGTTCTTAGAACAGCAGGAAGCCTGGCACCTATATTCGGAATGTTAGGCACTGTCACTGGCTTAATTATAATGCTTGGTAGAATTACTAATCCAGAAACAATACCTTCTGCAATGGGCATTGCTTTGGTCTCTACATTCTACGGATTGATTCTATCAGGATTAATATTAAAGCCATTATCAGGGAAAATCAGGGATAAAAATGGCTTTGAGGTAAGTAACCATACTATAATTACTGAAGGGATAATATTAATTCGGAAAGGTGAAAATTCACAGATAATCCGAGAAAGATTAAGTTCCTATAATGTGAGTTCATTATGATTAAAAATATTAAAGCTATTATTAAAAGAAAACAAATTGTGGATATTGAGGATACTAATAAAGAGACAAGCAATTGGCTGGATGTAATGGTCCCTTATGCAGATTTAATGACTTTGCTACTGATTTTTTTCGTATTCTTTTTCAAGTTCTCAGATATTGGTGGAACTGTCAATATAAATAAAAATATTGGTTCTCAATATAATACAGCAATGGATTCAACAAAAGTATTATCTGAAAAGACAAAGATTGATACTCTTAAACAAGAAGAGGAAAGCCGAGTAAATGAAAAAGAATTTATTATTAGAATTAGTAATAATATTCTATTTGATTCAGGAGAGGCGAGCTTAAAAAAGTCGGCATATCCAACATTAGCTCTAATAGCTAATAGAATATCAAAAAAAGTTAAAATAGAGAATTATCAAGTTCGTGTAGAGGGACATACTGACAATGTTCCAATCAGAACTATAAAATATCCATCTAATTGGGAGTTATCTATTGCTCGTGCTTTGTCAGTGGTAAGATTTTTTATAGAGTATAATTACTTTTTACCTGACCAATTACAAGCAATGGGATATGGAGAGCATAAGCCATTATATCCTAATGATACTCCTGAAAATAGAGCAAAAAATCGCCGTGTAGAGATACGACTTGTAAAGCCAACAAAATTATAAAAAATTTTAGTAGTCCTCCACAAGTAGTGGTGAATGATTTATTAAATAAAGCATCTCAGAACACCACTACTTATACAGGATTATCCATTTTCAGATAATAGACCGTGAAACCCGACTCGAGTTCAAAGAACCCGAGTCGGGTTTCTGTCTGCAATCCCGTAAGGATGAAATGAAATAATTATAGCAATAATTACAATAGCAAATCATAGCTCCGTAGGAGCGACATAAATACTTATTTCCCAGTAGGATAGAACAGCTCATCTGGCGCATTCATTTTAAGTTTGTACCCGACTTTTGGTTCCATTGTTGTTAAATTGCCGACCCATACGCCATACCAAGTAGCAGATTGCGTCTGATTCTTTATCTGATATGCGTTGCCTTGAATTCCATATAAAGCATCAGTAATTGGAATGGAAACCTGTGGAAAATATGCAATCCAATTCCAATTCTCATTTAAGCTAATAGAATTTGTATCACAGTCAATAGGAATTCCTGTTGCAGAAAAAGATGCTGAATTATTCATTTGGACTAAATAGCCGTCATCTTTATAAATATGTGTTAAATTGCCAACCCATACGCCATACCAAGTAGCAGATTGCGTCTGATTCTTCACCTGATGAATATAACCATTACTTGTTAATTCGCTAAATACAGCGGATAATGAACTGTCTTCAAATTCTACATTAAACGAAATCCAGTTCCAATCCTGATCTAAATCATAAGTCCAGGACACAAGATTGCTAACTTGCAACTTTTGAGCAAAAATATTATAAATATCAGTTTTGCCACTGGAACGAGTGTCTTCCCAAATAACTATTGCATTTCCACAATTGTCTTTGACTGCTTTTGGATCTGTCTGTTTTTTAATAGCATCGCAAACTAATAGTCCGTCAGTTGCCCACTGCAATTGTCCATCTAAATCCAATTTTTGAGCATAAATATCAGAATTCCCAGATGAGTCATCTTTCCACAGTATTAGAATATTATCGCCTATCTTAACTAAACAAGGACAGGATTGGTCATCTGGTTTATTTGTTATTGCTACTCCATCAGGAGTCCATAATTCTGTTCCAGTGCTATCATATTTTTGTATAAACACATCATTATCATTACCATTTCTGAAATCTTGCCACACATTGTAAATATACCCATCATAGATAAAATCGGATGCTCCTTGATCATTGGATAAATCAATTAAAGGAATACCATCATTTTGCCATAATGTTTCTCCTGAGTATGTAATTATCTGTCCATATATATCCATGTTACCATTACGCAAATCCTCCCATACAATTAATAGTCCAAGAGGTGTTAGTACTCCTTTTGCATTTTTTTGATGGCCTGATGCTCCGCAAACAAGAAGTCCATCATCAGACCAGCCCGGAGCAGTGTTTCCATTCTCATCAACAAGTTTGGCATAGATATTATAATTAGAAGAACATTCATTTTGCCAGATAAAAAAGCGTCCCACTATATCAGTTAGAAAATCATCCCAATCTAAATCTGCAATTTTGACACCTTCATTTGCCCATTGAAGCTCGCCATTTCTAATAGATTGTGCATAGATGCCATAATTCCAATTATCACGAAGGTCAGACCATCCTACATAATAGTTCTGTGTATCTGGACTGATATATTCCACAGACAGTTTTGCACCTTGCTGTTCTGCAAGGAAAGTGCCAACTGGTATTCCTGTATTACTCCACAAGAAATTGCCATTGATATCTACGGCTTGGGCATATATCTGGGTATAGTCCGCTCTATTTTCCTGCCATACAATTACAGCACCATCTACAGTATAATGAACAACAGCATCAGGATATTCCTGGTCTGAGCCAGTAGGCTCAGTAATAGCTTTTCCATTCACTTGTAATCCAAGAGAGCCATCATTATTCAAGACCTGCATAAAAATTTGCCTTCCAAGTACTGGATTACGAGTATCTTCCCAAATTATTATAGATTTATTACCATCTCCTAAAATTTCATAATTACAAGCATCTCCACATAATCCATAATAAATAATTTCACCATTAGCAGATAAAATAATATTACCAGCACTATCTAAAATTTGGACATATATTCCAGTTGAGCCAAGTCTGTTATCACCCCATACAGCAAATAGATTATTATCAGTGTCTCTTCTTAATAATGGCGAGAATTGTTCACCATCTGCATTGCAAATCGGTTTTCCATTCTGTTCAAAAAGGGCATTTCCAATAGCGTCAATATGTTGCACATAAATATCCTCATATGGATGACCTTGTATTCGTCCATCTTCCCAGATGAAGTAGCAACCACCATTAGTATCATTGATGAGTCGTGGATTTATTTGGTCATTTTGTTCCGTGCATAGGGCTAATCCTGATGTGTTCCAGACCAAATTACCATCAAGTGCAATTTTTTGAGCATATATATCTTTTGTAAATGGGTCATTACGGCCGTCTTCCCATACGATAATTGCTCCGCCATCAGAAGCAGTTGTAATTCTTGGATTTTGCTGAATGCCATTAGCTACATATACTTGTATTTCCTCAGTCCACAGGAAATCGCCATTGATATCAACACGATGAGCAAAAATATCACCATTATTTTCATTTCTTTTATCTCGCCATACGAAAATAAAAGAGCCAGTTCCATCAGGAGCAATTTTTACGCCTTCTTGAATTCCTGTAGCATCACATAGTAATTTGCCACCAGTATCCCAGAGTAAAGTTCCATCAGCAGAGATTCTTTGCATATACAAGTTTTCATTGCTTGCGTTGCGTGTATCATGCCATGCAACTATTGCTCCACCATTGCCATCTTCCCAAAATGTATGCCCATCTTGAGAGCCACTTTCATGTGCAATCGGATTACCATTTACATCCCAGCCAGATGCAATACTGCCAGAAGATTCAATATGTGTTCCATAAATGTCCACTCCACCAGGATTACGGCTGTCTAACCAGATTATATAAGCACCACCATTATCATCATTAACAATATTCAATGAAATTTGCACATCCCCAGCTAGGCATAAAGGCACGCCTATAGTATTCCATACTAAATTACCATTTTCATTTAGTTTCTGTGCATATATATCACCAGCTTCCTCATTACGAAAATCTACCCAAGCAATAATAACATTACCATCCCCAGCATTGATTACTACTGGATCCTCTTGCCTGTCAATTTCACCATTAACTAAAACTGCATCTTCTCCCCATAGAAGATTACCATTAATATCAATTTTCTGAGCCCATACATCACGGTCACCATTACGAGTATCAGACCAAACATAAACTACACTACCATCGTCAAGTGAAGCTGCTGCTCTTGACCATTCAATATTAACACCTTGACGAATGGGTATCCCATTTTCTGTCCATTGTAGCTGTGCAATCAATGTTGTAGATAACAACACTATCACAATTATTATAAGTCGTTTCATTTCTCTCTCCTTATATGTTAGTTAGTATGAATTTCCTTTTTTTATAATTTTTCAGAACACTATTAAAATTCTATTCTTTTGTGTCTTTGTTGCTGGAAAGTTGTTCATAAACTGGAAAGAACATAGTTCCGTTTGGTACAATATAAGATGTAAAATCATTACTATGCTTTTTCTTTACATATTCGTATGCTTCTTCTAATGATTTCATTGGAGTAAAATGCATGTCAGTAACTATATCATCTTCCATATTACTAATAATAATTATTTCGCACTTTTTTAGCAATCTACCAGTAGCAAAAGCCCGGTGCCCACCAATCTGAATATCTTGTTGTTTTATCTTGAATAAGTCATCTAAGTCCTTTGCTTTTCGTAATACCTCTTCCATCTGCTTTTGTCCAACACCTTCATTACAACATGCTACAAGAACAATAGTTCCATCTTGCTTAACCAAATCAATTATATTGTTAAGTGCTTTCTGTGATTGATAAAAATTTAAATCCTTTGGATAACCACCAGGGCTTGTAAATACTACATCTGCCAATTTATGAAATTTTACAGCATATATCTCTGTTAAAATTTTTGTGCCATAATAAAAGGATTCTATTATATCACCTGCAACACAATCTACTGGTGCTTTCTTGTCATTTATCAGTATATTGATATTAAAATCAACTCCGACTTTTAATGCTGCTTCCTCCATTTCTTCGTGTATTTTATTACCTTTGAGTTTGGCAAGTTTTGCAAAGTCGTAAATAATATTAGAGTGATTTGCTCGTATGGTCTCATATCCACATACTCCTGGCAAAATTGCTTTTCGTCCTCCTGAATAACCAGCAAAATAATGAGTATTTAGCACACCAGTAGTTATGAGAAAATCTGCTTCAACCACTTTCCTATTAACTAATAGTTCATTGCCAGAGCTTAATTTCCCAAGTGATACCAAATCTTTTGCGTAACAATCGTGATTTACAAATTTGTATTTATTAACAAGTTCTTCACCATAATGCCACTTCATTTCATTTATATTCATTGGACGATGTGTACCTGTAGCAATGACAAACTCAATCTGTTGTGTCTTTATTCCTGAATCTTCAATTAGTTCCACAATTATAGGCAATAATTTGCTAAATGGGCCTGCTCGTGTAATATCACTAATAATTATTACTAAGGTTCTGATTTTCTTTTTTTGTAATAATTCTTTCAGAGACGGACTCCCAATAGGATTGTTTAACTTCTCCATTATCATATTCTCTACATTGTCAATGGCTGGTATTTGTTTCATTTTCAAAATGTCAATTACATTCTTATCATCAATCTGTAAAGTACGATATTCTTTGTCATAACCTAATTTGATTTCCATAATTATACACTCTTAATGTCCGAGCTTATGCTGAATTACTATGTAGTTGATTATTTAAGAAGGCAGAAATCAGAAGACAGAAATCAGAAGGCAGAAATCAGAAGGCAGAAATCAGATACTGGCGAAAATGATATAATAGTCAGTTTAATGTCAATTTGGTATTAGTGCTATGTAAAGTTAGTTTTGATATATACATTTTCTATATTGTATTTTTTGGTATTGATAGAAGCCCACGATTTTAATCGTGGGTATGAAAATCAAGAACTGATGTATTAACCATTTTAATGGTTTTTTAATATTGTAAAACCGTTAAAACGGTTATGAAT
>Ga0164318_10007573_pt1 | contig 10520 bp, 10 predicted proteins | sample GuaBasSedimGuay9_FD_113734 | JGI IMG/M metagenome (GOLD analysis project Ga0164318, IMG submission 113734) | Subseafloor sediment microbial communities from Guaymas Basin, Gulf of California, Mexico - Guay9, Core 4571-4, 0-3 cm | ecosystem: Environmental > Aquatic > Marine > Hydrothermal vents...
AAATCCAAAATCCAAATGTTCAAGATTTTGAACAAGAAATCCTAAATTCTAAATTCGAAATTCTAAACAAAATTCTAAATTCTAATGTTCCAAATTCTAAATGTTTATGTTTATGATTTGGAATTTGTGATTTAGGATTTTGTTTAGGATTTAGGATTTCGGATTTAGAATTTTCTTTCATGGATTTTGAATTTTGTGCTTTGAATTTGTTTAGGATTTGTAATTTTGGATTTGGTATTTGCCTTGAACTATATTTGGTAATTCAAAGATAATAAAGATAATAAATATGATTTCCAAAAAAGATTTTAAAAAAATTAGCGACTATTTATGGGAAGTTCCTAAGAGTTTTAGAAAAGATATGCGCGTTCCCGCAAGAGTTTACGCTTCAGAAAGGATATTGAAAAATTTAGAAGAGAATGCATTGAATCAAATAATAAACGTGACTACTCTTCCAGGGATTGTAAAGTACAGTTTGGCAATGCCAGACGTTCATTCTGGATATGGATTCGTTATTGGCGGGGTAGTGGCTACTAAATTTCCAAGTGGAGTAATTTCTCCTGGTGGAATCGGTTATGATCAAAATTGTATTTCTGGTGACACAAAAATATTATGTGACTTAGGTTATTTTAAAAAAATTGAAGAATTTCAAAAAGAATGGGGAGAACAAGATATTAAAGTTTTTGAGAAAAATAATCAGAAAGTTGCTAAAACTTCTATTTTGAGATTTTTCAGAGTAAAGTCACGAGACATATATAAAATAATAACTAATACTGGACACCAAATTAAAGCTACAGGGGACCATCCTATATTGACTCCCTTAGGGATGAAAATGGTGAAAAATTTAGCAAGCGGCGATAAAGTTGCAATTTTTCCATTTAACGGAGTTCCTTATGAATCACCTTCTAATCAGATTATAATTGATGAAAAGAATGTTAAAAAAATTCTTAATAAGATAGGGATTAAAAAAAACAGTTCAAGGTTTAATATAATTTTACAAAAATTAAAAAAACGTCGCCTTTTGCCTTTAACTTACAATCATTCGAAGCTTCCTTATATTTTAAAAATAATGGGTTTTGTCTTTGGAGATGCGACAATGAACTTTATTGGTAAAAGAGGTGACGGAGTTCTTTATTTTGAAGGGAAGCCAGAAGATTTAGAAGATGCAAGAGAGGATTTAAAGAAGATTGGTTATACATCTTCACCTATTCATTTTGGAAAAAGAAGGGACTCTCGGACTGGAAAATATTCCGATTCCTATTCTTTTTTAGTAAATGCCTCTAGCTTAGTGGTACTTTTAGAAACTTTAGGAGCACCTCGTGGAAGAAAAGTTGATAAACCTTTTAGAATTCCGAAATGGATTTTTAAATGTTCTTTATGGCAGAAAAGATTGTTTCTGGCTGCTTTATTTGGTTCTGAATTAAGATGTCCACATCGAAGATTGGACAGAAAAGGGAATTTTAATACTCCAAGTTTCCCCTTAAGAAAGAGGATGGAATTATTAGATAATGCAAGAGCTTATTTAAAAGATATAGCAAGATTACTTAAAGAATTTAGGGTAAAAACTCTTTATATTGAACAGCCCAAGAATAAAAGACATGTTAATACCAAAGGACAGGTTTCTCAAGGGTTGAATTTAATAATTTCTTCATCCATGGAAAATTTACTTAATCTTTGGGGTAAAATTGGATTTGAATATAACAGAGAAAGAAGTTTTTTTGCCAATATAGCTGTTCAGTATTTGAAATTTAAACAGCAAATACTACAAGAAAAAGAAAAAGCAATTAAATGTGAAATCCCACGATTATTACAATCTGGATTAAGTTATCAAAAAATAGCCAATCAACTTGCTACAGGTAATCCTTTAACAAAGAGATTTATTATCGATGTATGCTGGAAGCTTAAGAAAGGAGTTAAGGTGATTAAACCTCAAATACCGCTGAACTTTCCATTGTTTAAAGATTATCTTCAAAGGTCTACTCGGGGATTGGGTCGAAGTGGGTTAGTTTGGGATGAGATAAAGAAAATAGAGAAGAAACCTTATCACGGTTTTGTTTATGATTTTACAGTTAATCATTCAGACCATAATTTTATCGCTGATAGTTTTGTAGTTTCAAATTGTGGGGTTAGATTATTGACTTCCGAATATTCTGAAAAAGAGATAAGACCCTTTTTGGATAAATTAGCTACAGAAATTCAAAAAGAAGTTCCTTCTGGGTTGGGTAGGGGCAGACAAATTAAATTAAGCATTAAACAGGTTGATAAAATTTTAGAAGGAGGAGTTCCAAAGTTAGTAGAGCAAGGTTATGGAGAAAAAGAGGATATTGATAATTGCGAAGAAGGAGGAAGAATGGAGCAGGCAGAGGCTTCTTATGTTTCAGAAAGAGCTAAGATGAGAGGTAGAGATCAAGTTGGGACGCTTGGGAGCGGTAATCACTTCATAGAGGTTCAAAAAGTGGATCAAATTTTTGACGAACAAACAGCTAAAACTTTTGGTTTGTTTAAAAACCAAGTAGTGGTAATGGTGCATACAGGTTCTCGTGGTTTGGGGCATCAAAACTGCACTGATTATTTAAGAGTAGTAGTGCCGGCTTTTTCAAGGTATGGTATAAAATTACCGGATAAAGAATTGGCTTGTGTTCCGTTTAACTCTTCTGAAGGGCAAAGATTTTTTAAAGCGATGTGTTCTGCTTGTAATTATGCTTGGTGCAACAGACATATGATAAGTTTTTATATTAAAAAAGCCTGGAAAAAGGTACTGGGGAAGACAGCAAATTTAAACTTGCTTTACGATGTTGCCCACAATATTGCCAAAATTGAAGAGCATGAAATTGAAGGAGAAAAAATGAAATTGATAGTTCACCGAAAAGGAGCAACGAGAGCTTTTCCTCCCGGACACCCAGAGATTCCTGAAAGATATAAAAAAACCGGACAACCAGTGCTCATTCCCGGTTCAATGGGCACTGCTTCTTATGTTTTAACAGGGACTGAAAAATCAAAAGAGGCTTGGTATACCGTGAATCATGGAGCAGGCAGAACAATGTCTCGGCATCGGGCGGTGAGAACCATTACCGGGCAAGAGGTAATAAATAGATTAAAACAGAAAGGAATTATAATAAGATGTTATTCAATACGAGGAATTGCTGAAGAAGCGCCTATAGCTTATAAAAATATTGAGGAGGTAGTAGAAGTGGTCCATAATGCAGGTTTGTCAAAGAAAGTGGCTCGGTTAATTCCTTTAGCAGTTATTAAAGGAGAATAAAAACGGACGAACTTACTAATTAATTAAAAATTTTAAAATGAAAAAACTGCCTAAAAGTATTCGTAAATATATTCGTAAAGAGAAAGCTCGGATTCGCCGAGAAGTTTTTGCATTAAAGGACCAGGAGAAATTAATTCAAGAATTATATCAGAGACTGAAAATTCACCCATTAAATAAATCTTCATCCTAACTCCTTCTTTTTTCTTCCCCTTAAAGAGAGGGGAGAATTAAAAAAGTTGGAATTTTCTTTGAATCACAAAATCTATTTTGTAATTCAAAGTTTAAAATTTATGAGCAAGATTCAAAAGCCAAAAATCAAAATATTATTAAGAAAATCATATTTAGCAATGATTCAAAATAGCAAAGGAACAAAAATGTTTACTAATTTTTATGGAGAAAATAAAGGGCAAATTCAAGACTTAACCGAAAATGGCAAACTTTCCTGCGCTTATTTTGTTTCCTCTGTTTTAAAAATTTTTGGTTTAATTAAAGGGGTTCATTTAACTGTAAAAAGCACTGTAAAAGATTTAGAAAAAACTGGATGGTATTTAATTGAAAAACCAAAACCAGGCAGTGTTTTATTATGGGAGAAGAAAGCTCAACATTTTCATGTCGGATTTTATTTGGGTAAAAAATTAGCTATTAGCAATATAAGTAAAACTAAAAAACCTTCAGTTCACCATTGGACATATAATAACAAAAGAAAAGTTTTAGCAATTTATTGGCATAAAAAATTAGACAAAGAATAAATTTTAAAAGCGAGGATTTAAATAAATAAAGCATTTAGATAAATAAAATATTTAAATAAAATTTAAATAAAAATGTTTAAACAAGTAGAACGTTTAAATAACTAAAAGGTTTAAACAGATAAAAGATTTAAACAGATAAAACGTTTAAGTAGAAAAAACGTTTAGATAGATAAAGCTGAAGAAGTAGTTAGAAGTAGTTTTATTTTGTCTTCTAAAAATTGCGATAGCATAAAATAGAAGAAAGAAAAAGAAGAAAGAAAAGAAGAAATGAATGAATGAAGGATTAGAGTAAATTTTTTATAATTTTTATAATAATTTTTATAATAATTTTTATAATAATTTTATCTTTATAGAATCATCTTCTAAAAATTGCGATCGCAATAATTAGAAGATGAATAATATTTTTGCTATAATTAATATTATTAATTATCTTTATTAGATATATATATAATATCGGGTTTCATTATTTGTGTAATAGATTATAACTTTATTAACCTTTTTTCACTTTTTATGAGAAATAAATATAGAGGAGAAATCACAAAAGATGTTTTAAAGTGGATAGTTACTGCCGGAGTAATATGTATCGGGGCCGGTTCTCCCTATTTAATTCCAGCATTAATAAAAGATTATAAAAGATGGAAGAAATATAAATCTAGGCAGGTTACAAATGCTTTTTATCGGTTAAAGAAGAAAGGATTTATTAATATAAAAGAAGTCAATCACCAAATTTATATTTCCTTAACTAAAGAAGGGAAAAAGATGGCAGGCAAGTATCAGATAGATGATTTAAAGATAGAAAAGCCTAAAACTTGGGATGGGAAATGGCGATTGATTATGTTTGATATTCCTAGTAATTGCAAAATAAAAAGAGAAGCGTTTAGAGGAAAGTTAAAAGAATTTGGTTTTTATTCGATTCAGAAAAGTGTTTGGGTATGTCCATATCCTTGCGATAAAGAAGTGCGCTTGTTGCGAGAATTTTTAGGCTTAAGTATAAAAATATTAGAATTATTACAGCAGAAAGCATAGAAGATGATGAATTTTTAAGAAAATACTTTAAACTTTAAAAATACTTTAAACTTTGATTTTAATTACAGCTATATAAATTCATCTTCCAAAAATTGCCATGGCAATTTTTGGAAGATGAATAAATAAAGGAAGAGTGATAGATTAAAGGATTAAAGAGTGAAATATTTAAAAAGAATAAAACAAATATTTACAAAGAGAGTAAAATATTTGCAAAGAGGATAAAATATCTATAAAGGAAGTAAAATGTTTTAAAGAGAATAAAGTGTTTATAATATGAAGAAGTATTCTTCAAAAAGAGCCAAGAAAGGGAGAGTAGCTTATCGGACGCCTTCTATGTTTAGGTATAAAAAATATCAGGAAGATATTAAATTAAAATTAAGAAGGAAGTAAAAATGAAACTTAAAAGAGAATTATCTTTTTATGTTATTTGTGATAATATTCGGAGCTTGGAAAATATTGGTTCAATTTTTAGAACCGCAGATGCTTTAGGGGTAGACAAAATATTTTTATGCGGAATTTGTGGCAGACCCCCAAGTTCAAAAATTTCTAAAACTGCTTTAGGCGCAGAAAATTGGATAAAGTGGGAGTATTATTGGCAAAGTTGGAGAGTTATAGAAAAATTAAAAAGCCAGAAGATTTCTATAATAGCTTTAGAGCAGACCGAAAATAGCATAATTTATACAAAATTTAAACCACAATTTCCTCTGGCTTTAGTGATTGGAAATGAACTTAAAGGAATTTCTCCTTCAGTGTTAAAAAGAGCCGACAAAATAATTTCCTTGCCAATGTTTGGCAGAAAAGAGTCTTTAAATGTGGCAGTGGCTTTTGGAATAGCAGGGTTTGAGATAAATAAATTTAGAATGTAATTTTGAAAAGATTAATTTTTTGAAAAGATTAAATTTAGATAGTTTATTTTTATAATTAAGTTTGTCCCTGTAGCTCAATTGGATAGAGCGTCGGCCTCCGGAGCTGAAGGTTGCGCGTTCAAATCGCGCCAGGGGCATATTATAGAGTAATTTTCGCATAATGTTTAAAAATTAGGACGTTTTGCTTCTTTCTTAATTCTTTTTTATTTTTTCTCCCCCTCCTTAATCCCCCCTCCATAAGAGGGGAAGGAAATAAGAGGAGGGGCTAAAATATCTTTTTCTTTTCTTGATTGCAATCTTTCAAGCTTATTAGGTTTTGAAATACAAAATTCTTTTTCAATTTATCCAAAATATCTAAAATAATACTAATGTCCTCGTATTGTATAGTGTAAGGCATTGTTTTTTTTAAAAAAAAGAATAAAATAAATATATATGAGATATAAAATTGCAGTTTCAGGAGCTTCTCAAATTGGACATTGCGTAAAAGATATTGAAAAACTAGGAGAGCAGATAGGGGAAGAGATTGCTAAACAAAATTGCATTTTAATCACCGGAGCTACTACCGGTGTTCCTTACTTTGCTGCTCGAGGAGCAAAAAAAGCAAAAGGTATTAGTATTGGATTTTCTCCGGCAAGTTCAGAATTAGAGCACAGAAGAGTTTACAAGCTTCCCTTAGATTCTTTTGATGTAATGGTTTATACCGGATTTGATTATTCTGGAAGAAATTTGTTAATGACCAGAGCTTCGGACGGGATAATAGTTGCCTGCGGGAGGATGGGGACTTTGAATGAATTTACTATTGCTTTTGAAGACAGAAAACCAATTGGAGTTTTAAAGAACTCTGGAGGAACAGCGGATTTAATAAAGAAGATTACTGCAGGGCCTCATAGAAGAGGAGAAAAAATTATTTATGAATCAGACCCTAAAATACTAGTTCAAAAATTGATTAAATTAATTAAACAAAAGAAAAAAGGTCGTTATTTTTAAATTTCTAAATTTTTTAAATTATGTCTGAAGAAACTCAAACCTTAGAAGAACAAGGAGAATTGATAGGAAAAATTACTCATTACTTTTCAAATATCGGCGTAGCAGTGATTGAATTATCAAATGAGCTTAAAGTAGGAGACACTATTCGAATTATTGGCGGAGAGGATACTGATTTTACTCAAACTGTAGAATCAATGGAAGCAGAGCATCAAAAGGTAGAAAATGCTAAAGCAGGTGAGTCAGTAGGATTAAAGGTTAATGAGAAAGTAAGAGAAGGATATAAAGTTTATAAACTATAAATAAGTATTTAAGAACAATTGTATAATGGAGAAGAAAAGCTTTATCGGAGCGCTATCTGTTTTTATTGGGACAATAGTGGGGGTAGGAATTTTTGGCCTGCCTTATATAGCGTTAAAATCTGGTTTTTTGTTAGTGATTATTTACTTTTTATTTTTAAGTATAGTAGCTATATTTATTCATTGGTTATATGCGAAGGTCTGCCTTGGAACCGATGGTGTGCATCGATTTCCCGGTTATATTAGGCAATATCTCGGAAAAACCTGGGAGAAGGTTTCTTTTCTAAATTTAGGAGTGGGATTAACAGGCGCTTTATTAGCATATTTAATTGTTGGAGGAGAATTTCTAAAATTGCTTTTTTCAAACTGGTTTGGGGGAAATTCTCTAATATATAGCTTAATATTTTTTTCTTTTGGAAGTTATTTAATTTTTAAAGGGATTAAAAGCGTTTCTCAGATTGAAACTTGGTTAATAATCGCCCTTTTTGTTCTTTTATTCGTATTTTTTATAAAAACTTTTCCGTTTATTAATACTGATTATTTTGCTGCTGTAAATCCAAAAAATTTTTTTCTTCCTTATGGAGTGATTCTTTTTTCTTTATGGGGGTCTGCTTTAGTGCCCGAGGTTAAAGAAATGTTAAAAGGAGATGGAATCGCCTTAAAGAAACTTATAATTTTTGGAATTATTATTTCTACTCTTATTTATTTGTTTTTTATTTATATAATTTTCGGTAGTTGCGGAAACAGCACCTCCAAAGAGGCAATTTCTGGTTTGTCTATAGTTTTAGGGGACAATATTATTAAATTTGGTTTTATTTTTGGAGTGCTTGCCTGTTTTACCTCTTTCATTGCTTTAGGGCTTACTTTAAAAAAAGTTTTTTGGTATGATTTTGGTTTTTCCAAAAATCTTTCTTGGTTTATTGCCTGTTTTTTGCCTCTGTTTTTGTTTTTGATTGGGTTAAGAGAATTTATTGAGATTATTGGATTTATCGGAGCAGTAGCGATTGGAATTGAGGGAATATTAGTTGTTTTTTTATATAAACAATTTTTGAAGCAGAAATATAGCTATAAAATGAACCCAGTTTATTATTTATTGTCAATGCTTTTTATTTTAGGGATTGTTTTTGAAATATTTTACTTTTTCAATTTATGAGATTTTATTCAAAAAAAATTACAAAACCAGATTACTGGAAAATTTCAACCCCGCGTTCAAAAATCAAAAAAGATTGAACAGGAGTTCGGTCTGGCGAAAGTTAATGTTTTGGTTTGCAAGAAGTGCAGAGCGTTTATAGGAATAAATTTTGGCACCATAATTTAAGTTCAAAAATCCTATCCTAGCTGTGTGAGGTTCGCTCCGATTTATATCGAAGCGGCAAAGTTAAAGATTTATTCTTTGTCCAACTTGCCAAATGATAAAATATAAAAATATAAACTGATTATAAATTGATAATAAAAAGTATTCATCTTCTAATTATTGCGATCGCAATATTTAGAAGACGATAAGCATAAACAGGAAGGGTTTTTATTTTGAAGGAGCTATATTTTTTGAAGGAGCTGTGTATTTTTAAGAAGTTGTACCTTTAGAGAGTTAAGCTCTTTTTTAATTCTTGTTTTGCCCCTTTTTATTATTTATATTTTTATTGTTTATCATTATCAGATAGAGATTATTGGAGTGTAGAGACAAGTCAATTAACTTCACGATCGTGAACTTAGTTGATTTGGTGATTGTGGCGGTTATTTTTGAAGTGAATTTTGGCAAAAAGCTGTACTGTTATTAAAGGCTACGTTTTATTTAAATAAAAAGCCGCTGTTTTTATTTAAAAGTCATTACTGTTCTTAAAAAAGCTATTGTGTTATTTAAAAACTCGCTGTTGTTATTTAAAAGACTGCTACTTTTATTAAAAATCGCTGGCGTTATTTAAAAACCGCTACTGTTTTTTAGTAGCGGTTTTTGAAATAATTTTGCAAAAAATTTTACAAAGTTTTACAAAGCTGAGCTTCATAAACTTTTTAGAAATTTTGGGGAGATGTATTTTCTAAAGTTTGTGGCGTGTTTTCTAAAGCTTTTTGATAGCTGCTTATGTACATCTTCTTTTTAATTAAGATTTTTACTATCCAGCTCTTGATATCTTCAGCAATAAGCTCCCAACCGTTTTCTTCAACAACCCAATGCGCATGATTTTCGTATTCTTTTAATTCAATATTGCCATTGTATTTTTGAGCTATTTGTTTTACTACTTCTGCTGGTACAATTTTGTCTTTTTTACAGGCAATTATCAAGATAGGGCAATGGATTTTTGTTTCGTCTACATTGACGGCTCCTAAGGCTATTTCTTTAGACGCTAATCCAGATTCAGGAACTAGCTTTTCATAAACCCGACGTCGGTTTTTTTCATCTAAACACTCCAGCATTGCTTTTACTGCCAACCTATAACTTAGTTTAATAGGTCTTTTATAAGTTGTGCTGAACAGATGATTAGGTTGTTTTCCCATTGGCTTCATTATATTTTTAAGCGGAATTCCGTGGGGAGGGGCAGGACAGATAAGTATTCCCGCTCTAATTGCAAATAATTCATTGATTTCTATGATTTTTTGAGCAATCAGTCCTCCCATGCTGTGTCCTATTAAAATTGGAGCGCCAAGATATTTAGTTTTAAGATACTGAATTACTTCTTGGATGTCAGAGATATAATCTAATATGCTTGTTTTCCCAATATCTTTAGTTTTTTTGCTTCCCCAGTGGCCTCTTAGGTTTGGAGCATAGCATTCAAACCCTTGTTGGGCGAAATATTTCATAAATTTTTTCCAATACCAACTTCCACCCCACATTCCATGAATAAATAGAAGCGGAGAGAAAAATTTTTGGGTCTCCGGTTTTTTGTAATCAACCACTAAATTTGAAATTTTTAATGTTCTCATTTTTTTATCCCCCTTTTTTTTGCGTTTTACTTGTGAAAGGACTATATTGTGATAATATTAAAATAAGTGAAATTAGTTAAATAATGCGATACCGCAATGAATAATGAACAACGATCAATAGTCATTAAACCCTAAGCACAAAATCCTAAATCCTAAACCACGTTAGAAAGTTCAGTTTCAGGAGTAAGGACAAAAATAAAATTTAGTAACAAGAAGAAATTTTTTTCTAATGGGGTAAATAAATCCAAATATCAAAATTCAAAACGAATTTAAGCGCAAAACCCAAAACTCAAAACTAATTGAAAATTCAAAATGTCCTCCCCCTTCTTACTCCCCCCTCTCCAAAAGAGAGGGAGAAAATAGGTAGGACTTCCTTATTCCTCCCCATCCCAAAGGGAGGGGGAGGATATAGGTGGGG
>Ga0164318_10007574_pt1 | contig 10519 bp, 6 predicted proteins | sample GuaBasSedimGuay9_FD_113734 | JGI IMG/M metagenome (GOLD analysis project Ga0164318, IMG submission 113734) | Subseafloor sediment microbial communities from Guaymas Basin, Gulf of California, Mexico - Guay9, Core 4571-4, 0-3 cm | ecosystem: Environmental > Aquatic > Marine > Hydrothermal vents >...
TCGATGCCAATGGCGTTTTCCTGTTGAATCCCAATCTGCCGGAAGTCGTCGGACACAGCCTCCACGAACTGGAAAACGGCCAGGAATTAATGGCTGTCTTTAAAAATATTGTCTCTGGCAACGGTGAGGGGTTTAACACCTATCATTTCTGTAAACCGGGGCGGCAGAATTCACCGAAAAAGCCACAAAAGGTTGCTTTCATTAAACATTTTTCTCCCTACAATTGGTATGTCGGCACCGGCATCTACCTGGACAATATAGAAAAAACCATTCAAAGCCAGGTAAATGACTACCTGAACATCCACCGTTTCGGCCTTCACAATCAAAATTATGTCTTTGTCATTAAACTTCTCAATATTAACGGCGGAAGGAATTTTGGGATCATGTACGCGAATGCCAGCCGCCCGGACCTGATTGGCAAATACATATCCGATGATGTTGCTGATGCCAAGGGCAAGTTTTTCCGCCGTGAATTTCTCCAGGGCCTGAGAGAAAAAGGCGAATGCTACGTAAGCTACTGGTATAAAAAGATTGGCAGCAGCCTGCAGCCGCAGCTGAAAACAAGCTTCTTCAAACTCTATAAAAAAGCTGATTTGATCGTTGCCGCCGGAGCCTACCACCCGGATATGGATAAAATTATTGCCGATTACCGCGTTAAACTGAAAAAAAACGTGACCATGGATGTGCGCAACATTATCATCATTTTGTTGCTGGTCTTCACCATTCTCCTGCTGATCATCCACTTCATGAGTCGTAAAATTCGCCACCAGTTTACCGTATTCAACAATTTCTTCGCCGAGGCGGCCCAGAAAAACCGGCAGATTGACAGCCGTTCCCTTTCTTTAAAAGAATTTCAAGACCTGGCCGCCACCGTCAATCAGATGATTAATAAACGTCAGTTAATCGAAGAGTCTCTCCATGACAGCGAGGAGAAATTCCGCACCCTGGCAGTTACCAGCCCAACAGCCATTTTCATTCATCAGCAGGGGAGCTTTGTCTACGCCAATCCGGCGGCCACGGAAATCAGCGGCTACCCCATTGATGAATTGCTACAGATGAAATTTTGGGAACTGGTCCATCCGGACATCCGAGAAATGGTCAAAAATTTCGGCATTCAGCGGGAAGCCGGAGCAAACGTTCCCCAACGCTACGAAATGAAAATCATCACCAAGCAGGGAAACACGAAGTGGATTGATTTCAACGCTGCAACCATTCACTATCATGGCAGGCCGGCGATTATGGGCAACGCCATCGACATTACTGACCGCAAGCAAAGTGAACAGGATTTGCTGGCCGAAAAGGAACAATTTCGCATCCTGGCCGCTACCAGCCCATCATCCATTTTCATTCATCAGCAAAAAACCTATATCTATGTCAACCCGGCATTCTGCCTGCTCACCGGCTACTCGGAAGTGGAACTTAAACAAATGAATTTCTGGGAAGTAATCCACCCGGACATGCGGGAAATGATTAAAAAATATGACTTGCGACATAAAGATGGACAAGCTCCCCCTAAACGTTTTGAAGTAAAAATACTAACTAAACAAGGGGCTATAAAATGGCTGGATTTCAGTGCCGAACTGATTACCTATCAGGGGAAAAGAGCCACCATTGGCAATGCCATCGACATCACTGAGCGGAAAATCGTCGCTCAGGAGTTGGTGGCGGAAAAGGAAAGGCTTGCGGTTACCTTGAGCAGCATCGGCGATGGCGTCATTGCTACCGACTTGTCCGGAAAAATAACCCTTATCAACAACGCCGCTGAACGCATCACCGGCTGGAAAAACAATTCCGCCCTTGGCCAAAAATTGACGGATGTTTTGGCTCTAACCATGAGGAACAATGGCGACCTCCCGGAAGACCTCCTGCAACAGGTACAGAAAACTGGAACCCCCTTTTATCGCCAGGAACAGGTTTCCATCTTTACTAAAGACGGGGAAGAAAGAATTATCGCCGACAGCGCCGCCCCCATTCAGGGACAGGATGGCAAGACCATCGGCATTATTATCGTCATCCGGGACATCACTGAAAAAGTCAGAACCCGCAAAGAGCTGGAAACCGCCCAGAAGCTTGAATCCATTGGCCTGCTGGCCGGGGGCATCGCCCATGATTTCAACAACCTGCTCACCGCCATCTACGGCAATATTTCCCTGGCAAAAATGTACCCCGATGATCATCACAAGGTTTTTCACTATCTGGACAAAACGGAAAACTCCCTGTCCCAGGCCAAGGGATTGACCCAGCAGTTGCTGACTTTCGCCAAGGGAGGAGCACCGGTAAAGCAGCTGGTGGCTAATATTGGCACCTTGCTTGAAGAGGTGGCCAAATTTTCTCTGCGAGGCAGTAAAATCCATTTACAGGTTGAGCTAGCCGATGATTTATGGCCCGCTTCCATTGATACCGGACAGTTCAGCCAGGTCATCAACAACCTGGCCATCAACGCCAGCCAGGCAATGCCCGATGGCGGCACCCTGAGCATCAGGGCGGAAAATATCTTATTATCTCCCAAAGGGGCGGCACCAGACAAGCAAAAAGAACCTTATATAAAAATTACTATAACTGATCAGGGTATCGGGATCAGCAAAAAACATCTGGATAAAATTTTTGATCCCTATTTCACCACTAAGCACGAAGGCAGCGGTCTCGGACTGGCAATGGTTTATTCAATTATCAAGAATCACCATGGCCGGATACAGGTTCAATCTGAACTTGGAGTGGGCACCACCTTTACCCTTCTTCTGCCGGCAATGGAAGGGGCAGCTCAATCCAATCAGAATGAAAGCCATCACGAAGACAAATCACAACCTTTTCATGCCAGAATCCTGGTCATGGACGACGAAGAAATTATTCGGGAAGTCTGCGGTGAAATGCTGATGGCCCTGGGACACACCGTTGCTTACGCCGCCGACGGACAGGAAGCCCTGGAAAAATACCAACAGGCCATGAAGGAGGAAAAACCCTTTGACCTGGTCATTATGGATCTGACTATTCCCGGCGGCATGGGCGGCAAAGAAACCATTGAGAAACTGCTGAAAATAGATCCCCAAGCCAAAGCCATTGTCAGCAGCGGTTATTCACACGGCGACGTGATGGCTCATTACCAGGATTACGGGTTCCAGGGGGTGGCAGCCAAGCCTTATTTGCTTAATGACTTGAACAAAATACTACAAAAGCTTTTTCATTAATGATATGTTGAAACATGCTTACTTATCAGACAATGCTTGCTCGTCTTGTTGTTGCCTGTCTGTGCGGGGCGCTCATCGGCATCGAAAGGGAAAGGCATGGACGAGCCGCCGGGCTGCGAACCCACCTGTTGGTTGCCCTTGGAGCGGCCACCATTATGATCATGTCGCTCATGATCCCGGAACTCTATCTCCATGGCAATGACAGCAGCAGCATCATCCGGAGTGACCCGGCCCGGATAGCAGCCCAGATCGTAACCGGCATCGGTTTCCTGGGGGCAGGGGCCATTATCCAGACAAAAAGACTGATCAGGGGTCTGACCACGGCAGCCTGTCTCTGGATAGCAGCCGGCATCGGCATGGCGGCCGGCATGGGCATGTTATTTCTGGCAGCCGCGTCAACCGTTTTCAGCCTGTTAACGCTCTATGCCCTCAAATGGCTGGAATACACCCTACCCAAAGACCACTATTACAGTCTTGAGCTGCATTGTCACTATCATCCGGAAGCACTGGAAAATATCAAAAGGATACTGACGGAAAACGGCGTCAAGCTGATCAGGTTAAATTTCAACCATGACAAGAAGAAGGCCTTGCTCATCCTCAACTTAGAATTGCGCCTTGTCGGGCGCCAGCTGCCGCAAAAGCTACTGAACCAGCTGGATGCCAACCAGGATATCCTGAATATCTCCCTGAAATAAATTCCTCCACCCCGATCTTCCAAGCCCCCGAATAACCGGATACCGATGAATAACGTTGCTGACCATGCCAGCAAGCGGAACAAGCAAGAAGGTAGCAGAAAAAACTTGACAAAAATAATATAGATTAATATGTATAAGGAAGGGACATTCATAATCATGCCTCCACAGAGAAATGGGAAAATATGAGCCGGAACATCACTGACACACTCACCGGGTTAATCGGCAACACGCCGCTTTTGCGGCTTTCTTCTCTGTCCAATGAAAGCGGTGCCGACATCGTTGCCAAGCTGGAGTATTTCAATCCCCTGTCCAGCGTCAAGGACCGGATCGCGGCAGCCATGATCAATACGGCAGAAAAAACCGGGGCCTTAAAACCGGGTAGTTTGATTATTGAACCCACCAGCGGCAATACCGGCATCGGCCTGGCCTTCGTTGCCGCCGCCCGCGGCTACCGCCTGATCCTGACCATGCCGGACAGCATGAGTATTGAACGCCGGAAGCTGCTCGAATCCCTGGGAGCCGGGATTATCCTGACACCCGGCAGTGCCGGCATGAACGGGGCAATTGCGCGGGCAGAGGAAATTCAGGCTGAAAATCCGGGAAGTTTCATGCCCCAGCAGTTCAGCAACCCGGCCAACCCGGAAATACACCGACGGACAACGGCAGCTGAAATCTGGCGTGACACCAACGGTGCCATTGACATGCTGGTCACCGGCGTTGGAACCGGCGGCACCATTACCGGCTGCGGCGAGTTTTTGAAGGAACAAAAAGGAACCGTGGAAATAATCGCCGTGGAACCGGCGGAATCGGCCGTCCTTTCCGGCCGGGCGGCCGGACCGCACCGCATCCAGGGCATCGGCGCCGGATTTATCCCTGAAATACTGAACCGGGAAATCATTGATAAAGTCGTGACCGTTTCGTCGGACGAGGCCGGCGCCATGTGCCGGCGACTGGCGAAAGAGGAAGGGCTTTTGGTTGGCATTTCTTCCGGAGCCGCCGCCACGGCCGCCTTCAAGGCCGGGCAACAATCTGAAAACCAGGGGAAACTGATCGTGGTCATTTTCCCCGACAGCGGCGAACGCTACCTGTCCACCTGGGTTTTCGGCACCAAGGAAAGCTAGTTTTCATCCGAAAACTGCCGTTTTTTGATGCTTTACTTAAAAACTGATTGCTGAAAAAACACCGTCAGTCAATCTGGAAACAAACCGTTAGTATGGAGCAGCTATCATGTGGGAATACACGGACAAAGTCAAAGAACATTTTCTCAACCCCAAAAACGTTGGTGAAGTGGAAAACCCGGACGGCGTCGGAGACGTGGGCTCCATAGCCTGCGGCGACGCCCTGCATCTGACTTTCAAGCTGGATGACCAAGGCCGCATTGCCGAGGCCAAATTCAAAACCTTTGGCTGTGCCAGCGCCATCGCCTCTGCCTCGGCCCTTACGGAACTGATTAAAGGCAAAACCCTGGAAGAAGCGGAAAGAATCACCAACCAGGAGATTGCCGACTACCTTGGCGGCCTGCCGAAGGAAAAGATGCACTGCTCGGTTATGGGACAGGAAGCCCTGGAACAGGCCATTGCTTCCTGCCGGGGAATCGAGGTAAAAAAAGCAGAAGGGGAAGTGATTTGCGAATGTTTCGGCGTCACCGACAAAGAGATTGAACGGGCGGTACGGGAAAACGGCTTGAAAACGGTGGAAGACGTCACCAACTATACCAAAGCCGGGGGCGGGTGTGAACGCTGTCATGAAGATATCCGCCAATTGATCGCTAAAATCCAAGGAGAGGCAGCCCCGGCAAAGAAAAAACCATTGACCAACATTCAGAAAATCAAGCTGATTGAGGAAACTATTGAACGGGAAATTCGCCACTCCCTGCAGCAGGACGGCGGCGATATTGAGCTGGTTGACATCATTGACAACCGCGTCCTGGTGGCGACCCGCGGCGCCTGCGCCTCCTGCCCCTCCGCCCCAATTACGATGAAAAACCTGGTAGAGGCCAAGCTGCGGGAGTTTGTTTCCCCGGACCTGGTGGTTGAGGAGGTTTCCTCATGAAAACCATCTACGTGGACAACAACGCCACCACCCAGGTCGCTCCCGAAGTCATGGAAGCCATGCTTCCTTATTTCCGCGACTACTATGGCAACCCCTCCAGCATGCACACCTTTGGCGGTCAGGTGGGGCCTAAAGTCCGGGAGGCCCGGGAACAGGTGGCGGAGCTGCTGGGTGCCGGCGCCGACGAAATCATCTTTACCAGCTGCGGTTCCGAGAGCGACAACACCGCCATCCGTTCAGCCCTGGCCACCAACCCCGACAAGCGTCATCTGGTTATCAGCCGGGTGGAACACCCGGCCATCCGTTCACTGGCCGCCAGTTTGACCAAGCAGGGCTACCGGGTCACAGAGGTGCCGGTGGACAGCCAGGGCCATCTCAACCTGGAGAAGCTGCAGAAAAGCCTGACGCCGGACACCGCCATCGTTTCCATCATGTGGGCCAATAATGAAACCGGCGTTATTTTTCCTATCGAAAAGATTGCCGAGCTGGTTCGTCGCCAGGGAATCATTTTTCACACCGACGCCGTACAGGCGGTGGGAAAAATCCCCATCAACCTGCGGGATACGGCCATTGACATGCTCTCCCTTTCGGGACACAAGCTGCACGCGCCAAAGGGAATCGGAGCCCTCTATATCCGCAGGGGCACCAAGTTTTCCCCGTTTTTGATCGGCGGACACCAGGAACAGGGCCGGCGGGCTGGGACGGAAAACGTCCCCGGCATCATCGGCCTGGGAACCGGCTGCCAACTGGCCAAAAAACATATGGACCAGGAAAACTCCCGGGTCCGGGAACTTCGCGACCATCTGGAGAAAGAGCTGCTCTACCGCATACCCAACGCGGTGGTCAACGGCGACCCGCTCCAGCGCCTGCCTAATACCAGCAATATCAGCTTTGAATTCGTGGAAGGGGAAAGCATCCTGCTGATGCTCAACGAATATAACATCTGCGCCTCTTCGGGCTCCGCCTGCACGTCCGGCTCCCTGGAGCCTTCCCACGTTATCAGGGCCATGGGCGTCCCCTTTACCATGGCCCACGGCTCCATTCGCTTCAGCCTCAGCATTTACAATACCAGGGAAGAAATCGACTTCATTATCGACAAGCTGCCGCCGGTGATCGAACGCCTGCGGCTCATGTCGCCTTTTGGCAATCAGGGCAGTAATGCCTGCACCCGAGAATAAAGCGATAAACCACATTTTCTCACGGAGTTCGCAAAGTTCACAGAGAAAAAGATTATTCACGTTCTCCCCTGTGATTTCAGCGTTCTCCGTGAGAAGATACAAAGGACACGATCATGGCCTCCAACGAGACTCCCACCCCGGAACAATGTACCGAACGGCTGGAAATCTCCAGCCGGCACCGTCAGAAAATACCTGAGGTGGTCCGCCAACTGACGGCCACCTGCAAAAGCGGGCAGTGCTATGAACACCTGGCGCCGGAACCCATGCCGTCGCGTGAAACCACGATTGACATCATTCACCAATGCCGCAAAATCCTTTTCCCGGGCTATTTCAGCCAGACCCGGATTGACCCAGTCACCATTGAATACTACCTGGGGCAGGAAGTTTCCAATCTCCATGAAACACTCACTGAGCAGATCATTCTGGCTGTCCGCCACAACTGTCTCCGCTACCACGAATCCTGCAGCCACTGCGAAGTCCGCGGACATGAAGCCGCCATTTATTTTATTAAGGAACTTCCCCGGCTGCGGCAGATTCTTGCCGATGACGTCCGGGCGGCCATGGAAGGCGACCCGGCGGCCAAAAGCGTGGATGAAGTCATTTTCAGCTACCCGGGCCTGTTTGCCATTACCATCTACCGGCTTGCCCACCTGCTGCGGAAACTGGAGGTACCGCTGCTGCCCCGGATCATGACTGAATACGCCCACAGCAAGACCGGCATCGACATCAATCCAGGGGCCGAAATCGGCGAACACTTTTTTATTGACCACGGCACCGGCATCGTTATCGGCGAAACAACTACCATCGGCAACCAGGTGCGCATTTACCAGGGAGTAACCCTCGGGGCCCTGTCGCTGTCAAAAGACGCCGGCAACCGCTATCGAAATGTAAAGCGTCATCCAACCATTGAAAATAAAGTCATTATCTATTCCGGAGCCACCATCTTGGGAGGAGAAACGGTCATCGGTACCCGCTCCATTATCGGCGGCAATGTCTGGATTACCAGGTCCATTCCACCGGACACTAAGGTGCTGCTCAAAAACCCGGAGCTGATCCATATTACCAATGAATTTCCATCCGGGAATTAATGTTTCCGGATAGACGGATGGCTACCGACTTCATTCCCCTATTCAGCTGATTGTTTCTTCAATTGTATTGACATCCGAGTGAAAATACGTTTAGAATATTTTAGCGCTATGGTCAGGTTGGACGACGAAATTTTTCAGCACCTTTTGCGCTTCATCGCCAGGTACTTTGACTTACATCAAGGATTTTTTATTGCATTTGTGGCATTCTCTCAACGGTTTGCCATGGGTAAAACATCGATTTAATCCTGCTGCCCTTCCCTCGAGGGAATATACCGGCACCATAATTCTTTTTCGCTATGAATGGAGCTTCTATGCCACTGCCAGGGAACCTGCTGACCACGGCCATGGGAGTCATGCCGCACAAGGACGTCGACCGGGCGTTGCAACTGGCCATGTCCCTTGACATCCCTTTCTGGCCCCAGCTGCCCCACTACAATTATTACGAAGACATGTACGTCCAGGCGGCAGAGCACTTTCCCGGCATCATCCTGGATCTTGAAAAGCAAACCCTGCGTTTTTCCAGCGATAAATTCATCAACGAACTGGAGGAGGTCCTCAGCCATTTTGAGGAGCCGGAGTATTTTGACGTCAGTGATCAGTATTCCGCGGTATATCAAAAATTCCTCTCCTATGACCTCTCCGGCTACCCGGCCATCCGCGGCCAGCTGGAAGGCCCAGTCAGCTTCGGCTTCTACATCAAGGATGAAAACGACCGGCCGATCCTTTTCGATGACACCGTCCGGCCTTTCCTCTTTGAATTCATGTCCAAACGGGTCAATGTCCAGCTGACCCGCCTGAAGGAAAAAAATCCCAACGCTTTCATGTTTATCGATGAACCGGGGCTTCAGTTCCTGTTCAGCGCCATGTCCGGCTACAGCGATGTTTTCGCCCGGGAAGACATCAACAACCTCTTTGCCATGATTGAACGGCCCCGGGGCATCCACCTGTGCGGCAACCCGGACTGGGATTTCCTGCTCGGCTTCGACATGGACATTGTGTCCATTGACCTCTATACCAATGCTAAGGTCCTGCCCCTCTGCACCGGGGCGATTATCAGCTTTCTTGAGCGGGGCGGCGTCATCGTCTGGGGCATCGTGCCCACTAATTTTGAACCGTTTGAAAAGGAAAGCATGGCCAGCCTGATTTCTCTGCTGGAAAACACCTGGGAAGGATTGTATAAAGAGGGACTCGATCGGGACTTCCTTCTTTCCCGCAGCCTTCTGTCACCGGCCACCTGCTGCCTGATCAACCCGGACAAGGAAAAAACAGTGGAAAAAGCTTTTCAGCTGCTCCAGGATCTTTCAACCCATTTGCGCCATCAGTATAAACTGTCATAAACCATCGAAGAAAGGAGGAGAGTACAACAAAAAACCAAGGAAAACACATATTAAAAAACAACCATTCAATCACAAAAGAAAAGGAGGAAATGAGAGGATGAAGCTAAAAAATGTTTTTCTACTGGCCTTGTCAACCGCTTTTGTCCTGACCCTGGCCTTCGGCAGCAGCGTCATGGCCGGCTCGGCTGACAGCTGCATCTCCTGTCATGAAAAGGTCTCTCCGGGACAGGTAGCCGACTGGCGAACCAGCAAGCACGCGGCTGAAGATGTAACCTGTGCCGACTGTCACGGCACCAAACACCAGAAAGCCAATGACGGCGACCTGGCGGTACTGCCCAGCGAACACGTCTGCGCAGAATGCCACGAAGAGCAGTTCGCCCAGTTTTCCAAGGGCAAACACAACTTTGGCTGGACGTCATTGAACGCTCTGCCGATTACCCACGTGGAACCGGACGAATTGATGGAAGGCGGCCGGGGCTGCGGCGGCTGTCACAACATGGGCATCAAGAGCGAGGCCCAGAAAAAAGAGCAGTTGGACAAGGGATACCGCTACCAGACCAACTCCTGTGACGAATGTCACACCCGGCACAGTTTCTCGAAAAAAGAAGCCCAGGATCCTCGGGCCTGTCAGCAATGCCACATGGGCTACGACCATCCCCAGTGGGAAATGTGGAGCAGCGCCAAGCATGGGACCCGCTGGTTTGCCAGGGAGGCCGGCCGTCTTGACAAAAACGCCCCGGCACCTACCTGTCAGACCTGCCATATGCCTGAAGGCAGCCACAACAACCACACGGCCTGGGGATTCCTCGGCGTTCGCCTGCCGCTGCCTAAAGACAAACAGTGGGCGGCCGACCAGGTAACCATCCTGAAAGCGCTCGGCGTTCTCGATCCCTTTACCGGGAAGCCTACCGCCCGTCTGGAAGCGGTAAAAGCCGTTGACCTGGCCCGGTTGACCCAGAAAGCCTGGGAAGACGAACGGGAAAA
>Ga0164318_10007575_pt1 | contig 10518 bp, 7 predicted proteins | sample GuaBasSedimGuay9_FD_113734 | JGI IMG/M metagenome (GOLD analysis project Ga0164318, IMG submission 113734) | Subseafloor sediment microbial communities from Guaymas Basin, Gulf of California, Mexico - Guay9, Core 4571-4, 0-3 cm | ecosystem: Environmental > Aquatic > Marine > Hydrothermal vents >...
CGACCAGGAAATGACTGGTATTAGGATTAAAAGCAATCTGGGGAATGACGACGGAATTGGTCGTGATAATATCATCAAAAGGATGAATGACATCACCCTGGGCAACCCCTGAAGAGTTAAAACAGCGGACGCTAAGCTTGTAGCCGTTCACAACGCTCGCGTCTTCGGCAAAATAGGCCACCAGGTAGTCGCCGGTATTGGTATTGCCGGCCACGGCCGGAGATTTCTCCATCACGGCGGCATTGTCAGCCACCGGCAGAGCGGCCCCAGACGCCAGGGGCAGAATAAGGAAGATTGTCCAAATGGCAAAAAAAGATATTAAGCCACAGGCCCACTGGGCACCGCTGGTTGCTATGTTACGTTTTTTCATCTTTACTCCCATGTCCTGACCTTATTTCCGACAGCAATTGGATAGAGCCTGCCCAAAAACAATAACTCATTGAAAACATTGATTAAAAACATGAATATTTGCTATATAAGTGCAAGGGAAACAACCTACGGCTAATATATCATCCCAAAACAGGCGGCAAAAGTGGAGAGATCGTTAACATCCACATCATTATCTCCATCGAAGTCGCCCACGCAGGGATCTCCGACATTACAGTCTATCCTGCCAAAATCACCGACAAAACTGACCAAGTCAGAGCCGTCAACGTCTCCGTCCATATCAAAGTCTCCCCCCTCACCAGAAGAATTTACTAAAAATACATATGCCGAACCGGATCTACTCCCATTATCATCGTCATGGCTAGCTCCCACAATGGCATAATCTCCGAAGATACCTACGGCTGCGCCAAAAAAGTCGCTTGCGGCACCATCACTGGCGGTAAGCTTCGCAGTCTCCGTCACATCCACCCAGCCGCCAATCGGCTTCTCAAATAGGTACGCCGAACCGGATCCACTCCCATTATCATCGTCACTGCTAGCTCCCACGATGACATAATCTCCGGAGATACTTACGGCACTGCCAAAGTAGTCGCTTGCGGCACCATCACTGGCGGTAAGCTTCGCAGTCTCCGTCATATCCACCCAGCCGCCAATCGGCTTCTCAAATAGGTACGCCGAACCGGATTCACTCCCATTATCATCGTCCCAACTAGCTCCCACGATGATATAATCTTCGGAGATACTTACGGCTGTGCCAAAAAAGTCGCTTGCGGCACCATCACTGGCGGTAAGCTTCGCAGTCTCCGTCATATCCACCCAGCCGCCAATCAGCTTCTCAAATAGGTACGCCGAACCGGATCTACTCCCATTATCATCGTCTCCATTAGCTCCCACGATAATATAATCTCCGGAAATACTTACGGCTGTGCCAAAGTAGTCGCTTGCGGCACCATCACTGGTGGTAAGCTTCGCAGTCTCCGTCATATCCACCCAGCCTTCACTCGGCTTCTCAAATAGGTACGCCGAACCGGATTCACTCCCATTATCATCGTCATGGCTAGCTCCCACAATGGCATAATCTCCGGAAATACTTACGGCATAGCCAAAGAGGTCGCTTGCGGCACCATCACTGGCGGTAAGCTTCGCAGTCTCCGTCATATCCACCCAGCCGCCAATCGGCTTCTCAAATAGGTACGCCGAACCGGATCCACTCCCATTATCATCGTCTCCATTAGCTCCCACAATGGCATAATCTCCGGAAATACTCACGGCACAGCCAAAGAGGTCGCTTGCGGCACCATCACTGGCGGTAAGCTTGGCCAACTGAATCCACCCACTTCCCGTTCGTTCAAATATGTAGGCCGAGCCGGATTCACTCCCATTATCATCGTCATGGCTAGCTCCCACGATGATATAATCTTCGGATATACTTACGTCTGCGCCAAAGTAGTCGCTTGCGGCACCATCACTGGCGGTAAGCTTCCATTCAGGACAAGTTCCCATACCTTCGAGAGACGCACTGACGTCATTAACAGGAGAATCCCCATCTACCACCAAAGTTGCTGTTTTCAAACCACCGGATATTGGCGCGAATCGCACATATATATCCTTGCTTTGCCCATGCGTTAGTGAGAAACTCCCACCACCGCTGGTTATCTCGAATTGGTCCGCATCCGTACCCGTCAGAGAAACCGAACCGGTTGCCGTGCCACCTTCTGTATTGGTTAAAGTAAACGTGACCGTATCCGTGCTCGTACCAGCCATTTGATCCCCAAAATTTTGGCTCAACGGAGACAATGCAATGTCAGGAAGACCCTCTGACTGACGCAATTCAACTATTTGAGGGCTGTTGTCCGCACTATCAGCAGTAATGGTAATGGTCCCTGTCCTTGCATCACCATAATTTGTATCATAGTAAACCGTAATGGTACCATCGTCCGTCCCAGAACTGCCACTGGTAATCGTTAGCCAGGTATCAGACGGATTCCGTTCAGCAGTCCAAGACATACTGCCTAAACTTTCATTAGCAACTGAAAAGGTAACTGAACCAGCATCTTCCGTTACATTTTGAAAACTTGGAGTGACTGACAAAACTGGATACGTTCCCGTCCCTTCGAGAGACGCGCTTACGTCATTGGCAGGGGAATCTCCATCTGCCATCAATGTTGCAGTTTTCAACCCTTCGGATGTTGGTACGAATCGCACATATACATCCATGATTTGACCATGTGTTAATGAGAAACTCCCACCACCGCTGGTTATCTCAAATTGATCCGCATCCGGGCCTGTCAGAGAAACCGAACCGGTTGCCGTACCATTCTGCGAATTGGTAAGGGTAAAAACAACCGTGTCGGTTGTTGTATCATGCAACTGCTCTCCAAAATTATGGTCTGATGGAGACCAAGTAATATATGGGTCGGGGAAAAAATTTGCTGTCCAGGTTCCGCTACTGTATCCTAAATTTGGATCATGATAATCATAGGTTCCGGTACACGTAGTTAAATCGGTAAAAGTGCCTGTAACGTCAAAATAAATATTACTGAAACTAAAGCTGTTCCCTGAAATAGACATTGCAGAGCCTATTCCCAACCAAAGCCAACCCCATCCTCCCGAGCCTCCGGTCAGATAGGCTAAAACTTCAAAATTCTCTACTTCGTCGCTGCCGTTGACAACAAAATTGACTGGCCCTCCTTCATTCGAAATTCCTGTCCAAAAACCTTGGCTTTGCGCCGAAGCCGGAGGAGTTAAAAATAACAGGCAAATAAAAACTAAGGTTAGGCAGGAAATTGCAACACGTCTTAGTTCGTTCATAGTTACCTCAAAAAAATTTGAAACACAGAGGACCCAGAGAGCCCAGAGATAAGAAACGAGAGGATTCCCTCGCAAACTGCCCGCTCTTCTTCCTTCCCCACATTTTTCTTATAGCTTAAAGCTACGGGGCGTCCGATCGGACGCCCCGTAGCTTTTTTGGCTGATACCGACCATACTTTTCAGCGAAAGCCTGCAAAGCCGCACATTAACAGGAGTCCGACCCTATTAATGTTATCAATAGCTTACTTTTTCAGGCCGGTCTTCCTCCTTCTGGCCGTCACCGATAAACCCAGCATGATGATGCCGACGCCGAAAAGCGTCATGGTGGCTGGCTCGGGAACCGGAGCGGCGGAAGTGGTACAATTGACGGAGTTTATCATGCCAAACGAGTTTTCTTCCCGGGTCAGATCATAAAACGATGATGTCTGAAAAAAGAAGGTAATGGGATCCGTATCCGGCCATGCCCATCCTGCCGTGGCTGCATAAATCAGAGGACCGTCAACGGTTGAATCTCCCAAACGAATAATATCGAAAGCTGCACTGCTGCCTGCCTGTGAAAAACTATAACCAGCGACGACAGGTTCGGAAATGGCAAATTCAGTGCTGAAAAGCGAAACATGGGTAAGCGAGGGATCCAGTTCCAACACATAGGTATACAGCCCCGCGTCTTCGTATACCTTGGCTGACAAAGACCCGTGGATGTCAGTCACATCATTAATGTTGTGGACAATCAATTGCTGTGATTGGTACACGGATGCCGAGAGGGGAAACCCATCGTAATTGGTAGCGGCAATCGACACTGCGCCGGCCGGCAACACAACCCCCATAACCAATATGCACGCCAACGTAAATGCGAGCCCTGCTTTCAAGACCTTCGCGGCAAAATATTTCATCTCCCCCCCCCCTCCCCTTATTAAGAAATGTCCTGTTTATTGCATTTGTTCAACGCTTGATTTTCCGTCTGAAGGCAAGCAAGCCAAGCAAACCGGAACCCATGAGATAGAGAGCACCGGGAATAGGAACGGCATTTGGTGCATAGTTGTCGCTGGTCGCCCCCGGAGTCGTGATGTTGTAGGTATCCGGTTCCCTTGCCGGCCCCATCGATGACTGGAAAAACAGGGTAACGGTCTCGCCGCCGTTCCACCAATAACCCTGCACATTCCAATCAAGAGTGCCGTCATCATCGTGATTGATGGTAAATGCCGCGCTGCCATCGCCGGATGCACCGGCCGCAACTGCCCCGGAAAAACTGTATCCGGCGATTCCGGTGAAGCCGTACACCTCGAAAGAGGTATTGAATTCCAAAGGATAAACACTTTCGCCGGGAAACAGCGTGAGCTTGTAGGTGTAAATTCCGCTGTTTTCATAAACCGTGGCGCTCAGGTCACCGTAATCGTTACCGCTCCTCAGCCAATCACTCGTCTGCTCAGGGACAAGCACGCTGCCCAGACTTAGGCTGCCAAAGTCAGTCGGCGTCACCAGGGCGGCCAGGGCAACACCACCGCCGAAAGCCAGAATCACCGCGATCACCAACGGCAGAACAAGGCACGCCGGGGCGCGGCGGGTACTCTTGGTTGCGGGCATCGTTTTCATGAGCTGCTCCTTCGGAAAAATTTTTCTCCAATTATGGTTCAATTTAGATTCTTTTCTTACAGCTTATAGCTTACCGCAAGAAAACAGGCCCCGCTAAATTACCTGATCCAGCGGGGCCTTGAGTACGAACAGCTACTTGCGGGCACCAACCCGCCTTTTCTCACAGCTTACCGCTGCGGGCGAAGCGCTCTACCCCCGCCGGCGCCTGATGCTGACCAGACCCAGAAACCCGGAACCCAGCAGCCAGATTGCCCCGGGGATAGGAACGGCCGATGCAGTATATGCTCTTCCCTCCAGAGTAACACTCTCAGAAATATTAAATGGGTACTGGTAAATACCAGATATGTCCTCAACAGATCCAAATTTAAAATTGTCAAGAGTAAATGGGTTATTTCCAGTCAGAGAAACAACAGTACCTGCAACTAAAGGAAATGATCCCCATGTCATATCATAACCAGACACTCCGCCACTTGCTGTAAGTGCTACATCCCACATGGCTTGAATGGTTATAGCATCACCTTTAACCGTTGTTAAACCCTGTGCCTCAACGGCAGGGATACCAATAATATCGAAATCAAAAGTTTGCAACCATTCTAACTGAAGTGAATCATCAACTATAAAATCTACCGTATAGGCACTGACATTTATTACTAGAAAAAATACCAAAAGAAAAGACAGCGATAGTACTTTAAATTTTTTCATCGTTAGAACCTCCTTTAAGATTATCAAAATCAATGTGTTAATTTATATCTAATACAGGCCATATCTTGAGTATTTATACCATCGACCCCATTACAATCTTTCCAAATTTCTCCTATACCCCCGTTAACAATATAATATCTTAAAGCTGCCATATCTTGAGTTGTCAATTCTCCATTACCATTCGCATCGCCGCGTTCTCGAACCGTGGCGCCGGTGAACGCCACTGGCTCCAACGGCACTGGGTCCGCGTCGGCATCCAGCTCAACCCCGCCCGTGGTCACAAAATTGGCGAAAGGGTCAACCCGGCCAAGTTCAACGGTAACGCCGAAATAATCTTCGGCAACCGCAGGATCCGGCGGCACCGCCCCGCCGTCGTTGCGGCTGAAGGTGACGATTCCCAAAAGCACCCGGTCACCGATAACGCCGTCGGTCGGAGCGGAAGTATCCAGTTTACCACAGATAACGATCACACCATCACCGGCATCTTCAGGGTTCATGTATGAGTGACCTGGGCTGCTGTCACCCATAAACCAGACCGCATCATTTTTCACCGCCGAGTCAACCGTCAGAACCGTGTTGTCATAGGTCAACTTGACCCCGGCACTGCAGATGGCATCCGTGTCAATATCGGCATAGACATAGACAACCAGGTCATCACCAGTATAAGCCCCCTCGGCATAGACCGTTACCGCCGCCGCGGCCGGCAGAGCGAAAATCAGCAACACCAGAAAGGCCACCATCGCAGCCAGAACAAAAACAGCATCCTTTTTTAGATTTTTTTGCATACACCCTCCTTTCTAATCAAAAACTATGTAAAACTTTTCCACTCTTTTAGCCCCACTTTATTATCTAGCAAATTTAATGCCAAAAAAATCATTCACCACCTGTCGTTTTTAACTTATTGATTTTACAGAATATATTTTTTTTAGAGAAAAAAACTATTTTTTTTAAAGCTGCAAAAGGTAAAAAGTAGTATTTTTTTACTGAGATTGGGTAAATTACTTCCATTTTTTTCCACGTTTTTTCAGCAAAACCACCGATTACCGTTCCCGACAGCAAAAAACATTCAAAAAAAAATAAAAAAATTTATATTTTCTGCCAAAAAATCATCAAAAAGCAACAACAAGCTATTAAAAAAGCTTTATTATCAGACAGTTATACGCTTACGCGACATACGAGAAATTAACAACTATTTTTCCAATTATTTTTTCCAAACCAAGAATCACCCGTTTTCCGGGCTGGAACAAGCCCTGATCGCCGTTTACCTCCTTCCCTCAGCTACCGAATTCATAAAATTTAACCGGGACCTGTCTCCCCTGTTTACCTGTTCTATTCCTCTATTACGGTACCGAACTGGCCGGCCAGAAATCCCAGGTCGATGCCATTGGGATTCACGGTGAAGAGCTGCAGGTCCTTGCCATCCACATCGTTGTCGGCATCCAGATCCGCCGGGTTGAAATCACCGATAGATAAGATACTGAAGTGGTCGACCTCGGCGCAGATTATATTGTTGACCGTATCCAGGGTGAAGGGGGTGATCTGTTCACAGTTCAGACCATTATCATCACAGTGAACCATACGCAAATTGTTTTCATCTTTCACCTGGCTTTCACCGTAATTAAAGCAGATTTCAACCGGTCCCTCAAAGGTGGCCGTGGTATCGATATCGACACAGATGTCAGCGCTGGGCCAGAGTCGGTAATCGGTGCAGAATGTGTTGGTAAAGGTGGTTTCTCCCCCTTCAGTTACTTCGTCAAAGGTTACATCAACCTTACCATCGTCGCTGATGATGGTCTGTGGTTCCGAGCTTGGCGGGGTATTGCAGGAAATACCGTCGTCAACCAGGCCATTGCAGTCGTTGTCGAGGCCGTCGCAGATTTCTATATCGTCACCGCTGGTGTCGGAACAGGTCTGAACTCCGCCGCTACAGGCCAAAACGCCCTCTTCGCAAAAATCGCTGTCAGGCCCGTCACAACTTATTCCATACCACGATTCGCCTGATCCGTCCGGGGTGGCAGGGTTGCAGTCGTTGTCGATGCCGTCGCAAATCTCCGGGACGCCGGGGTGTATATTCGAATTGTCATCATTACAATCGGGTTGTGTCCCGCCCGGGCAGGAGCTAGCTCCGTATACTCCGAAGCCGTCGCCATCCACATCGATACAAATTTGGCTGACTTGAAGCTTGAAATTCCCGGAGGGTATTCCGTAATATCTGCTGACCCTGATGAGCACAGCGTCACCCTCGGCGAGCTGCAGCGTAAGGGCGGAATCCCTCCCATAGCCAAGATCCTCACCACCGCATGTATTAGAAATAAAAGCGTCATCGTTACAAGCCAATTCATTTTCATTGGTTGCCGGACAGACTTCCTGATGAACTGAAATGATCGTGTCCATGCCGGCATCGATGCCACGCATATCGTGGGTGCCGCAGGTATTGATGAGAAATTCGCCGGCATTGGGAGCGACAAACCGGTACCAGACGTCCGGCTGTCCACTGTTGTAATTACAACTACTTTCCCCATCATTGGTTGCCCGAGCCAGTGTACCGGTATGGTTGCCGATTCCGATGGTCGTCGCGTCAGCACAGGCATCATTAACCGGTGGATCATTATCGATTTCCACTTTGGCAACATTATCACCCGTTGTCTGGAAAGCGACGATTGCCCCGGCATACGCGCCGCCGGATTGGTCGAACACTATTTGCGGGGAATCCTGATCTATTCCCCAGTCGAAGATTGGAGCATCAGCAAATAATACCATCCCCTCGTCCGATACGCGGGTTAATATTACGGTTCCGTCACCGTAGTAGAAATCCGTAAGGGCAACCAGCGCTCCGCCATTGCCATCAGCGGCAGCGGCAGGTGAGCGTTGCGATCCCGGCGCCGGGTTATCACTGTCTCCTGTAACATATAGTGACAACAATACATCATTCACCCAGAGAAGACTGCCGTTGCTGGCGACCCGCTGGGCGTAAACATCTTTTTCAGCATAATCTGGTCCGGAGTGGCGCCAATCCGTCCAGGCCAAAATAGCGCCGCTGCTGCCATCCGCCGTGAGCGTGGTTTGGTAATTGCTCGCTACCGGCCAATTCCCTCCGACAGCGTCTTGATCAAGAACGAGAACGCCGGCCGGGCCCCATGGCCTGCTGCCGTCATTATTGACTCGCTGGACACTAAGCCCTGAAACGCTAAGCGACTTGTAATGCCAACTTACCAACAACCCGTCATCGCCGTTTTTTGCCGCCTCGATATAAGCATGCGAAGAAGTACTAAAATGGCTACCTACATTCCCGGCGACCTGGACGCCATTGTCACCCCATTGCTTACCATTCTGGAACCATTGGGCAAAAAGAGGATACGCATTATTTACCGAATCAAATTCCTGCCAAAGCACATAGATGCCGGCCGGGGTGAAATTTTGGGGTACCCATTCAGGCCGATCATCACTCAATATTTTGATCGCATGAACCCTTGATAATCACTGTAATAATCTTCCCAAACAACCAACAGACCGCCCGTCGTCATGCCAATCGATTTCGTCGGAGCGACTGCAATTACGTGAGATCTGCGAACATTGTTTCCAATAGCTGAAGTGTCCCAGGTAGTTGCCGTACCATCATAGTCGATATGTGTTATGTCAATACCAGCCCCAAACGGCGATACGCAGCCAATATCCGCCCCTCCTACCAAAATAGCCCCACCGCTGCCATCGGAAACAATCGCCGGACCAGAGTAGCCGGTAGAAGCCTCCAGGCTCCAAAGTGTGTCACCATCAGCCGCCAGCGCCGAAATCGGTAAACAGGCAAGCAGAATCATCCCCGCCAGGAGTATTTTGATCACCAGCCCGCTGGATAAGGTCATGAACCCCTTTCTATTTTTCCGCCTTTCCATTTTGTTCCCCCCTTTGCCTTCAGAGATCGTCATATGCTAATATTTTTGCAATACATCTACCAAACCAGTGAAGCTCCACCGGCGGAGCCGGTGGCTTCGTGAGGACCCCTGGAAGGAACCGTTGTTTATTCGAACTCCGGCAAGTTTAACTGACGTTTATCAGATATCAGAAGATTCCTGATATCTGATATAGGCACGTATAATTTTCTCGCTGCGCCCTAAGGTGCTCACTAAATAGCCCCGAATCCAAAAATGTTTAACTGTATTTGGGTGGAATCCCTAAACATAATGGGATCGCAGCAGCAGCAGCAGAGCTGGTGGTTTAATGTTTTCAATTATGATTCTAATTATATATGTAAATATCTTCCACTATTTTTACATCCCTTCAAATGAACGCAATTTTAGTGCCAGAAAAACCACCTATCACCTGTCGCTTTCAACTTATTGATTTTACAGAATATATTTTTTTAGAGAAAAAAACTTTTATTTTTTAGAGCTGTGAAAGACAAAAAGTAGTATTTTTTTACTGAGATTAGATAAATTACTTCCACTTTTTTCCCTGTTTTTTCAGCAAAACCACCGATTACCGCTCCCAACAGCAAAAAATTTTCAAAAAAAATAAAAAAATTGAAAAAAGCTTTATTATCAGACAGTTATACGCTTACACATATAGCAGAAACTGTTGTATAACAGGCAAGCATCTTTATAGATATAGATGCACGAGCACCCGGTTTCTGGCAAATTTTTTTATTTTTTTCTATAGTCAATTTAATTGGATGTCCCCTATTTTCCTTTTTCTGCTTATGTTATAAAAAAAGCTGCCGATCATTAACAGGCTGCCGATTCAATCTTTCTCACCCAATAAAACGGAGAAGAGAAAATGCTGCGAAATCTATGCTTGGCCCTCACCATTACCCTGATTCTTTGTCTACCGGCAGCGGCCATGAACGGCGGCTGCGGCGAAGGCGAATGCAAAGACTGCCACCATTTAAGTGTCGATGAAGCAAAGCAAATCCTCGGCCGGCAGGTCGGCAAGGTTAAGAGCGTCGCCTTTTCCGTCGTCCCCGGATTCTGGCTGCTCCAGGTTGAACGCGGCGGCCAGCAGTATCCCCTGTACCTGGACTTTTCCAAAAAA
>Ga0164318_10007577_pt1 | contig 10517 bp, 20 predicted proteins | sample GuaBasSedimGuay9_FD_113734 | JGI IMG/M metagenome (GOLD analysis project Ga0164318, IMG submission 113734) | Subseafloor sediment microbial communities from Guaymas Basin, Gulf of California, Mexico - Guay9, Core 4571-4, 0-3 cm | ecosystem: Environmental > Aquatic > Marine > Hydrothermal vents...
GGTCTAATACCAGGGATGTAACCACCATTTTTACGCATATTATCGGCTATTTCAACTGGATTAAAAACAATTGCCGTATAGAAATAACCAAAAAAGACAATAATCAAACCATAGATAATTGAATACCACAACTCACCGGGAGCCAACCAGACCGAAACCAGATTTTGCACCCAATCTGTTTGCGGAAACAATTGAGCAACAGTTGATGGTAAAAACATAATTGACTGAGCAAAAATAATCGGAATAACACCAGCTGAGTTTACTGAAAGAGGTAAATGAGTAGCGGCACCACCAAACACTTTTCGGCCAACTACTTTACGAGGGTACTGCACCGGTATTTTTCTCTGAGCACGAGTTACCATAATTACCGCTGTAATAGTAAGTATCATCATAGCTAACATTGTAATTGCCAGGAAGAAAGAACGGCTACCTAATAAGACTCTTTGGGTTTCATCGATAACAGCATCAGGAAAACGAGCAATAATACCAATAAAAATGATAAGAGAAATACCATTACCGATACCTCGTTCTGTAATTTGCTCGCCAAGCCACATAATAAAAATGGTACCACTTGTAAAGGTAAGCACAGTAAGCAAGATAAATCCGGTTTCATTCATATGAACCGCGGAAACACCATTGAAGTTAATGGTCGTAATAAAACCAGCCGTACCCCATGCTTGTAAAGCGGCAATAAGCACCGTTAAATAACGAGTATATTGTGTAATCTTCCGACGACCTTCTTCACCTTCCCTTTGCAATCTCTGCAAGAATGGGACAACAGCACCTAATAACTGCAACATAATAGATGCAGAAATATAAGGCATTATGCCTAATGCAAAAATCGTAGCTTTAGCAAAAGCACCGCCGGCAAAAAGGTCAAATAATCCGAAAATTGAGTTTCCTGATATTGCCTGAGCTAAAAGAGATCCATCGACACCCGGAGTTGGAATATGTCCACCAATTCGGTAAACAACTAAAAGAGCAAGCGTTAATAAAATCCTTTTTCTTAGCTCTTCAACCTTAAATATAGACCTAAAAGTCTCGAGCACTAGATTACCTCTGCCTTTCCACCAGCAGCTTCAATTTTGGAAACGGCTGATTTTGAAAAGGCTGCTACTTTAATAGTAAATACTTTTTCTATAGTTCCGTTGCCTAAGATTTTAACAGGAACATCATCTTTTTTAATAAGACCAACACCTTTTAAAATCTGATTATTTATTTCACCAGGTTCACAACGATCCAAATCACCTAAATTAACAATCTGGATTTCTTTTCTGAAAATATTGGTAAAACCACGTTTTGGAAGACGACGAGCTAAAGGCATCTGTCCACCTTCCATACCGCGAATTTTTTTCCTGCCGCTTCTTTGCCCCTGTCCTTTATGACCCCGTCCGGATGTTTTCCCCAGTCCGCTTCCGGTACCGCGTCCAACTCTTTTTCGGGTTTTTCTGGAACCTTCTGCTGGCTTTAAATCATGTAATTCCATCGCGCTGCCTCTATATCCTTTATTCTACTTCTTCCATTTCGACCAAATAAGATACTGTCCGCACCATACCTCTGATTTGCGGAGTATCATTATGAATAACAGTTTTACGAATTCTACCCAACCCAAGAGCTTTAATAGTTCTTTTATGTGGTTCAATTCGGTCGATTGTACTTTTAATTTGTGTTATTTTCAATCTGGGCATATATAAATTCCTTCAAAAACTTTCAGTTAAGCGTCTTCCCGAAAAGCAATTTCCTGCTCACGAGTTCTCAAGCTATTTAATCCCTCAAGAGTAGCTTTAACTACATTATTTGGATTTCTGCTGCCCAAAACCTTAGTAAGAATATCCTGAACTCCCAAAGATTCCAAGATAGCACGCACCACACCACCGGCAATAACACCAGTACCCGGCGAAGCAGGACGCATCATAACCGTCGTTGCACCAAACTGACCATCTATTCTATGAGGGATAGTACCTTCAAGAAGATTAATTTGGTTCATGTTTTTTCTGGCCGCTTCACTGCCCTTGCGAATAGCATCGACAACCTCAGGAGCTTTGCCATAGCCAACACCAACTTTACCGTTACGATCCCCAACCGTAACTAAAGCCGTGAAACTAAAACGACGACCACCTTAACTACCTTAGCAACTCGATTAACATTAATCACTTTTTCTTCGAGTTCCTGGACATCCCGTTCATAATTTGCCAAGCAACACCTCTTTTATTTTTAAACTAACTAACATACTAAAATTTAAGTCCACCTTCACGAGCACCCTCAGCAACCGCTTTGATGCGTCCGTGATATCTATTTTGGTTTCGGTCAAAGACAACTGCTTCAATCCCTTTTTCTTTAGCCAATTGAGCAATCATAATACCAACCTTTTTTGCCACTTCAGTTTTAGTCGCTTTTTTATTTTCAGCTTTAAAACCTTTACTGTTAGAAGCGGCTGATATCAAAGTGTTGTGATTTTCATCATCAACAACCTGAACAAAAATGTTCTTTAATGATTTAGCTACCGTCAAACGAGGTCTGCCAGCAGTACCACTAACTTTACCTCGCACTCTTTTGCGGCGCCTTATAGCTTTTTTTGTTTTTACAATATTTTTATCTGCCATAATTCTTCTCTACTTACCTTAAGCGCCACTACCAACAGCTGATTTACCAGCTTTGGAGCGAACATATTCATCGACGTAACGAACACCTTTACCTTTAAACGGTTCCGGTTTTCTAAATGATCTAATTTTAGCGGCACAAGCACCGACTAATTCTTTATCAATACCTTCTACTGTAACCAAATTTACTTTAGGTTCAACAGTGATATTTATTCCTTCCGGAATTTGAAAAATAATTGGATGTGAATAACCAAGATTCAAAACCAAGCGAGTACCTTTTACCTCTGCCTTATAACCAACACCAATAATTTTTAATACTTTTTTATACCCATCTGACACACCGATAACCATATTATTTAACAAGGACCTTGTTAAACCATGAAGGGAACGATGCTTTTTTAAATCCGAAGAACGAGTAACAATTACTTGATTGTCTTCCAAAACAGCAGTTATATCCTCATGAATGGTACGGCTTAATTCACCCTTGGGACCGGTTACTTTAACATAAGACCCGTTGATTTCAACTTTTGTCTTATCCGGAATAGGGACAGGCGCTTTTCCAACTCTTGACATCTAACAAATTTCCTTTCTTACCAACACCTAAGCAGAACTTCACCACCAACACCTTTTTGTGAAGCACTCCGGTTAGACATTACGCCATGTGATGTAGAAACAACCATCATACCACGCGTATTAAAAGTGGTTTGACGGACTTCCTCGGCATCCATATAACGACGCAGGCCCGGGCGGGAAACTCTGTTTATTCCCTTTAAAACCGGCACATCGCCTTTTGAATAACGAAGATATATACGAAGAATTCCCTGTTTATTATCAGGCAACTCAACTACATCGCGAATAAAATGATTTTCCTGAAGAATTCGTAGAATTTCTCTTTTTAGGTTCGAGGCTGGGCAGTCAACTGCATTTTTCTTAGCCTTGGAACCATTACGAACCCTAGTCAGCAAATCAGCGACCGGATCGGTCATACTCATAAATATTTACTCCCAAACTATAATCGTTTAAATTACCAGCTTGCTTTTACAACACCGGGAATTTCACCGGCTAACGCCATCTGACGGAAACAAATACGGCATAATCCAAAACGACGCATAAAAGCTCTTGGACGACCACACCGACGACAACGGTTGTATTTTCGAACCTTAAATTTAGGTTCTTTACTCTGTTTTTCAAGTAAGCATTTTTTAGCCATGTATAAGCTATCAACTCCTATTTACGGAACGGAAAACCGAACTCAGACATCAATTGACGAGCTTCCTCGTCAGTATTTGCAGTCGTAGCTACAGTAATATTCATTCCACGAATTTTATCTATTTTATCATAATTAATTTCAGGAAAAATCAGCTGTTCCTTTAAGCCAAGATTAAAATTCCCTCGTCCATCAAATGATTTTGGACTAACGCCTCGAAAATCACGAATACGCGGTATGGAAACATTAATCAAGCGGTCAAAGAATTCATACATCACATCACCACGAAGAGTAACTGAACAGCCAATAGGTGTACCTTCACGCAATTTAAAGTTTGATATACTTTTTCTGGCGCGGGTAATTATTGGTTTGCGTCCGGTGATTTTTGTTAAATCATCAACAGCAGCATCGATTAGTTTTGAATTTTCCGTAGCTTCTCCTACACCAATATTCACCACAATCTTATCAATTTTCGGAACTTGCATAATCGACTGATACTTATTCTCCTTCATAATTTTGGGGAGAATTTCACTTTTATATTTTTCTCTTAATCGTACCATTAGCTACACCTCAGATTTGTTCGCCGGTTTTACGACAAACTCTGACTCTGGTTTTTTTATTCCCTTCATCAATTGTTTTCATCGAAACCTTTGTTGGCCCGGACAATGAAGAACTATATAAAGCGATATTGCTTATAGCGATACTACCTTCAATAGTAATTATCCCACCCTTCGGGCTTTTCTGGGTTGGTCTCTGACTTTTTTTGTGCATATTTATGCCTTCGACAACCACTGTTCCTTTATCGGAATTAACAAACAGAACTTTTCCAGTTTTTCCTTTGTCCTGTCCTGTCCTGACATAAACTGTATCACCTTTTCTTATTCGCATAATTTCATCTGCCTCTTATAACACTTCTGGCGCAAGGGAAATAATTTTCATAAACTTTTTCTCACGCAACTCACGAGCCACTGGTCCGAAAATACGAGTACCACGCGGTTCATTTTGTTCATTAATAATAACAGCCGCATTATCCGAAAACGAAATCAGTGAGCCGTCTTTACGTCGGAGTTGTGATTTTGTACGAACAATAACTGCCTTACACACTTCGGACTTTTTCACGGTGCCGCCCGGTATTGCCTCTTTGACAGCAACAACGATAACGTCCCCAACACTGGCAAATTTTTTCCGTCCACCAAGGATACGAAAACACATCGCTTTTTTTGCACCGGAGTTATCGGCAACCGTCAACTGAGTGTATTCCTGAATCATTTCTTATTCACCTTTATAACCGCTTAGTATTTAAAAACTTACTTAGCTTTTTCAACAATCTCTATTAACCGCCAGCATTTCTTTAAAGAAAGCGGTCTGGTTTCCATTACCCGCACAACATCACCAGCTCTCGCATCATTCTTTTCATCATGAGCATAAAGCTTGGAGAAAGTTCTGAAAGTTTTTTTGTACAACGGATGCATCATCGTTCTGTCAACTCGGACAATAATACTTTTATCCATTTTGTCAGAGACAACTGTTCCTTGACGAGTTTTCCGTCGATTTCTCTCAACCGTTTCAGCCATTTATTTTAACCCTTTATTTTTCCTTACTATCTTTTTTCGAAGAATCAAGTACTGATATTTTTCGTTCAGCAAGTTTATTTATCCCCAACTCATCTTCTCTCAACACTGTCAGTACTTTTGCAATTTCACGACCGACTCCACGCATACGAAGAGGATTATCAAGTTGTTTTAATGATCTTCTCATATTAAGATTAAAAACTTCTTCTTCCAGTTCAATTTTTCTCTGCTGGAGTTCATCCCGAGTCATTTCTCGTAACGAATTAACTTTCAACATCATCAAACTCCTTGAGTATCAACACGGGTTACAAATTTAGTTTTCACTGGCAATTTATTTGCCGCTAACCTTAAAGCTTCACGGGCTAACGGTTCACTCACACCTTCCACTTCGAAAAGGATGCGCCCCGGTTTTACTACAGCCACCCAATATTCAGGGGCACCTTTACCTTTACCCATACGAGTTTCAGCAGGTTTTTTAGTAACCGGTTTATCAGGGAAAACTCTAATCCAAACTTTACCACCACGTTTGATATGACGGGTCATAGCAATACGAGCCGCTTCAATCTGACGATTTGTCATCCAACATGGCTGTAATGATTTTAAACCAAATTCACCGAAACTAACTGTAAAACCGCCCGGAGCTTTACCTCTCATGCGACCACGTTGTTGTTTTCGGAATTTAACCTTTTTCGGCTGTAACATCTAATCTATCTCCAGTTCAAATTATTCTTCGGATTTATTCTTTGGAGCCTCTTTCTTTTCAGCAGGCTTTTTTCCAGTTTTATTATTTTGAGATTTAGCGTTAGGCTTAGCACCACCTCTATCAGAAGCACCTTTATTTGCAGGTGAAGTAGCATCAGGCCTACGTCCTTTTGGAGCATATCTTTCACTGCCCGGTTTACGAACACGACCGCGAGGACGTTTGGACCTATTATCTCTGGATGGTTTTCTTTTACGACCAGAATGAGAGGGAGCAGCAGCATCTTGGGATTTAGAATCATCTTTTTCGTCTTTGTAGAAATCACCTTGTTCGAGAATTTCACCGCGACAGATCCAAACCTTAACACCTATACAACCATATGTAGTATGAGCCGTTGAAGTAGCATAATCAATATCAGCACGGAGCGTGTGGAGAGGGACACGACCTTCTTGATATTTTTCGTCACGTGCAATTTCAGCACCACCCAAGCGACCGGAACACTGTATTTTAATACCATCAGCACCCATTCTCATAGTAGCCGCAATAGCTTTTTTCATAGCTCTTCGGAATGCAATACGCCCGACCAATTGGCGAGATATAGTATCAGCTACCAAACGAGCATCAAGTTCAGGTTTTCTAACTTCAACAATATTAAGCAGAATATCTTTTTTAGTCAAAAGTTGTAATTCTTCACGAAGCTTATCAACTTCGGAACCCTTCCGACCAATAACTATACCCGGGCGAGAAGTATGAATATCGACAGTAACCTTTTTAGGTGCCCGTGAGATATTAACCTTGGCAATACCGGCATTATCCAAACGACGGTCGATATACCGTTTGACCATCATATCTTCATAAATAAGATCGGCAAACTTACTATCGGGGGCATACCAACGACTACTCCAAGTCTTAATTATTCCCAATCTAAAACCGATGGGATGTGTTTTTTGTCCCAAATCACTCTCCTTAAAAAACTTATTATTTTAAGCCTGACCTTAGTCAGTTTTTTTCCTTGCAACAGTTTTCTTTTTTGTAACAGCACTCTTAACAACTGCTTTTTTCTCAAATGTATTTTTTTTCTTAGCAGTTTTCTTTAATACTTTTTTCTTTTTGACGGCTGTTTTTTTCTCTTTTGTATCAGCTGTATCTTTAGCAGTTTTCTTTGCTTTCACAGGCTTAGATTCAACAGTCACATCCATTTGACCTTCAATCAATATTGTCAGATGGCAAAAACGCTTACGATAACGGAATGCCCGTCCCATAGATTGGAACCGGATTCTCTTCGCAGTCGGGGCAGCATCAACAATGATATTCTTAACCAGCAAATCTTCCGGTTTAAGGTGATCAGTGCCTTCCAGTGAAAGAGCGTTAGATGCCGCTGATTTTAATGTTTTGGCAATATGATGAGCTGCAATCCGTGGCGTAAAATTCAAAATATTCAACGCTTTTTCTACAGGCATCCCTTTAACCATGTCTCCGACCAAACGCATTTTACGCGGTGGGACACTAATATATTTCAGACAAGCTTTTGATTTAACCAGCATTAGACTAATTAACCTTTCACCTTAGACGCACGTTCCACCAGTTTTCCACTATGACCGCGAAAAGTTCTGGTTGGAGCAAATTCACCCAATTTATGACCTACCATATTTTCCGTTATATAAATCGGTACAAATTTATTTCCGGTATGAACAGCTAAAGTATGTCCGACAAACTCAGGAGTTATAGTAGAACGACGTGACCAGGTTTTGATCACTTTCTTCTCTCCTGTTTCATTTAAAGCATCAATTTTAGCCATCAGCTTTTCTTCAATGAATGGCCCTTTTTTTAGTGAACGAGGCATCTATTATACTCCACTATTATTTTTTAGCTCTACGATCTTCAACTAAATGATCGAGAGATTTCCGTTTCTTTCTGGTCTTGTAACCTTTGGTCGGCTTACCCCACGGGGTACAAGGGTGACGACCGCCAGAAGAGCGTCCTTCACCACCACCCATAGGGTGATCAACAGGGTTCATCGCAACGCCGCGAACATTCGGGCGGCGGCCTCTCCAACGAGAAGCACCAGCTTTACCCCAGATTACATTTTTATGATCAATATTTGAAACCTGCCCAACAACAGCAAAACAATTAAGAGGCACTGTTCTGGTTTCGCCAGAAGGCATTTTCAAAATAGCTTTGTTGCCATCTTTAGCTACTAACTGAGCCATAGACCCAGCAGACCTAACCATCTGAGCACCTTTTCCAGGATTCATCTCAACATTATGTACAATTGTACCAAGAATCATTTTGTCAATCGGCAAAGCATTACCAACTTTATTCTCAACATTTTCTCCAGAAATAACCGTATCATTAACATTAAGTCCATCTGGAGCAATTATATATCTTTTCTCCCCGTCTGCATAATGTAACAGGGCGATACGTGCTGAGCGATTGGGATCGTATTCAATCGATGCAACCCGAGCAGGGATATCATGTTTTTTTCTCTTAAAGTCAATGATTCTATAAAATCTCTTATGACCACCACCACGCTGATAAGCTGTGATCCGTCCTTTATTATTTCTACCGCCAGTTTTTTTAAGCGGTTCAAGAAGAGATTTTTCCGGTTTAGCAGATGTAATCTCATCAAAAGTCGGAACAGTTCTATATCTAAACGACGGGGTAATCGGTCTAAATTTCTTTATTGCCATAACCTATCACCAACCTTATTATACATTCTCAAACATGGTTATTACTTCACCGGTCTTTAAACGGACAATCGCTTTTTTCCAAGCCGGCCTCTTACCTTCAAAACGACCCATCCGCTTTATTTTACCAGGCATAGTCATGGTACGGACAGAATCTACTTTGACATTGAAAGCTTCTTGTATTGCTTGTCTAATTTTATGTTTACCGGCTCTTCTGTCTACCTTGAAGACATACTCATTATTAGCATCTCGCAAATTGGTTGTGCGTTCGGTAATAATGTGCGATAAAATAACTTTATGAATTTCCATTTTACGCAAACACCTCTTCAACTTTTTCAAGTCCGGCCTTGGTAAACAACAAATAATCGGCATTTATGATATCATAACCGTTAGCCAAACCAGCTCGGCAATACAACACCATATCCAGATTACGACAAGACAAAACCAGATTCTTATTTTCACCTTCATCAAGGATCAAACATTTCTTTCCAGCTAAATCCAAATTAGCCATGATGGAATCAATCTTTTTAGTTTTGATTTCACCAAGTTTCAAATCCTCAATAATTTTTATACGTTCGGACAAGGCTTTATCCGAAAAGACAGAACGCAAAGCTAATCTTCTCATCTTCTTCGGGAAATTGGAACCATAACTTCTTGGATGCGGACCAAAGACAATACCGCCTCCACGCCACAGTGGTGAACGAATTGTACCGGCACGAGCTCGCCCCGTACCTTTTTGACGCCATGGTTTACGACCGCCACCACGTACATCTTTACGTGTTTTAGTTGCGGCGTTACCTTGCCTTTGCCTGGCAAGATAATTAACGATATACTGATGAACAACCGATTCATTTGGCTCAACACCAAAAACTTCCGGTTTCAGTTCAACAGTTCCGATTTCTTTACCTTCTTGATTGTACACCTTAATGCTCATTATCTGTATCCATCCTATCCGCGATTAGTCAAACGTACTTTAACCAACGAGCCCTTAAAGCCCGGGACAGCACCTTTGATCAGCATCAGGTTTTCATCTTCAATTATTCTTACTATCTCAAGATTCATTATAGTAACTTTATCCTTACCCATTCTACCAGCCATTTTCATTCCCTTAAAAACTCTTGAGGGATAAGATGACTGTCCAATAGAACCAGGAGCACGCCACCTGTCAGACTGGCCGTGAGTCTTATTTGCCTCGGAGAAGCCATGTCTTTTTATAGTACCGGCAAACCCAAGTCCGCGGGATATTCCAGTAACATCGACACGTTCGCCTTCTTTGAATATACCAACTTTAACTTCAGAACCTAATTCAAGCTCATCACCATCAAATTTAATTTCCTTTAAATATTGAGACGGCTCGACACCTGCTTTTTCAAAATGTCCAACCATTGGCTTGTTAAGATTACTTTTCTTACGTTTACCAAAACCAACCTGATAAGCAGCAACTTTATCACCTTCACCGTGTCTTTTAGCTACTACCGGACATGGGCCAGCTTCAATAACCGTAACCGGTACCGCTTCGCCAGTTGGCTGGAAAATGCGTGTCATACCAATTTTTTTACCAAGTATTTCCTTCATTTCCGGCATTCCTATCAAGTTTTAATTTCAACATCAACGCCAGCTGGCAAGTCAAGCTTCATTAAAGCATCAACTGTTTGAGGAGTTGATTCATAAATTTCAATCAACCGTTTGTGGACTCGTGTTTCAAATTGTTCACGAGATTTTTTATCAACATGAGGTGAACGCAGAACAGTA
>Ga0164318_10007578_pt1 | contig 10516 bp, 7 predicted proteins | sample GuaBasSedimGuay9_FD_113734 | JGI IMG/M metagenome (GOLD analysis project Ga0164318, IMG submission 113734) | Subseafloor sediment microbial communities from Guaymas Basin, Gulf of California, Mexico - Guay9, Core 4571-4, 0-3 cm | ecosystem: Environmental > Aquatic > Marine > Hydrothermal vents >...
ATCTCCGCCCTCTTCTCGATCCACGGCCGCAGCCGCTCCACCAGCCTCGGCACCTCCGGTTTGAAGGGATTGCCGAAAAGGCACACCTTCATCTCTCGACCTCCCGCTTGACGGCCTCCGCGACCGAAGCCGCGTCGAGCCCGCACATGGCGAGTTGTTCGAGCCGCGATGCGTGCGGGATGAACCTGTCGGGAACTCCCAGTATGAGATGGCGTGCCTCCCGCGGTAGGTGCTCTCTGACGATGGAGCCGAACCCGCCCTCCACGGAGTGTTCCTCCAGCGTCACCGTGAGCGGGTGCGAGGCGGCGCGCTCGATTATCCCGCGGTCCACCGGCCTGGCGAAGCGCGCGTCGGCCACCGAGCAGCTTATCCCCTCTTTCTCGAGGATTGCGGCCGCGTCGAGGGCCGTCCTGAGCATCGGCCCGTAGGCGAGCAGCGCGACGTCCTTCCCCTCGCGCACGAAGAAGCCCCTGCCCTCTTCCACCTCCGGGAAGGACTGCACCTCCGGGTAGTCCGGCACCGGCGCGCGGGGATAGCGCATTATCACCGTGCGCCCGCTCTCGAGCGCCCAGCTCATCATCCTCACCATTTCCTCGGCCCCGGCCGGAGCGCACAGCACCGCCCCCGGGAAGGCGCGGAATAGCGCTATGTCGTACAGGCCGTGGTGGGTGGGACCGTCCTCTCCGACCAGGCCCGCCCTGTCCAACGCGAAGAACACGGCAGGCCCTTCCTGGAGCAGCACGTCGTGGAACACCTGGTCCACCGCCCGCTGGATGAAGGTGGAGTATATGGCGACCACGGGCTTCAGCCCGCCCTTCGCCATCGCCGCGGCCATCGTAACGCAATGGCCTTCCGCTATGCCCACGTCGTATCCGCGGCCGGGGAACTTCTCCATGAAACGGATGACCCCCGTGCCCGTGGGCATCGCGGCGGTGAGGGCGCAGATGCTCTCGTCCTTCCCCCCCAGCTCCACCAGCGTCTCGGCGAACACGTCCGTGAAGGCGGGAGCGTCCGGCCCCGCTATCTTCACCGTCTCCCGCTTCTTGGGCCCCACGCCGTGGTAGCTCACGGGATCGCATTCGGCGCTCTTGTTGCCCTTCCCCTTCTCCGTCAGCACGTGGAGCAGCACCGGCCGCCTCAGCCGCTTCACCTCCGACAGCGCCCGCCGAAGCGTCGCCACGTCGTGCCCGTCGTAGGGGCCGAAATACTTGTAGCCCAGCGTGGAGAAGATGCCGCTCTCCAGAAGCATCCGCGAGAGGTTGTCGTGTATCCCCTCCACGAACTTCCTGAGCTGCGTCGAGAACACCGGCAGCTTCTCCAGAAGCGCCTGAATCTCCTTCTTCAGCTCCAGGTAGCGCGGCGAGGTGCGCAGGTGGTTCAGGTAGCGCGTCAGCCCCCCGGTGGCGGGCGAAATGGCCATTCGGTTGTCGTTCAGCACCACCAGCACGTCCCGGCGGCTTGCCCCGAGATAACACAACCCCTCGTACGCCTCGCCGCCGGTGAGCGAGCCGTCTCCCACCAGCGCCACAACGCGCCGGTCGAGCCCCAGCCGGTGGAACGCCTCCGCGTAGCCCGCCGCCAGCGATATGGCCGTGCTCGCGTGCCCGCTCACGAAGCAGTCCGCCGGGCTCTCCGCCGGGTTGGGGTAGCCGGATATCCCGCCCTTCGTCCGGAGGGTGGCGAACTCCTCCCGCCTCCCGGTCAATATCTTGTGCGGGTAGCACTGGTGGCCTACGTCGAAGATCAGCCGGTCGCGCGTGAAGTCGTATTCGAGGTGGAGGGCCACCGTCAGCTCCACCACCCCCAGGTTCGTGGCGAGATGCCCGCCGTTCCGGAGCACCACCGAGGTGATGTACTCCCTCATCTCGGCGCACAGCTCCGGAAGCTGTTCAGGTTTCAGCTTCTTCAGGTCGTCGGGAGAGTTTATCCGCTCGAGCAGCCCGGCCATTCCTCACTTCTTCCTCTCGGGGAGCCAAAGCGCGAATTCCTTGAGGTCTTCCGCCTCCGGCCCGAGCCCGGAAGCGGCTTCCGCGGCCTTCTTCGCGTATTCGAGCGCCTTCTCGCGCGCCCCGTCGAGGCCGTACACCGCCACCGCGGTTTGCTTCCCGGCCTCCGCGTCCTTGCCCACGGTCTTACCCATCGTCTCCGACGTGCTCACCACGTCCAGTATGTCGTCGGTCACCTGGAAGCACATTCCGAAGTTGAACCCGTAGCTCTCGAGGAGCCCGAGCGCCTCGTCGTCCGCCCCGGCGCACAGCCCCCCGCAGAGGACCGCCGCCGTCAGAAGGTCCGCCGTCTTGTGGGCGTGGATGAACGACACCGTTTCCTCGGCGGGAGGTTCCTTCTCGTACAGCATGTCCGCCGTCTGTCCGCCCACCATTCCCTTCCAGCCCGCGCGTTCGGCGAGCACCCTCACCACCGCCGAGGTGCGCTCCGGCGGCAGGGGGGCGGAGGCGGCGAGCTCGAACGCCAGCGTCAGAAGCGCGTCCCCCGCGAGCAGCGCCGCGGCCTCCCCGAACTTCTTGTGGCAGGTGGGCTTGCCGCGGCGGAAATCGTCGTCGTCCATGCAGGGAAGGTCGTCGTGTATGAGCGAATAGGTGTGCACGCACTCCAGCGCGCAGGCCGCGTGAACGGCCGATTCCCTCTCCGCCCCGCATATCTCCGCCGCCCGCAGCGCCAGGTAGGGCCGCACCCGCTTGCCGCCCGCCTTCACGGAGTAGCGCATCGCCTCCATCAGCACGGCCGAAGGCCCCTCCGCGCGCGGGAGAAGCTCGTCGAGCCTCCCGTTCACGAACTCCGCGTATTCCGCGAGCCTGGCGAAATCAAAAGCCATCCTCGTCCTCTCCCGCATCGAAGGGAACCTCGCCCACCTTTCCGTCCTCGAGGCGCACGAGCTTCACGAGCTTGCCCTCGAACTCGTCCAGCTCCTCGTAGCACGAGCGAAGTATCTCGATGCCGCGGCGGTAGCGCGCTATCGCCTCTTCGAGGGGAAGCTCGCCGCTCTCCAGGTCGGCCAATATCTCTTCGAGTTTCTTCACCTTTTCCTCGAAGCCCGGTTTTTCCTCAACCATTTTTTCCCTCCCCGGCCCTTCCCGCCGGATTCACCGATTCCACCGCCGCCGTGAAGCCTCCCCGCGCCAAACTCACTTCCACCTCGTCGCCCTTCTCCAGGGAGGCCGCGTCCCGCACCACCGCGCCCTCCTTGCGCACGATTGCGTACCCTCTCTCCAGCACGGCGAGGGGCGAGAGTGCCTTCAACTTCTCCCCGCGCGCGTCCAGCATATCCCTTGTCGCCTGGAGACGCCGCCCCGCTGCGAGGTTCAGCCGCACCGCCAGCTCGTCCACGCGCTGCTGCCAGGTCCGCAGCCGCTGCAACGGCCCGGCGGCGCGAAGCGCCCTGCCGAGGGCGTCCAACCGGGAGCGCGCCCGCGCTATCCGCGAGGCCGCGGCCCCGGCGAGCCGTTCCGAGAGCGAGGCCAAGGCGGCCTCGAGCTCCCTCACGTCGGGCATCACCATCTGCGCCGCGTGCGTGGGCGTGGCGGCCGCCCTGTCGGCCGCGAGGTCGCATATCGTGGTGTCTATCCTGTGCCCCACCGCGGAGACCACCGGCTTCCGCGCCTCCGCCACCGCACGGGCCACCGCCTCCTCGTTGAACGCCATCAGGTCCTCGTAGGACCCTCCCCCGCGCCCCACTATTATCACCTCCACGCCGGGATGGGCGTCCAGCTCCCTCACGGCGGCGGCTATGTCCGCCGGGGCCGAGGCCCCCTGAACCAGCGTCGGCCGCAGGTACACGTTCGCCTTCGGATTCCGCGCCCGGAGTATGCTCACTATGTCCCTCACCGCCGCGCCGCTCTCCGAGGTCGCCACCCCCACCCCCTTGGGCAGAAACGGCAGCGGCTTCTTGCGCTCCTCGTCGAACAGCCCTTCCTTCAGCAGCTTTTCCTTGAGGCGGCGCAGGCGGAGCTCCTGCTCCCCTATCCCGAAGGGCGTCATCCGGCGCACCACGAGCTGGTACTTCCCCTGCGGCGGGTACACGCTTATCTCCCCTTCCGCGAGCACCTTCAGCCCGTCGGCGGGCTCGAACCGGAGCATCGGCGCGTGGCGGCGGTACATCACGGCCGATATCTTCGCCTTCGTCCTCCCCCCGGTGCCTTCCTCTTCGTCCTTCAGCTCGAAATACAAGTGCCCCGAGCCGTGGCGCTTGAAGGAATCTATCTCTCCCACCACGGCCACCGAGTGGAAATCCTCCTCCAGCACGAACTTTATCCGGTCGGTGAGCTGGGAGACGGTGAGGGGAGCCTCCTCCCGCTTGCTCTCGAAAAGTGGAGCCCGTCCTCTTCGGCGCTCACAACAGCCCCTCCAGCGCCTCTTCCCCCCCGCCCTCCGGGAGCCTGAAGCGGCGGATGGAGAGCGCCTTTCCGGTCTCCGCGTCGAACTCCACCAGCGCGCCGCACATCATGGGGTTCCCCTTCGCCACCTCGAAACGGCCGGGCATCCCGGTCGTGAACCCGTGGAGCACCGCCGCCGCGTCCCGGCCTATCACCGAGTCGTGCGGTCCGGTCATCCCCAGGTCGGTCACGTAGGCCGTGCCGCCCGGCAGGACGGTCTCGTCCGCGGTTTGGACGTGGGTGTGGGTTCCCACCACCGCCGTCACCCTCCCGTCGAGGTAGAGCCCCATCGCTATCTTCTCGCTGGTGGCCTCCGCGTGGAAGACCACGAACACGCAGAACACCCCGCCGGGCAGGGTGGCGAGTATCTCGTCGGCCGCCGAGAAGGGACAGTCCGCGGGCGGCATGAAGACACGTCCGATGAGGTTGACGACCGCTATGCGAAACCCGCCCGCCTCCACCACCGTCGAGCCGTGCCCCAGCGCCCGCCTCGACATGTTCTCCGGCCTCAGTATCCGGGGCGATTCGTGTATGAACTCCTGCGCCTCCTTGTTGCGGAACACGTGGTCGCCCGTGGTGATGACGTGCGCGCCCGACTCGAATATCTCCGCCACCGTGCTGCGCGTTATCCCCGAGCCCCCCGCGGAGTTCTCCGCGTTCACCACCGCGAAGTCCACGCCCCGCTTCCGCATCAGGGGCAGGTACTCCCTCACGAGCCTCCTGCCCGGCTTGCCTACCACGTCTCCGATGAGTACGGCCTTCAACGCGCGCTCCTACCTGGCGACCTCTATCACCCGCGTTTCCCTGATGCAGGTGACCTTTATCTCGCCGGGATAGGTGAGCTCCTTCTCTATCCGGCCCGCTATGTCGCGGCAGATCTTGTACACCTCCTTGTCGCCCACCGTGTCGGCGTTGATGATGACCCGTATCTCGCGCCCGGCCTGGATGGCGTAGGCCTGCTCCACCGCCGGATAGGACGTGGCGATGGATTCCAGCTTCTCGAGGCGCTTCAGATACTTCTCCAGCGTCTCGCTCCTCGCGCCCGGCCTGCCCGCCGATATGGAGTCCATTACCTTCACCAGCACGGAGTACACGTTGTCCGCCTCCATCTTCTCGTGGTGCGAGCCTATCGCGTTTATCACTTCCTTGGGCTCGCCGTACCGCCGGGCTATCTCCATGCCGAGCTCGGAATGGGTCCCCTCGCTCTCGTGATCCACCGCCTTGCCGATGTCGTGGAGCAGGCCGCAACGCTTCGCCAGGTTCACGTCCAGCCCCAGCTCCCCGGCCACCATGCCCATCAGGTGCGCCACTTCGAGGGAGTGCTTCAGCACGTTCTGGCCGTAGCTGGAGCGGAACTTCAGCCGTCCGAGAAGCATGACTATCTTGGGATGCGCCTTCGGTATGCCCAGCTCCGCGAAGGCCTTGACGCCCGTCTTCTGTATCTCGTTCAAGAGCTCCTGGCGGGTCTTCTCCACCACTTCCTCGATGCGGGCGGGGTGTATCCGGCCGTCCTGTATCAGCCGCTCCAGCGCCCGCCGGGCCACTTCGCGCCGCACCGGATCGAACGCCGAGACGACCACCACGCCGGGCGTGTCGTCCACCACCACGTCGGTGCCCGTCGCCTTCTCGAAAGTGCGTATGTTGCGCCCCTCGCGGCCGATTATCCGCCCCTTCATGTCGTCGTTGGGAAGGTCCACCGTCGATACGAGGATGTCCGACACCTGGTCGCCGGAGTAGCGCTGGATGGCCGTGACCAGAAGCTCCCGCGCCTTCTCGTCGGCTTCCTCGCGTATGCGTTCCTCGGCCTGCGCCACGAGCTGTCCTATCTCGCTGCTCAATTCCTCCTCCACCCGCTTCAGGACGCGCCTCTCGGCTTCCTCGCGGGAGAGTTCGGCCACCCGCAGCAGTTCGCGGTCCACCTCGGCTATCTTGACCTCGAGCTGCTCGCTCCGCTTCCTGTATTCCTCGCGGACCTGTTCGAGTTCCTTGCGCCTTGCGGACAGCTCGCGCTCGCGTTCGCCGAGCTCCGCCTCCTTGCGCTCCAAGGCGTCCTCGCGCTTCTCGATCCGCCTCTCCGCGGCCTTCAGCTCCGCTTTCGTCTCGCGGCTCCGGCGCTCGAACTCGCTTATGCGCTCCCGGAGGTTCGCCTCGGCCTGTTTTTCGGCCTCTATCCGTATCTCTTTTTTGGCGGTTTCGAAGGAACTCTTGAGCTGTTGCAGCTCCAGGCGGGTCTTCTCCTCACGCTCGCCGGCGGCGCGAAGCTTCTTGGCCATCACGAGCGCCACGACGGCGGCGCCCGCGATTCCTCCTACTACCAAACCTATTACCAAAGAAAGCGCATCCATTCCATTTCCCTTTCACAAAGCGGTCCGACAAAGGTTGTACGGTGGGAGATCCGGAACGGCGTCAGGAAGGAATTACTCGAATGCGCACCTCGCCTCTTTGCGGTGCGCCGGGGGGACTTTCAAGTTCGCGTCCTTTTCATTCCCCGTTTTCACGGGATTCCTGTTCCGCTAGGGATCTATTTTCTCCGCTCCTCGGAGCGGCCCACTCGCCCACATTATACCGAATCGGGCGCGCAAGGCAACCGGATCGTCTCGCCGCCGCCCTCAGTCCAGCGAGTCGAGGAACTTCTTCGCGGGCGCGAAATCGGGATGCTTCCTCAGAAAATCCTCCACCGCCTTGCGGACGGCCTTCCTCGACCCGCGCTTCACCTGCTCGCGGAGCTTGGCCTCCAGCTCGTACCACTCGTCCGCCGCGGCCTTCAGCTCCTCGATCCTCGCTTCCACCTTCTTCCTGAGCTCCTTCGACAGCCTCGCCGCTTCGGTGTCGTGGTAGCCCGACATGAGGTTTTCGAGGTACACCAGGCTGAGAAGCGGCTTTCCGTCCGCGAAGGCCCTCTTGGCCATGTCCAGCAGGCGCGCCGCCTTCCTCTCCCTTATCAAGCGCTTCATGTCGCCTGCGAGGGCCTCCGCCTTTCCGCGCGCCTCCCGCGCCTTGCGGTCCGCGTCGGAGCCCGGAGCGCGGATCGCTATCTTCTTCGCCAGCTCCTCGAGCTCCCTCGTCCCGCTCTCGAACAGCGCGGCGTTCTCCTCCTCCGCCGCCTCGCGTATGGAGGCGAGAAGCTCGTCTATCTTCTCGGAGAACTCCTTCAACCGCCTCTCCACCTCCGCGGCGGCGCGGTCGGCCTCCCGTTTCACGTAGCTGTCGTCCGGGAAACGCTCCTTCAGGCGTTCGAGCCGCTTCAGCCCTTCGAGCATGTTCCCTGTCTTGAGCATCTCCCTCGCCGCGTTCATCTCCGCCTTCAGATAGGCTTCGAGGGCGGGGGATTCATGCCCCAGCAGCGCGGCGAGCGTGAACTCTCCGGCGCTCCCCGTCCCGCCGGACACCGAGGCCAGAAGGACTCCGCCCTCCCGCTTCAGCTCCACCGCCGCGGGGGAGGGAAACGCCACCGAAAGGATCTTCCCGCCCGAGCCCAGTATGAGCTCGCTCACGCCTTCCTTCTTCAGCGGGGGCTCCGCGCTCTCTATCCCTCCGCCGGCCGCGAGCGACACGGCGCCGCCGAGCGCATCCGGGTTCAGCGCGAAGGTCAGTCTCCCCTCGCCGAGCTTCAGGCCGGAGCGGAACCCCGCGCGGAAGACGAGGGAGCATTTGCCCTCGGCGGTCCCCGCCGCCACCTTCATGGGTATGTCCGCGTTCGACGATACGTCGAACAGCGAGAGCGTCGCTTCCGCCTTGCCCATCCTCCTGCTCCCGCCCAGGACCGGCGGCCTCCCCTGAAGCGGCTGCATTATCGGGCTTCTCCCGCCCTTGAGGTCGAGGACCACCCCCCGCGATACGAGCACGGGAACACCGGAGTCATCGAGGGTCCAGAAGTTGCCGGTCCTGTCCAGGACGAAGCGGTAGGGCGACAGGGGGAAGGTCAGCGTGACGAAGAAGGCGGGTATGGGCGAGACGGGCGAGAGGGCCACGTCGTCGAACCAGATGTTGCCCTTCTCCGCCATCGTGACGCACGCCACCGACAGCCGGTCGGCCCACGACGGCACCGTGAAGGAGCACTCGGACGGCACGAAATCCGTGTGCGTGCGCGACACCGGAGAGGTGTAGTAGTCCACGTACATGGCGGGCTTCTTGCTGTTGAACGCCCGCGCCCGGAAGGCGTTGAAGCCTATCGCCCCCTCCGTCATGATCATGCCGCGCAGGCGGTAGCTCTTGCCGCCCTTCACCGGCGTGCTCTCCTTCATCACAACGGCGTTGGGGGCGGTTGCCGCCTCGGCGGAAAGGTTCTTGAAGGCCAGGCTCTTCTTGCCGTCCGACGCCCTCGTGTCGTCCACGAACACGTTCAGCGTGGGAGCGACCTCGAACTTCCATCCCTCCGGCGTGGCGTCGCCGGCCACCGCTCCCTCGAACGAGGGATTCGCCGCCAGAAGGTTGAGCGGCTTCGCCGTGGGGGCGGCGCCGGAGGGCGCGGGCGTCTCCGTGGGCGTCGGTCGCAGGTGGAAAGCGGCTATCGCCACCGCCGCCGCCACCGCTATCACCGCGGCGAAGGAAATCAACAGTCCTTTCTTCTTCCTCTCGAGCTTCTTCACCTCGACGGCGACGGTGGGCTCGCTCCTCGGGCGCATGGCCTCCAGGGGACCGGGGGCACCCAGGTTCTTCAGAACGAGCCTCGTATCGCCTATCTTCACCTCCATGCCGGGCAACAGAGGCGCTTTCACCACCTTTTCGCCGTTCACGCGGGTCCCGTTCGTGGAGCCGAGGTCGTGGATGAAGAAGCCCTGCCCTTCCTTGCGCACTTCCGCGTGGTAGTTGGAGACGAGCGGATCCTCTATCACTATGCGGTTCAGCTTGTTTCGCCCTATGGTGAGCGTCTCGTCCGTCAGCGGGAAGCGCTTCCCCGCCTCCGGGCCCTCCACCACCTCGAGGACGTACTCCGGCTTCTTCCCTATCCCCTCGGAGGCGACGGGAGCGGCCGTCTCGTCCTTCCCCTCTTTGCGCGCGAACTCCTCGTGTTCCGCGGCGTTCTCCGGGATGGACTCGAAGAATATCACGTGGTTGCCCACCACGATGGCGTCGCCGGGTTTCAGCTCGCGGCTCGTGATTCTCTCGCGGTTCACGTAGGTGCCGTTGCTGCTGCCCTTGTCGACGATGGTGTAGGCATCCCCCTCCTTCACGATCATGCAATGGTGGCGGCTTGCCCTCTTGTCGTTCAGCCAGATGGTGCTCTTCTTGGACCGCCCGATCGTAACGACGGGATCCTCGACGTCCACTATCCTGTCGGGAACGCCGTCCCTTCTCACGATGAGCTTCGGCATCGCTGCCCCCTTTCGCAAGGATTCTACCGCCCTCGCCGCCTCGCGCAACCATGTCGGGCGCACATCGCCGCCTTCCGACACTATATAAGAGACGCGAAACCGTCACTCTTCCCGAAAAGTCGGGGCGGTAATGTCTTGACATAACGATTGCATGAAGGTATCATTGACTCCTCGACCAACGAACAATCCCGGAGGGACCGTAATGAGAAGGTTCGGCATCACCTTGTTGACGTTGTCCGTCTTCGTGGCGTTCCTTTGCGCCTCGGCGGCCGTGAGGCCCCTTGTTCCTTCGGCTCTGGCCGTTGAGGAACACTTCCGCGAGCTCTTCGGAGACCGCTCTCCGTCCGACGAGGTGCTCAGGACCTCCCATTCCCGCCATTTCGTCAATCCCGACGGAAGCAAGACGGCCTACATCTCCATCTCCCCCATGCACTACAAGGGGACGGACGGCAAGTACCACCTCTACGACCTCACGCCAAATGCCTGCGAGCTCCCCAATTTCGCCTGGAGCGTGACCGACAACGACCTCAACGTCTTCTTCCCCTCCAACGGCAAGGGTTGGTTCAAGGCGGCCGACCTCGAGGGACACTACCTCCTCTGGCGCGAGAAGGGCCTCTACTATCTCTCTCCCGGCGGCGAGGCCCGGCTCCTCTCCTCTCCCTCGGGCGCTTCCGCCCTTCCCGCAGGGACGAAGATGCGCTATGCCGGCGTCTATCCGGGCGTCACCATGGAGCTCGTCAACGGGCCCGGCGCCGTGAAGCACAGCTACTACTTCGGCGCCCTTCCCTCCTACCTCCGGGGCGTGGAGGG
>Ga0164318_10007579_pt1 | contig 10516 bp, 6 predicted proteins | sample GuaBasSedimGuay9_FD_113734 | JGI IMG/M metagenome (GOLD analysis project Ga0164318, IMG submission 113734) | Subseafloor sediment microbial communities from Guaymas Basin, Gulf of California, Mexico - Guay9, Core 4571-4, 0-3 cm | ecosystem: Environmental > Aquatic > Marine > Hydrothermal vents >...
ACCCCACCCTGCGCGGCCCCAGCGTCCCCATCTTCGAATTCGACTGGATGGACTGGTGGCGGATAAACGTCTCCTACCTCATGAAGACGCGCGACGACGCCCTCTTCTACCAGGAAGCCGAAGTCACCCCGGACGACATCCCCGCCGTCCTCTCCCTGCTGGACTACAGCGGCGTCTTCTACCCCGTCGCCAGGGAGATGGCCCTCCGCTGCCTCGAGAAGCTCGACGAGGCGGGCGTGAAGGCCCTGCGTGAGATAGTCGCCGGCCGCCGGAGCCCCAGGGAGGGCGTGCATCCCACCATCTCCGCCTCGAAGCTCCGCGGCCTCGCCGCTTACGCCCTCGGCCTGTTGCGGGTGCGCGAGGCCGATTCCGACATAATCGCCCTCATGAACGAGGTCCGCCCGGAGATACGCATGCTCGCGGCACTCGCGCTCGGCCACATAGGCACCGAGGCCGCCGAGAACACCCTCCTCGACGCCTTCCCCCGCGAGAGGAACAACCGCGTGGCCGCCGCCGAGATGATAGCCCTCGCCCTCATCGGCTCCAACCGCGCCCGGAACATGCTGCTCGCCTCCATCGAGAAGAACCGCCAGAACCCGGTGCGCCAGGCGTTCTCCTACCTCTCCCTCGCCCTCCTCATGCGCTCCCCCTCCTACGCCGACATCAACAAGGCGCTCTTCTCCGGCGAGTGCCGCCTCTGGCTCGCGGGACTGACCGCCAAGGCCGCCCTGCTCGCGCGGAAGGATGCGGGCCGCCTCGACGTGAACAAGATCATCGCCCAATCCCTACGCCATTGCGACAAGGTCTCCGGCCTATCCGCGCTGTTCCCCCTCTACCTCCTCGGTCCGGCCCTCGCGAAGGGAGACATCGGGCCCCTCCTCGCGCACCACGACCCCGCCGTCCGCGCCTTCTCCCGTTTCGTCGCCGCCATGTCCGGCTCGGCGGACCTGGCCAAGGCCGTCATCGGCAACGATCCCGACGAGGACAAGCGCGCCGCCTCGCTCCAGTCGCTCGCCGTGGCGTGGCTCGCCGCTCCCGACCGCGCCGAGTACGCCCGCAGGCTCCTCGACGAGCGCGACAAGATAGCCCGCATCGCGGCCATACTCGCCCTCGCCCCCCACATGAGCCGGATGGACGTCTCCCGCATCAAGGGCATCGTGAAGGCGGAGATGGACAGGGACATGACGCTCGCCATGCTCTACGCCTTCTCCCGGGCCGCCGTGCATTCCCGCGCCGCCTGGAACGAACTCGCGCGCTACCTCTTCAGCCCGAACGAGCTCTACAACAGCGTCTCGCTCGTCCTGGTGGGCGCCACGGGCACGAGGCGCGCCGCGCGCTTCCTGCTCGACCTCAAGGGCTTCGACAACCGGAGCCTCCCCTATTCCATCGCGCTTTCGCTCCTCGGCCCGCTTCCCTACGAGCTCGTGCTCCGCAACGGCCTCGAGAGCATGGGCGACGTCTCCCGCGCCAGCGCCGTCCTCGCCTATTCCTTCATCCCCCTCGAGAGCGCCCGCGCCCTCCTGTTCGAGCGGCTCGACAGCGATTCCATCCCCCTCGCGCGCGCCCACGCCGCCTTCGGCCTCTTGAACTACGCCTCCGACGACCTCACCGACGAGCAGCGCGGCATACTCGTGGAGCAGGCCACCCGCGGCCCGGACGACTGGGTGCGCTGCTACGCCACCCTCGCGCTCGGCAAGTTCGCCAAAGACGAAATCGTCGCCCGGACTCTCGAAGAACAGCTCGAGAACCCCAACATAAACATCAAGGCCATGGCCGCCTTCGGCGCGGGCATCTACAAGTATCCCAAGGGCATCTCCCTCCTGCGCGACCTCATCGCCAAGGAGCGCACCTACGCCGTCCTCGCGCAGATAGTCTCCCTCGGCCTGTACGGCAAGAAGCCCCTCGTGCCCTATTTCGGCGAGGGCATAAAGTACGCCGCCAACGACGAGGAACGCCTCGCCTTCGCCGCCGCGCTGTCCTCCGTCATCGGCCCCGAGGACTACTCCTGGATAATCGAAAAACTCTCCCATGTCAGCGCCATAGACGCCAAGACCTACGCCTGGACCCTCGCCCTCCACAACTACCCGGGGCAACTCCTCTCCCGCAAGGTGGTCGCCGCCCTGAGAAACGTAAAGCCCGGCAACGACATGACGACCGCCTTCCACCTCGCCCTCGTCCGCTGCGCCATGGGAGACGGCGCCGCCGCCCGCGACCTGCTGAAAGCGGCCTCCTCGCGGGCCTTCTACTACCATCCCATCCTTCCGGAACCCCGCTTCCTGCTCGAATACTTCCAGAAGGAACTCCCCGACTACCGCCACATTGTCCCCTATTTCTTCCTTTTCGATTAGGAGGAGCCATGGAGAAAGACCTGCACGACAAGGCGTTCAAGTTCTTCGATTCCTTCTGCTTCGCCATGAAGTCCGGCGATCTGGATCAGATCATGGAGCACTATCTCGAGAGCGACGAGACCATACAGATACTCTCGAACGGCCAGGTGATCATCGGCTACGAGGAAATACGCAAGGAATACGAACTCTTCCTCGGCGAGGTGGAGATGCTCGACTTCCAGGTGCCCATGTTCAAGGCCGTGGACCTCGGCGACATGGTGCTCATGGTGATGCAGCTCCACGGCATGGCCAGGGTGCGCCGCTCCAAGGTGAAGCTCCCCTACCGCGGCTCGGGCGCCATGCTCGCCCGTCTCGCGGACGACGGGATGAAGATGGTATACGAGCACTTCACCCTCAAGGACTGAGTCTCCCGAGGTGTTCGTCCGGCAAGGTCTCCACGATTGGAACCTTACGCCGGCCGAGGCCGCCCGCCTCCAGGAAAGGCTGGCCGCGAGCCTTTCGGGCGGGCGCCTTCCTTCTCCCCTCCGCCTCGTCGCCGGCGTGGACCTCGCGTTGAGCGGCCGCGACTCCCTCGTGGCCGCCGCCGTCGTCTGGTCGCCCGCCGATTCCTCCGTGGTCGAGGTGGCCCTCGCGCGAAAACCGCTCTCCTTCCCCTACGTCCCCGGCCTGCTCTCCTTCCGCGAGGCCCCGGCCGCCCTGGAGGCGCTCGCCGCCCTGCGCTCCGAGCCCGACCTCGTGATCTTCGACGGCCAGGGCATCGCCCACCCGCGCGGCCTCGGCCTCGCCGCCCACCTCGGCCTGTGGCTCGAGGTCCCCACCGTGGGCGCGGCCAAGAAGCGCCTCTGCGGCGCGCACCGGCCCGTCCGCGACCGGCGGGGCTCCAAGGCGTCGCTCTTCCTCGGCGGCAGGCGCGTCGGCTTCGTCCTGCGCACCCGCCCGGGCGTGAAGCCCCTCTTCGTCTCCCCCGGCAACCGCATCGGCCCGGCCGGGGCGGCCCGCGCCGTGCTCCGCTGCTGCCGCGGCTTCCGCCTTCCCGAGCCCACCCGCCTCGCCCACATCGCCGCGGCGATGGCCAAGCGCGGCCTGTCCGCGCCCGAGATAGAGAGAAAGCTCCTTTCCTGACGACAGGGAGGTGTCCCGCATGTCCCGCTCACACACCGCGAGATTCGCCTTCGTCGCCTGCGCGTTCCTGCTCATGGGGCTTCTGCTTCTCCTCTTCGTCCGCTATCGGGACGCCCTGCGCGGCGGCGCCGCTCCCGCCCGCATGACGGTGACGGACACCTTCGCCCCCCCCGACGGCTGGACGCTTCCCCCCCTGCTCGTGGTGGAGCCCGGCGGCGTGCTCGTCTTCCGCCCCGGCCGCGTGAAGGTCCCCGAGCGCGCCGAGATAAGGGTGAAAGGCAGGATATCCTGGCACACCGCCGCCCTCGAGAAGACTTCCTTCGTCCCCCTCTCCGACTCCGTCTTCTCCCGCCTCTCCATCGCCTTCGAGGGTTCCGGCCGCGTGGCCTGCGCCTCCTTCTCCGGCTTCACCGGCCCCGTCGGCCGCCCCCGGCTCCTGCTCTCCCTCTCCGCGGCGGGCGACCTGGAGGTGGAGAGCTGCGACTTCGACGGAGTCTCCTCCCCGCCGGGCTCGCCGCTCGTGAGCGCCGCGAAGAAGCTCCGCATAGTCCGTTGCCGTTACGATTCCGACAACCGCTCCCCCCGCGCCGGAAGGTGCCTCGCCTCCGCGGACGAGGTGAGCGTGGACGGCCTCGAGCTGAAGCGCCTCACCGGCTTCGACGAGCTCTTCCGCTGCTCCTCGCTCGAGGCGAAGAACCTCTCCGTCCTCGGCGCCGAGCTGGACCGCCTCGCGCGCTCCGCCGGAAAGTGCGACTACTACGGCCTGTCGCTCGCCGCCGTCTCCTGCCCCGGCCCGCTGAAGCTGGGCGGGGCGGCTTCCCTCCGCGGCTCTGCCCTCCACTCGGCGGGCGAACTGCCCCTCGCGGCCCGCTCCCTCTCCGTGCAGGACTCCCTTCTCGTCGCCCGCTCGCTTTCACTCGCGGCTTCCCCTCTCTCGGTGCGGGGCTCGGCCCTCGTCGCTTCGGGCGGGAACCTGGCGCTCGGCGGCGGAGAAGGGCAGGGGGGGCTGGTTGCGTCCGGCGACATTTCCTGCCGCGCGAGCCTCATCGCGCTTCGGCCGGTGGAGCGCCGCCTGCTGGACGCCTTCGCGGCGGGAACGGCCGAGCTCCCCGAGCTCCCCGGCGGCTCTTCCTCCTCCGCCTTCTCGGCCTGCTTCTTCCTGCTGGAGCCCTCCCGTCCGCTTCCCTCCTCGCTTTCCTTCTCCGGCTGTTTCGCCCTCTGCGCTCCTCCTCCCCCGCCCGGCGTCTCCCTCCTTCCCTCCGACGCCGACTCCCTCGCCGCCGCGCTTAAGGCGTCGGCCCCGCCCAACGAGGCCCTCGCCTCGGTGATAGGGAAGGCGGCGGCCTCCCCCGTCTTCTCCCTCGGTTCCCCCTCCCGGTGAAAAAAAGAGGGGAAGCGGCGAACCGCTTCCCCTCGCAGGGCGCTTGCCGGACGGGGCGTCAGTCCTTCTTCTCCTCCTCCCCGCCTTCCTCTTCCTTCTTCTCGCCCTCGTCTTCCTTCTTCTCGCCCTCGTCTTCCTTCTTCTCGGCGGACTCGGACGGCTTCTCCTCTTCCTTCTCGTCGCCGCTTCCCTCCTTGCGGGCGGGCCTCTGCGGCCTGCTGCGCTGGCGGGCGGCCTTCCTGGCCTCGGCGAGCGCCTTGCGGGCCTCCAGCTTCCGCCTCTTTATCTCCTCCTTGGAGACATAGCGGCGGTTTATCCACACCGCGAGTATGAGGCCGCTTATCCACACCACTATCGAGATGGCCAGCACCAGCGTGTAGTTCTTGGAGACGGCCTTCTTGGCCTTCATGCGCTCGGGCATCTTACTGATGTACACGGGCAGGTCGGAGGCTATGTCCTTGACGGTGCGCGGCATGCGCTTGTGCTTCTCGGACGGCTTCCAGGTCTCCTTGCCGTTCTGCTTCGCCCACTCGTTGTACTTGGGCGCGAGCTCGTCCTTCAGCTCCGCCCACTCGTTGTACTCGTCGTAGTACCACTTCTTGTAGCGGTCGATCTCGGCTATCTCTCGAAGCTCCTCGTTGTCGGCCGACTTCAGCACCTCTATCTGCCGGTCGCCCGCCGCTCCGCTGCGCACCCACTCGTTGTGTTCCTCGGCCCACGGGTTGTATTCCTGAAGCACCCATTTCTGGTAGGTGACGGCGCGGTAGTTCCGGTTCAGGTAGGGATAGTAGTTGTAGTCCATTATGTAGTTGTGGGCGAAAGTGGCGACGGCCACGAGCACTATGCCCATTATCGCCGTGGAGATCATGGTGGCCTTGCCGCGCGCCTTCCCGGTCGCGAGCCTCCAGCCGAAGCCGAGCGCCATGAACACGAAGAACCCCATGAGCGGGTTCAGGCGCTCGAATATGTCGTAGTACTTCGCCATGTTCTCGTCCTTGGGGCCGTCGCAATAGACGAGCCAGCCGAGTATGGCGCCCCATATCCCCAGCGGAACGAGGGCGAAGAGAAGGGAGACGAAGAAGCCGGCCACCCACTTGCCGAACGTCAGGGGCTTACTGGTGTCCTCCTCGGCGACCTGCGTTCCGCCTTCGGCCTCCGCGGGCTTGGCGGTCTCCTCGTTCGCCAACTTGTCCTTTTCCTTTTCTTCTGCCACGTCGCACTCCTTTCCTGACCGAACGCTAACAGGATATTGCGATATGAGGCGAAAGCAAGAAAAAAGCCCCCGGTGACGGGGGCCGTTTGACGGGCGTCATCCTGCCGCACTCATCCTTGAGGGGGAGGGGGAGGGGGAGGAGGATCGGGCAGGGTCTCCGGCTCGGGAGGTCCGGGCTCTCCGCCACCACCGCCGCCGGTCTCCCCGCCGGGCTCGGGCGCGATGGCGGGCTCCACGTTGGAGGTGGGATCGGGAACGTCGCTCGAATCCTGCGTGGCGCGCGTCTGGTCCATCTTGTCCTCGACATCCTTTCCGACGGTCTCCTCGCCGACCTCCGGCTCCGCGCCGGGCATCTCCATCGAGGGCTTCGCCGCGTAGCGCGCCGGGTTGAAGTCCGGGGAGAAGGAATGCGAGCCCATGCTCTCCTCCACGGGGGCGTCCGCCTTGAACATGGTGCCGAACCCGTTCATCCCTATCTCGAGCAGCCTCTTGCGGCCTACGGTGCGGATCTCGCCCTTCACCAGGTCCTTCACCCACACGCGCCCGCTCTTGACGTACACGAAGGTCTTGGTGGGCGTTACCGCCACGATGAACTCGGTGCCGCGCACGCCGGCTATCGCGGTGGGGGTCTTCACCTGATAGTTGGAGCGGGTCACCCGGTAGGAACGGCCGCGGGCGCGGGCGCGGGCCCTGTCGCGCCTCTCCTTCCACCCGGCCTTCCGGCCGTCCTTCACGTTGGAGCCCAGCTTCCCTTCCTTCAACTCGAGCTGCGTGGTGATGTCCCCGCTGGGCTCGACGCGCCTCGCCTTTATCGTCAGCTTCGCGTTCTCGCTCAGCGTGAGCACCGTGGGGTTCTTCTCTCCGTCCGCCGGTTTGCCCGGCACGTTGAAGAGGGTTATCTCCATGTAACTCTTGGCGGCGACCTCTATCCGGTCGCCCTCGCGGACCACGAAGCCCACGGCGGCCGGGAACTTGTCCTCCCCGCGGAAGATCTCGGCCGTCCCCTCCAGCTTCGTCACCTTGCCGGCCTCCTGCGGCTGCTTCGCCTCAGCCGCGGCCTCCGCCTTCTTGGCCGTGTCCAACTCCGCCCTTTTCTTGCCCGCGGCCTCGCCCCAGGCGGACGCCTGAAAGGCGAACAGCACGAGCGCGATCAGTATGGCCGCTCTCTTCATCTGTCTCTCCCCTCGATCAATACCGCCACTCGATGCCGAACGTGATGATGTTCCTCGAGTAGTCGTAATTCGTCTCGTTGGAGTTGTTCTCTACGTAAGTGTACCTCGCAAAAGCGGAAATGCCGTGCCCGAAAGGCCGCCGCAACACCGCGTTGAAGATGGTGCGCTTGTCCACCCGCGATACGTGCGTGGTGGGATTCTCCAGCCTGTAGTCGCGGTAGTGGTAGCTCGCCGACAGCTCGCCCTCCACCTCCCACAGAAGTTTCGTGTGGAATCCCAGGAACACCTTCGGCCCCGCGTAGGACACGTACTGCTCGTCCGCCTTCAGGTAGTTGTAACTCACGTACCCCTTGAACCAGGTGTCCCGCTTGAGAAGGTACGTCTCCGAGAAGCGCACGAGGTAATCCACCGCGTCGTACATGTCGTCGCTCGCCAGCTTGTAGTTCAGCACCTCGGCGGAGAGCGTCACCGAGCCCAGCCACTTGTTGCTCTGCTCGTAGTAGAACGTGGGGGAGAACCGCACGGTGTTCAGGTAGGTGGTGTTGTCCAGAAGATACATGTTGGCCGAGAGCGGGAAGTACAGGTAGCTCGGCCGCTTGCTCCAGAACCCGAACAGAAGCAGCGAGTGCGTCTGTATCTCCATGTACTCCACGTCCGAGTGCGCCGCGTTGTAGAAGTCGTACTGCGCCCCGAGCTTCCAGTTCCCCTTCTTGAAGGGCGTGGCCCGGAGCGTGACCGTCGTCACCAGCTTGTCCGTGCCGTAGTCGGGAACGAGATCCTCGTCCTCGTTCAGCAGCACCACGTTGTCGTCGTACTGCCAGTAGAGCCCCACCTTTATCTCCAGCCAGTCGTACTTCTTCTCATCCTTCGACACCTTGGGCGGAGCCACTTTCTCCGGCTTCTGCTTTATGTCCTTCGTGCCCTCCGGATTGGGAGCTGCGAAGGCGGCCGAACCCGCGAAAAGGAAGACGCCCGCGACGGCGAGCACGAAGAACGCTCTCAAAACGGACTTCATGATAGTTCCCTCTCCTTGCCTTTGCTCCCGTTATTCTACAGGCGCAAAAAAAGCGTGTCAAGAAACTCGCGCCGTTTGACAGCCCGCCGCCGGGACACTACAATTGCCCCACGCATGAGCGTCTTCCTACGCCGCCTCCTCATCGCCCTCGTCATCGGCCTCCTCGGAGCCCTCTCCTTCGGGGGGCTCGCCATGGCGCGCATCCCCTTCTTCGAGCGCTTCGAGAACGCCTCCTACGACATGCGCATGTCGCTGCGCGCCTCGCTGCGGCCGGGAAGCGTGGAGCAGTGGGACAGCGTCGTCTTCGTGGACATAGACGACTACTCCCTCTCCGAGATGACCTTCCCCGTCCCCCGCGACATGTACGCCGTGGTCCTCGACGCCCTGCGCGAGGCCGGCGCGAAGGCGATAGGCTTCGATATCCTCTTCGCCGAACGCGCCACCCGCCGCCTCACCCAGGCGGACTGGGACGACCTGCACTATTCCGTCTACGAGGTCTTCGAGAAGGGCGGCAAGCCCGACCGCCTCGAGAACGAGATACACGCCGCCATAGACCGCATCCGCTCCCAGGACCCCGACTTCTCCGTCTGCTCCGCCGCCTCCGCGCACGGCCACGTCTATTTCCCCACCGCCTTCACCAACGACCCCGGCGTCCCCACCTGGCGGGCCTACCGCGCCGAGCTCGAACGCCTCGAGAAGAGCGGCGTCGTCTCCCGCCTCGTCGCCCTATTCGGCAGGTACAAAGACGAGTTCGCCTCCCTCTGGTTCTCCCGGACCTCCTATTCCGCGAGGGCCCGCGTCGTCCGCCGCCTCCTCGCCCGCGCCCGCGACAAGGCGCTCTCCAAGCAAGTCCTCCTCCCGAGCGGCGACGTGGCGCCCCTCGTCCTCGCCCGCATGGCCATGGAGATAGACCGCCGCGCCCGCGACCTCCTCGCCTACCAGGTGGCCTCCTCCCCCGCCGAGTTCGCCCGCTACTACAACACCTTCCCCGAGGACCGCAGGGCCGTGGACGAACGCCTCATGCGCGAGCTGCGCTTCAACGAGGCCGAGCTCCGCAACGCCGCCCGCGGCATATTCCAGAACATGATCTTCCGCGAGATAGTCGCCGCCTGGGAGAAGGCCCGCCGCTCCGACCCCTCCGCCCGCCTCACCGACGTCTGCCGCTCCTGGTTCCGAAACAGCCTCTCCCGCCGCTTCGACAACATCGTCTTCGAGGACGACGACATCTTCTCCCGCCCCTTCGCCCCCGCCGAGCGCATGTTGCGCGAATACCTCCTCTTCCTCGGAGGAATGGAGCGCCCCGCCCTCGTCTCGGACCTCCCCTTCAGCTACGACGCCATCCCCCCGCTGCTCTGCTACCTCGAATCCTCCCCCCGCCCCACCTACATCCAGATAATCCCCGACGAGGACGGCGTGGTCCGCCACTGGATCCCCCTTCACGCCTATTCCGGCCGCATCCCCCGGTTCGAGGGCCGCGCCCGCGTCTATCCCCTCATGTCCTTCCAGCTCGTCCTCGACTACCTCGGCGTCCGCCTCGAGGACGTCCGCGTCCGCCCCGGCCACTCCATCACCGTCCCCGTCCCCGGCGGCGAGCCCTACGTCATCCCCATGGACGATTCCTTCCGCGTCAACCTCAACTGGGTGAACGGCGACTTCCTCGAATCCTTCTCCCACATCTCCTTCCTGGAGATATACAACAACTACCTCACCTGGCTCGAGCAAGAGCGTAACGGCGAGACCTCGGAGGGCGACTACCTGGCCGACAGGCTCCGCCCCGCCGTGCAGGGCAAGATAGTGCTCGTCGGCCTCACCGCCACGGGAACGCACGACTACAACCCCATCCCGCTCAGCCCCCGCTACCCCATGGTGGGCGCGCACGCCAACTTCATCTCCAACTTCTTCACCCGCCGCTTCATCAGGAAGGTCTCGCCGGACGCCGACTTCCTCCTCACCTTCTCCGTCCTCCTCTTCCTCTGCCTCGTCCTGCCGCTGCTGCCCTACGCGCTGAGCTTCGTCTTCTTCCTCCTCGTCCTGGCGGGCTGGGCCGCCGCCTCCTGGTTCCTCCTGCTCGACGACGTTTGGGTGAACTCCTTCTACACCCTCGCGGGCGGCGTCACGTGCGGCATCGCCATGTTCGCCGCGAAGTACATCGTCGAGTCCCGCTCCCGCGCGCGCCTGAAGAAGCTCTTCTCCTACTACCTCTCCCCCAAGCTCGTGGACGACATGGCCGATAAGCTCACCGAGGTGAAGCTCGGCGGCGATAAG
>Ga0164318_10007580_pt1 | contig 10516 bp, 10 predicted proteins | sample GuaBasSedimGuay9_FD_113734 | JGI IMG/M metagenome (GOLD analysis project Ga0164318, IMG submission 113734) | Subseafloor sediment microbial communities from Guaymas Basin, Gulf of California, Mexico - Guay9, Core 4571-4, 0-3 cm | ecosystem: Environmental > Aquatic > Marine > Hydrothermal vents...
ACGTCATCTTGTAGTTGCCGAGAGGCTAGAAAAACTACATAAATTTTCCGAAGAAACTGAATTTAATAAAATTGAAAACAACGGTTCAAAATTTGGTATCATTTCCGGTGCTGTTGCTTATCAATATGCCAAAGAAGTGGCACCTGATTTTGATTATTTTAAAATTGGCTTGAGTTATCCTTTACCATTTGAAAAAATTAGGGAATTTGTATCTAAACATGAACAGGTTTTGGTGATTGAAGAACTTGAACCATATTATGAAGACCAGTTAAAAGTTGAAGGAATTATTGTAGAAGGTAAAAAATATTTTGGGAACCAGGGTGAATTATCACCTCAACGAATTGCCGAAGGTTTAAAAAAAGCCGGTTTAATCAATGAAGTTAAAGTGGCCGAGATTCTTCCAGAAGCAAATATGTTTCCACGTCCTCCGGTTTTATGTCCGGGTTGTCCTCATCGTGGAGTATTTATGGCTCTTAAAAAACAGGGTGTTGCTGTAACCGGTGATATTGGATGTTATACTCTGGGAGCATTAGAACCGTTAAATGCTCTTGATTCCTGTATTTGTATGGGGGCTTCAATTGGTAATGCGATAGGAATGGAAAAGGTTAAAGGTTCAGAAAAAGGAACAGTTGCTGTTATTGGTGATTCTACTTTTCTGCATTCCGGTGTAACCGGGCTTTTAGATGCTGTTTTTAATAAAAGCCATGTTACAGTAATTATACTTGATAACAGTACAACAGCCATGACAGGCGGTCAGGAACATCCGGCTACAGGTCGCACTCTTATGGGAGAAAAAGCTCCTAAGGTTGATTTGGTCGGTGTTTGTAAGGCTGTCGGAGTAAAGAGGGTTGTTGAAGTTGATCCTTATGACTATGAAAAAACTCTAAAGGTGATTAAAGAAGAGATGGTAGCCGAGGAACCATCAGTAATTATTACTTCTCGTCCTTGTGTGTTGATGCCAAAAAGAATTATGGATGAACCTTATCAAGTTGACCTTGAGCTGTGTAATGGATGTTCAGCCTGTTTTAGGATTTCTTGTCCTGCAATTTCAGCAACGGAAGAAACTAATGATCATGGTCGTCCTTTAGCAAAGATTGACAAAACAATCTGTACCGGTTGTACTCTTTGTGCTCAAATTTGTCCAACCGAAGCAATTCTGTTAAGCAGTAAATTTGAAACTGTGTAGAGGTAAAAAAAATGTCAGATAAATCGTATAATATTTTAATTGTTGGTGTCGGAGGTCAAGGGGTCTTGTTGGCATCGGAGATAATAAGTGAAATTGCTCTTCGGGAAGGATTGGATATTAAGAAGTCCGAGGTTCACGGAATGTCTCAACGAGGTGGGGTAGTATCATCCCATGTCAAATTAGCCCCAAAAGTATATTCACCGACTATTCATCATGGTCAGGCAGATATTTTAATATCATTTGAAAAAGCAGAAGGTCTGCGTGCTATAGACTGGATGAAAAAAGATGGGGTGGCTATTATTTCGACCACTTCTGTTGTTCCTGCTATTGTAACTTCATCGAAAGATTTTGAATATCCGAATAATGCCTTGGATATTATGAAAGAAAAATGTTCTAAAGTTATATCGGTTGAGGGAGACAAAATAGCCGCAGAGCTTGGTAATCTTCGATTGGTGAATACTATTTTGTTAGGTGTTCTTTCAACCTTTTTACCGTTTTCTGATGAACGTTGGAAAGAGGTTATTAAGTTTAAAGTAAAAGAAAGATTTATTGATATAAACCTTAAAGCTTTTGAAGCTGGAAAAGCATTAAAAGCTGATAATATATCGGTGTAATAATTATGTCTGAATTTTTTATAATTATTAACCCAGGTTCAACGTCGACTAAAGTTGCTCTGTTTGACAGGGAGATTAAAATCTCAGAAGAAGTTGTCCGTCATGATAGGCGTGAGATTGAAAAATATGATAATGTTGCTGACCAATTTGATTTCAGGATGGAAGGAATTGCAAATTGGTTGAATTCACTTGAGTTTGATAGATCTCAGCTGAAAGCAGTTGTTGGTCGGGGAGCACCTGTTAAACCGCTTGAAGGTGGATCTTACGCTATTAGTTCTAATATGCTTGATGATCTCAAACAGATGAAATACTCCAATCATGCTTCTAATTTAGGAGCTATCATTGCTTCTCATCTTGGTGAAAAATTTGAGGTTCCTTCTTTGATTTCTGACCCGATTACGGTTGATAATTTTACGGATATTGCAAGAATTAGCGGAGTTCCGGAAATCCCTCGTAAGTGTCGGGTGCATGCTCTGAATATAAAAGAAGTCTGCCGAAGAGAAGCTGTTAAAGTTGGCAAAAAATTGGAAAATGTCAATTTTGTTTGTGCTCATATGGGTGGAGGAATATCGGTTGCATCGCTTGAGAAAGGTAGAGTGATTGATGTCAATGATGCTCTTTTAGGGATGGGTCCTTTTTCACCGGATAGAGCCGGAGCGGTCCCTATAGGTGGGTTGGTCAAGCTTTGTTATAGTGGAAAATTTAGTGAAAAAGAGATGATCAACAAGCTGTCTAAACAATCAGGTTTGGTAGCATATTTGGGTAAGTCAGATTTGATGGAAGTTGAGAAGTTAATTGACTCCGGTGATGAGAGTGCCTTGCTACATTTTAATGCGATGGCATATCAGATTGCAAAAGAGATTGGGCAGGCGGCAACTGTTTTAAAAGGTGATTTGGAAGCAATTATATTAACTGGCGGTATGGCAAATTCTAAAAAACTGGTTGATGAGATTTCTAAATATGTTTCGTTTATTAGCAATCTGATTATTGTGCCGGGTGAATTTGAAATGGAAGCACTTGCCGCGGCAGGTTGCCGATTTATTGATAAAACTGAAAAGCTAAAAGAGTATTAGATCAATATGGATAAGAAACCTATTATATCATCAGATATGTTAATTGAACAGGCAGTAGCAATTGCAAATGACGGAAGAAAGAAAACGGTTGTGGTTGCTGTTGCTCAGGATGTTGATGTTATTGAGGCGGTAGTTGAAGCTCAAAAAACCGGATACTTAAACGGTGTATTGGTTGGAGATAAAAGCAAAATTGAATCATTAGCTGATGAAAAAAATATTGACCTCAAAGAGATGAATATTATTGACGAGCCTGATGTTTTAATAGCCGCTAATAAAGCGGTGGAGTTAGCCTCAACAAAAGAAGCAGATGCCATAATGAAAGGTTTTCTGCCAACATCTGCTTTGTTGAAAACTATTTTAAAAAAAGAATATAATTTAAGAGGCAAAGAAACCCTTTCTCATTGTGCTGTTCTGGATATTCCCGGATATCATAAACTGCTTAATCTGACCGATGGCGGGATGGTTGTAAAACCTACCAAAGAACAAAAGTTAGGAATTTTGGAAAATGCAATAACGGTTAGTAAAGCGTTGAATTTAACTCCGGTTAGAATAGCTATCTCTGGTGCAACTAATTTGAATTCATCGAAAATATCTCATATAAAAGATGATGTTGAATTTCTTATCCCGAAAGCTAAAGAGATGTTTCCTGATGTGGAAATTAAAGCTCCTTTGCCGTTTGATTTAGCAACTTCAAAGAAAGCGGCTAAGCACAGAAATCTTGATGATGCTGTTAGCGGGGATGCTGATGTTTATCTGGTTGATTCGATTGAGGAATGTAATTTGGTAGCTAAATCTTTGATACAGTTTGCTCAGGCGGTTTTTGCAGGTGTTATTGTAGGTGCGAAAGTTCCTGTTTCTTTAGTCTCCCGAACCGATACGGTGAAAAATAAAAAAACATCTTTGGCAATCGCTTGTTTGATGGCAGATTATTATGACCAAAATAATTTCTGGGGAAATTGATTATGAATAATTTTAACATACCCTCGGTAAAATCATTTAAAGATATTTATTCTAAAGCAAAAGATAAAGCTAACAAATATAAACCGAAAACTGCTCTGATAGCACCACATGGCTCAGCCATGACAGAATCATTTGTTAAGGCTGTTAATGAAAATTTAATTGAACCATTTATTTTAGCCGATGAGAAACTATTTCGGAAATATGCTTTAAATAATAATATCAATATTGATGGTTATAAGATTTTGGATATCAATCAACCGGATAAGGCTATTATTACTGCCTCTCAGATGAGTGGGAAAAATGAAATAGATATTATTGTTAAAGGACGTGTCCCTGCTGAGGAATTTTTGAATATTCTTTTTGAGAAAGAATCAAAATTTCAAAAAAAAGGGAAACCGGTTTCACATATTAGCCTATTTCAACCCAAAAATTATCAAAAATTATTGATGCTTACCGATGGTGCTGTAACAGTCAAGAATGATTTAAAATCACTTATAAATATTACAAACAATGCGATATCATTTTCCGGAAAAATCGGAATTGATAACCCTCGCATTGCTGTTCTTGCCGCAGTAGAAGTTGTCTATCCTCAGATGGACTCAACCATCAAAGGAGCAGTTCTTGCCAAAATGGCTGAGCGAAATCAAATTAAAGGAGCATTTATTGATGGTCCTTTATCGTTTGATGTGGCAATGGATATGGAAGCCGCAATAGGTAAAGGAATCAAAAACTCAGAAGTTGCAGGGCAAGCCGATATTATGATTGCTCCGGATATTGATACGGGAAATAGTATCTATAAGGCAATGACCCTTTATGGTGATACTGAAATGGGTGGGATTGTATTTGGTGGGAATGTTCCGGTCACATTAAATGCTTTTGTAGATTCTGAGCAGACAAGATTCAATTCAATACTTATGTCGGTTCTGGCTTCTTAGCTTTTAGTTGACTTATCTGATTAACTCTATTATTTTCAGTAAATTACGAGCCTTTATGAAAGGATTATAATTTGGTCTATGGAGTTATATTAGCTGGTGGGCGAGGTGAAAGATTTTGGCCATTATCCAGAATAAAACGACCTAAACAATTCTTAAAGCTTACATCAGACAAAATGATGTTGGAAGAAACTATTGATAGAGTCTTACCTCTAATTCCAATAGAAAATATTAGAATTGTTACCAATGAGTCAATGCGTGATATTATCTATGAAAATCTTGACTCTATGAAAACAGAAAATATTTTGACGGAAACCGAAGGGAAAAACACCTGCCTGGCTATCGTTTTAGCGGCAATTCATTTAATACATAACGACCCAAAAGCAGTGATGGTGGTATTATCTGCTGATCATCTTATACGACCTGAAGAAAAACTGTTGAATATTTTGAAAGTCGGAATAGATATAGCTTCTTCGGAAAATAAACTTATTACTATTGGAGTTGTCCCTACGCGACCGGAAACCGGTTATGGCTATATTAAAATGGGAGACTTGTATAGGCAGGATGGCGAGCATGTTGTTTATCAGGTCGAAGCCTTTACCGAAAAACCAAAAGCTGCTATTGCAAGCCAATATTATCACAGCCATCAATATCTTTGGAATAGTGGTATGTTTATCTGGTCTGCAAATGCTATTTTAGAGGCTGTTAAAATTAGTCGGCCCAATTTATATGATTTGCTAGAAAAATATAAACCTGAAATCGGAACTGATAACGAATTTGAAGCTCGAAAAGAATTATATAAAAATGCGGAGTCTATCTCAATTGACTTTGCTGTATTAGAGCAAGCGAATAATGTTTTGGCAATTAAAGGCGATATTGTTTGGGACGATGTTGGTGGTTGGCGAGCTTTGGAAAGATATAAACATAAAGATGGAGATAATAATGTAATTTTGGGTGATACTGTGACAGTTGATACTTTTGAAACAACTGTTTACAATGACGGCGATGGTATAGTTGCCTGTTTTGGAGTGTCTGATTTGGTCATCGTGCGTTCAGGTGAAATTACCATGGTTGTTCATAAGTCCTATGTTAACGATATAAAAAAATTATTAAATAAGATTGCTGATGATGAGACAAACAAAAAATATCTGTAGCATTTTATGTTTGTTAGCACTGTCGATTATTTCTTGTGCAGGTAATAAAACGGCAAAAGTAGATTCTCCTGAATCTACTGATTTAAATGAAACGGATAATCTTAACTTTAATCCGTTTGAATTGTCCCGTGATAAAGATATTATTCCTGAAAAATTTCCACAAACAGGTGAAATATCCAGTTTTATTTTTCAAAGTAAAGATACTATTGTAAATGATACCAGCAGTTCTTTCCCCGTTGATATTCCCGAAGAAATTGATACTTTGAACAGTCAGGTCTTTAGGGTCCAATTATTTACCAGTAAACTTTATGGGGATGCGAAAGAGGAGGCTAAGGTAGCCGAAGAGATTTTTGACAGACCTGTTTTTATTGATTATGAAGTGCCGTATTTCAAGGTTCGGGTAGGGAATTTTGGTGATAAAGATAGTGCCGAGGATTATCAAATGACAACCAAGACCGTCGGTTATTCATCTGCTTGGGTTGTTTTGGTAAATATTAATATCAAAGAGACCAAGCCACTTTATGAAGATGGATACGAGGAAGGATATGAGGAAGTTTTCGATGATGATATGTTAAACGATGATATTATAGGACCTGATGAAAACTGACAAGATTATCAAAGCCGGTTTAATTTTTGAGGATTCAAAATTACTTTTACAGATTATTTCATCTTTGAAAAATAACCAAATAATTGTTGCTCCAACTGAAACCAGATATGGTCTTTTAGTAAGAGCTGATAATAAAACAGCTCTTGAGAACCTTTATAAAATGAAGCAAAGACCTTCGTTTATGCCAACTGCTGTTTTTGTGAAATCGCTAAAAGAAATAGATGATTTAGCTATTATGAATGAAATTTCGACCAAATTGACAAATAGATTTCTCCCTGGTCCGCTAACTTTGGTGTTAAAAGCAAAAATTGTATTCCCTGAACCGGTTGTAGTAAATAATAAAATAGGTATCCGATATTCACCTTCTGAAATTATTAACAAGATAGTCAATTCGGTAGATTTCCCTCTTACTGCAACTTCGGCTAATCTTTCCGGCCAGAACGAAAATGAGACGATGGAAGAAATATATCAAACTTTTGGTCAAAAAGTTGATTTTTATCTCGACGAAGGCAGGTTAAATTCGTTATCTTCCACAGTGGTTGATTGCTCGGAAAATAGATGTCATATTTTGAGAGCTGGAGCAATTGACAATAATAAAATTATGGATTTATTGAGTAAATGAGTAAAGCTTTTAAGATTATGTTTGTATGTACTGGTAATACCTGTCGATCTCCAATGGCTGAAGGTGCTCTCAAAATATTACTTGGAAAAGAAAGACAAGGGAAATTTGAAATTTACTCGTCAGGAACGTCGGCAGCATCCAGATTCCCAGCAACAATGTATGCTATTGAGGCGGCAAAAATATGGGATGCTGATATTTCTATGCACAAATCACAGCCGTTAACGAAACAATTGATTGAACAGTCTGATCTGATTTTTGCTCTTACACCCTCGCATTATAAGGAAATTGTAAAACTGAAGAAAAGTGCCAAAGAATATACATATCTGCTCAAAAAATTTCCTGAAAAGGGGGGGGATGGCGAAGGTGTTGTTGACCCGATTGGGCAGGATCTAGGCAAATACAACGAAACTTTTCTGGAAATCGGAGAAATTTTGGGCAAAATCCTTCCGGATATTGTAAAAAGAATTGATGAGAAAAATAATGCCTAAATCAAGTAAATTGCAAAACCTATTGGTAATTATTCTTTGCATGGTTGGATTTTTGCCAATGTTTTTCTTTGTCTCTATTGAAATGGGGATTGCTGAAGCAAGTGTAGATTCATCGCAGATGTCAAAAGTTGAATTTGATCCATATGTTGAAAATGTAGCTTTTGGTGTAAATGAAAAATTTAGCTTTGATATAAACTATGGCTTTGTCAATGCAGGTACGGCTAATATGGAAGTAGTAAGACTCATTGATTATAAGAAAAGGCCATGTTACCAGATTGTAACAACAGCCAATTCTAATAGTTTTTTCTCTACCTTTTATAAGGTTGAAGATAAGATTGAATCAATTGTTGATGCAATCGGAATCTTTAGCTGGCGGTTTGAAAAAAAATTAAAAGAAGGAAGTTACCGGTCTGACAGGATGTATGAATTTGACCAGAAGAACAATAAAGTATTTTATAACGAAGACACATTGGTTGTCCCTTCGCAGGTGCAGGATGCTATATCGGTCTTATATTATATCAGAACTCAGGACTTAAAAGTTGGTGAAACGGTTAGAGTTGATAATTTTACCGATGGCAAACTATATTCACTCGAAGTTGATATTTTGAAAAAAGAAACTATCACAGTCAAGGCGGGGACTTTTGACTGTATTGTGGTTGAACCATTACAAAAAGGAGTGGGGGTTTTTAAAAATGAGGGGAAGCTCAAAGTTTGGTTAACAGATGATCGTCTGAAAATGCCTGTGCAAATGAAATCAAAAGTAATTGTTGGATCAATTACCGCCGAATTGACTGATTTCCAACTGGGAGAAATAGAAAGTTTCTAAGAATGGTTCATTATGAGAAAAAAAACAGACCGGCTAATTTGTCTGCGGTAAAGACTTATTCCTATAAGAAAAGAAAAAATAAAACCAACTTAAAATCGTTTGCAAAGCCATTTAATAATAGTTTGGCATTTAAATTTTTTGAATCTCTCCCCAAACAATTAAAAGCGGTTGAACTTATAGAATTTATTGATTTGACCGTAAAAGCACGAAAAAAAAACAAACCGTTTCATTTGTTGATGGGTGCTCATACCATAAAAGTTGGATTGTCGCCTATTATAATTGATTTAATGAAACATAATATTGTCACTGGAATATCTTTTAACGGTGCTGGATTGATTCATGATCTTGAGCTTGCGTTCTGGGGTGGAACGTCTGAAGACGTCCAAAAAGGCTTGAAAGATGGTAGTTTTGGGATGGTCGAAGAGACGGCTTATTTGTTTTCCGAAGTAGTAAAGTTTGCTAAAAATAATAAAATTGGTTTGGGAGAGGCTGGTGGTAGATATATTCTTTCTCAAAAAGCTAAATATGCAAGATATTCTGTATTTGCTATGGCTTACAAATATAATTGTCCGGTTACAATTCATGTAGGGGTGGGAACTGATATCGTAGCACAACATCCAAATTTTGATGCCGCCGAAACTGCAAGAGCATCGCATCTGGATTTTAAAATATTAGCAGAAATTTGTAAAAAAATTGATAGAGGCGGTGTTGTTGCTAATATAGGGTCAGCGGTTATATTGCCGGAAGTTTTTTTAAAGGCTTTAACTGTGGCACGTAATTTGTCAAAAGGTAAAAGTGCTTTGACTACTGCTAATTTTGATATGATTTTGCATTATCGTCCTATGGTAAATGTGGTAACAAGACCTACAGATGAAGCCGGTAAAGGGTTCAATTTTATAGGTCATCACGAAATTATGATACCTCTTTTTGCCTGGGGCATTAAAAATAAATATAAAAAAATAAAAGGCTAAAATTTTTATGGCTAAGTTAGTAGAATGTGTACCGAATTTTTCTGAAGGACGTCGTCCGGAAGTCCTTGACGCAATCTGTGAAGCGATTACATCAGTTGAAGGCGTGACCCTTCTTGATCATGAAATGGATGCTGATCATAATCGGGCAGTAGTAACATTTGTATGTCATCCCAATCAGGCAGTGGAAGCTGCTTTTAGAGGATACCAAAAAGCGGCTGAACTTATTGACATGACTACTCATCAGGGAGAACATCCCAGGATGGGCGCATGCGATGTTTGTCCATTTATTCCGTTATCGGAAGTAACAATTGAAGATGCGGTTGAGTTAGCTAACAAATTAGGTAAAAAAGTTGGCGAGGAATTAAACATACCGGTTTACCTGTATGAAGATGCCGCTTCTACGCCAAAAAGAAAAAATTTGGCTAAAGTTAGAAAAGGGGAATACGAAGGAATTAGGGATAGTATCGAAACCGATTCTTCAAAAAAGCCGGATTATGGTCCGTCCAAAATGAATCTCAAGTCCGGTTCGACTGCTATAGGTGTTAGATTTCCACTGGTTGCTTTTAATGCATATCTTGATACCAATAAAAAATGGATAGCCGATAAAATTGCCGATGCTGTACGGTCTCTTCGGGGAGGTTACCGTTTTGTTAAAGCTCTCGGTTTTGAAATTAAAGAACGAGACCAGGTTCAGATTTCAATGAATCTTGTTAATTATCCTAAAACCCCGGTGTTCAGAGTATTTGAAACAATCAAATCAGAAGCAGCTCGATATGGAGTTAATGTAACTTCATCGGAAATAATCGGTTTAGTCCCAAATGAAGCCATTTTGGATGTAGCTGATTTTTATCTGCGTTTGGAAAATTTTTCAAAAGAACAGATTCTGGAACAAAAACTTCAGGATGCCGGTGGCGGCTCTGCTCAACAAGAATCATTCTACGATGAAGTTGCTTCATCGTCGCCTGCTCCGGGCGGGGGGTCTGTTGCCGCAGCATCGGGTGCTTTAGCCGCGGCGTTGTCGGCGATGGTTTGTCGTTTAACAGTCGGGAAAAAATCCTACGCTAAAGTCAAAGATGAATTGTC
>Ga0164318_10007583_pt1 | contig 10513 bp, 10 predicted proteins | sample GuaBasSedimGuay9_FD_113734 | JGI IMG/M metagenome (GOLD analysis project Ga0164318, IMG submission 113734) | Subseafloor sediment microbial communities from Guaymas Basin, Gulf of California, Mexico - Guay9, Core 4571-4, 0-3 cm | ecosystem: Environmental > Aquatic > Marine > Hydrothermal vents...
GTAATCTATTTTTTCTTTCTCCGGCAGGCTGCCCACAGCCTTGATAACCGCTCCCAGATTTTTGACCGGCAGCAAGTTACAGACCGACAGGAGCTTTAGTTTTTCCCTTTTGCCCGTAAGCGGACGAACGTTTTGTTTCTTCTCAAAAAAATACTCCGCTATGCCCAGCGGCACCACCTGCACCCTATGTATCCCTTTCTCTTTCATCCCTTCCGCCATTTGCGGGCTTAAGGTGATGACCTTGGCTGCATTCTCAATGATCTTTTTCACCCAGCGCAGTGAGTAGCTGTTTTTTAAAAAACGTAATTCCTGCTGCAGGGTTAAAATATATGGAATACCGTACTTTTTGTGTAACTGGTAAGCGATCATCCCATCGGGAAAGAGGTAATGGGCGTGGATGAGGTTACAGTGGCTGATGTTTTCCTGTTCTACTTTGTTTTTGTTGTGCCAAAACACTCGTGATGAAAAAAAAGTATGAAGACTGCTAATTGACCCCACGGATACATAAGGCCAGATTGTAACAGGAATGTCGCCCGAAGTGTATCTGCCTTTCCGGCATAGCTGCCTCTTCTGCGTCCAATATTCTTTTCTCCCTTTAAACGGAATAAATACCTCCGGAAGAAAGGAAACCGGTTTGATGATCTCCATCTTCGCTTTGTATCTACCCATGTACCGAGTTACAAATTGCTGCACATAAGGGTTCTCCATCGGAGAATCCTTAACAGGAAAAATAGAGGCTATCTGGAGGATTCTCATTTTACAATTCCCCGCATCAAGCGGACTGGAAGTATTATTATTTCTGTAACTGAAATCAATAAAGAAAATATTTTATGGGCAAAAAGAACATTGTCGTTTTTTAAAACTTTTTTCCAATATTTTCCAATGATTTTAAAATTAAAATACGGGTACCCGATATAACTCCTGGTAATAATTCGAAAACCTTTGTTTACTAATAGAAAAGAAACATAGGATTTGTGATCTCTATTTGTTTTCTGAAGTAATCTTTCGTAAACGATGAACCTGCGGGTTAATTTAAGTTTGGTTGTTGCAGCAGCATTCCATTGTGATAAATGTACCCGGTACTGTACCAATGGCTCTTCTATAAAAAACATATTTCCGTTTTCCAGTATCCGGTACCACATCAGTGCATCTTCTGAAAAACGCATATCTTCTTCAAACCCACCCAATTGCTGTATGATGTCTTTCCGGCAAACAACCGAAGAAGTGGGAGCTTCAAATCCTTTATCAATTACCCACCGGAAGGCATTTTCCTGAAAACCGGGACGCCCTGCTCCATATATCCCAAACATAGGATTGTGATCTTTTGTCCCTCCTCTTTCGGTAATGAATTCTCCTGTTTCATCTATAACTTTTGTCGGACAATAAATAAGTACCAAATCTTTTTCTTCAACCTGTTTGATGGCTTTCTGTTGTTTTTCGAGTTTCTCCGGCAGCCAAACATCATCGGCATCCAGAAAAGCCACCCATGGTGCTTTGGCATGTTTTATGCCCAGGTTCCGGCTGGCGCTTACACCTTTATTCATCCCACCCGGATGCTGAAACACTTTAATGCGTTCATCCCGTTCCGACCAATTATTTGCTTTTTGCAAACCGCCGTCTTCCGATCCATCGTCCAGGAGAATCAATTCCCAGTTCGTGCATGACTGCTTAATTACTGACTGAACACTTTCGTCCAGGTATTTTTCCGCATTAAAGAACGGGCAAATGACAGTAAAAAAAGGAGATGACATAGAAATATTAAGCTTTTGCCTGTTTTAAGGTTGTTTTCCCGATAAGAACCTTTAGCCCTGTTTTGAAAATGACAATCCAGCTTTTAAGTAAAGCGGTTTTCAGGTGCCGGATATCATAAAGAAAGATCCTGACGGAATTTCCGATAAATTTAAATGGCCTGCACGTGAAGAAATAAAGCCGTTCCAGTTTGATCCGCTCATTCACTATACCGGTATCAATGGCTTTTAGCTGTTCTTTATTGGAAAACACTTTTTTCATCAGCTGATAATTCTGAATGATATTCAGTGAGCGTGTTTCCATTGTCTTCGAACTATAGATGCTTTCCGGGTTCATCCTGTAGGCCGCCAGAGGTTCGTCCAGTCCGTAAATGGGCCCTTGGCGGGCAATAAGCGCAAACAGTATATGATCGGCATAGCTTATTTGTTCGAATTCATCGGGCAGAACAGCAGGGAAATATTTTTTTCTGAAAACTACCGTCCGCGTTCCGGGACACTGGCCGGCCAGTACATCGTTCAGATCATAATCTCCTGAAAATCCCGTGACTTGTCCCAGTTTTGAATCCTCATCACACACATAATATTTGGAGAAACACATCGAATATTCCGGGTGGTTATCCAGGAAATCGATTTGTTTTTTCAGCTTTTGCGGGTCGGTCCACAGGTCATCTCCGTCCAGCACGGCCACATATTCACCGCGGCACTGTTCCATGGTACGGTAGAAATTCCAGTTGTACCCCAGGTTTTTTTCATTGACGTGCAACCGGATAATCTCCGGGTATTCTTTTTCGTAGGCCCTGCAGATTTCCAGCGTTTTGTCAGTGGAGCGGTCTTCCCCGATCTCAATCTCGATCGGAAAATCCACTTCCTGCATTAAAATACTGTCGAGGGCCTCGGCCAGGTATTTTTCGTGGTTGTAGGTAACAACGCAGACGCTGAGTTTCATGTTTGTAGTCAGGTCAGACATTCAAGTTTTGTATTAAAGCGCGCAGGAGGTGTTCAAGATTGCATTGGTCTTTTTAATTCAGATTCCGGTAAGTTGTTCAAGTTTGCCGCGGCCTCCTGCGTCGGCCTCGCAAAGGACGTATTTCATAGGTTTGATTTAACGTAATACTTATACCCTTCTTATCATTTTTTGGAACACGGAATTTGCGAACCCGCGTCAGCGGGTGAAACAATCTTGTCCAACGCCAGAGGCTAATCTACCTCAAACCTCCCCTCCAGCCATTCCCATGTCTTTTCAATACCTTCTTCCAGGGAAGTTGCCGGTTTCCAGCCGGTGGTCTGTGTGAGCTTTGTGCTGTCCAGCACATTGAAATTTACATCGAACGGACGCCGGGGCTCTCTGTTTAACACAACTTTTATGTGCTGTTTTTCAGCTACCTGTTCCATCATCCTGATCACCTCCAAGTTGCTGTGCCCGGATTCTGTGCCGATATTATAGGTCTCACCTGTTTTTCCTTTATCAAGCAAACCAACAGTGGCTGCAACTAAATCATCAATGTAGAGGTAGTCGCGTATGGTTCCTTCCTTGCCGAAGATGGTTATCGGTTTGTTTTGTTGTACCCGTTTGATGGCCGTTGCTACAAACCCCTGTCCTCTGAAAGGTATTTGTCCCGGCCCGTAAGCGTTGGAGGGACGAACGGTTATAATAGGCAGGCCGTTTGTTTCGTAAAAGATTTGCAGGTATTTCTCCATCGCCAGTTTGGCAATGCCATAGGAGGATACCGGTGCCGTTTCATCCGTTTCTTTCAGTTTTGCTTTATCGGTATGGCCATATACCGCCCCGCCTGACGAGAAATAAATAATTTTCTTTAAGGATGTTTTATGCAATTGCCGGAACAATTGTACCGTATAAAATATATTGACTTTCACTTCGTGTTCGGGATCCACGTTGTGCAGGGCGGGAAAACCGTCGTGGGCGAGATAGACCATTTCGTCCATACCGGATAATAGCACCAGCAATTCCTTGTCATCCTGAACGTTGATAGGATGATAATGCACCCCGTTAACTACTTCTGGCATTGGATTGATATCCACTACATGTATTTCGCGACCTTTTTCTACAAGGAGTTTGATCAGGCGGCTGCCTATAAAACCACTTCCGCCAATAATGCAACATTTTAATTTCATTACTTAATAATTCAATTGCTTCACCTGCCTGAGGTATTCAGGTTTAACTTTTTGCACTTTGTATAACCTTTTTACCGAAAAAGCTAATGGGACCCACCCATACCATTCGTATCGGGTCAGTTTATTTTCTATTCTGTGTTTCACAACAAATGCCCGCCATTTCAAAAATAAATACCCTCTGTAATACACCCATTTTGAGATGTTAAATTCTTTCAGCAGGCTGTAAAAATCTGCATAAGAAGTGTCCAATCTGTGATCGATGATGCGCAAAGCATCGCGGAACACATATCCCGAAAGGGCCAGTACATTTTTTTGCTTTGCCTGACCATATTTCTGTAATAACTTATACGAGTGCATAAACAAATGCCGGCGTGATAAAATGGTTTTTTTAAATGTACTTTCATTGGTAATCTGGCTCACATTGTTCCGGCGTATAAAAATTTGAGGCCTGAGATTGTAGTTTTCCTTCACTTGCAGGTTTTGCAAAATAACACGCAAATGCAGTTCCCAGTCCTGCCAGCAGACCAGCTGTTCATTCCAGCCATCCTGTAAAAATTTATTTTTTTGCCATAAAAATGTGGTTGTTGACCAGGGATTGTCTTTTACTAATATTTTTTCCAGATTCGTAGTACACCCTTTAAAATTCTTTTCCCATAAAACATCTGAGTCTCCTGGTTTATTTTGGAAAGTCAATAAAGAGAAAGCCCAAAGATCATAGCCGGGATATTGTTGTGCTGTCTTAAGCTGATCCGAAACGCACCAAGGCGCAACAAGATCATCTGAATCGAGAAATACCAAGTATTGACCTTTTGCATATTTTATGCCTATGTTTCTGCAGTGTGGTGCTCCTTTCGGCGCAGTAGCTCGCCGGATAAATTTTATTTGATCATATTTTCCGGCGTATTTTTCAAGGATTTGCAGTGTTTCTTCTCCTGAACCGTCATCTACGCAAATAGCTTCCCACCGATCGTCGGTATTTTTTAGCAATGAATCCAGGGTTTGTTTTAAGAACACCGGCCGGTTGAAGGTGGGAATAATAAAGGAGATCATCAGATGAGTTCCCTTAATGTTTTGAAAAAAGTAATCATGTTGTATTTAAACGTATTCTTTAAATTACGAATACTTTTGATATACTGTTTTTCTTTAAAAGAAATAATAGCAAGTCTTCTGTGAAAATTAGCTATTGTCCGGCTTAATACTTTTTTATCACTCTTTGAATGTAAATGCTTGAAGATTGTAGTATATGTATTAATCAGATTATTATAATGATATTCAACGCTTTTTGTAGAATATACTCCGCCCTGATGCATTCTGTATGCAGCAAATAGTTGATCCATATATTTTATCCTGCCATAAGTTGCAATTAAAAATGAAATAGCCGTGTCACCGTTATAACACTCTGCAAAGTCGTTCACAAATGATCTTACCAAGGATTCATGGTTGCGAAATATTAATGTTCTGGGATGAATTGTATAGCCGCCCAATATGTTCTTCAATACTTTGTCTGAACGCTGACGCGGATGAATATTGTTTATTTTTTCACCATTATTGAACGCGTCAACAACAAAATAACCTCCAAAACAGGCTGAAAACTCCGGGTTTCTTTCAAGAAAATCAATTTGTTTTTGTAATTTCATTGGATCAGTCCAATAATCATCTCCTTCAAGCGTGGCGATGTATTTTCCGCGGCACGCTTTCAGTGTTCGCACAGAATTCTCTTTTGCGCCCAAATTGGTATCCGACGTGAGGAGATGAATTTTTTGGGGATGTTTTTTCTGATATTCTGCAATGATTCCAGTTGTGCCATCGGTACTGCAATCATCACCAATAACAATTTCAAAATCAAAATCCGTTTGCTGTTCCAACACACTTTCCAACGCCTGGGCAATATAGGGTTCGTGGTTATATGTGATCATATAAACACTTACCATAGGTATCTGCTTATCTTCCGGCATTTTTTATTCATTAATCAGGGACAAGATCACTTCATTATGGAATTTCCCCATTTTGAAAACAGATGATCTGAGCAAACCTTCCTTTTTAAATCCCAGTTTTTCCACAAGTCTTAACGAAGCACCATGCTCTTCAAGAATATTCGTATGCAGGCTTTTGAATCCTAATTCGTTAAATACATAGTCTATTACAATTTCGCCCACTTCAGTGGCAACACCTTTTCCATTATGATCAGGTTCGATCATAATGCCCCCCCATTTAGCACGGAAATTCCTGTGGTCAATTTCATTAATGCTGGTATAGCCTATCAATTGATCATTTTCATTCAGGCAAATGGCCAGGTATATGTCATTTTCTTTGTTGAAAATTTTATTTTCAACCCATTTTTTATCGTACACAGATGAAATGAAATACTTATTACCACAGGTAAGACGGTGCATTTCTTCATTGTTACGCCATTTATTCAGCAGCTTATAGTCATCTAATTCAAATGCTCTTAAGTAAATATTCTTATTCCGTTTCATTTGTTATATGTTTTATTGCCTGATTTAAATCAGTTCATACAATTCCAGTAAACTATGGGTTTTGTCAACTCCGTTATACATCAGCACATCAATAATTGAAAGCTTGGGTATGAATTCAGTTATGCCTTGATCATAATTAAATACGCTGGTTTTCAGAAACTTTAGTTCAATATTGTGTTCCTTAAACTCATTTTTGTCGTATAAATCAATGCCACCAACCGGGTTATAATAAACATCGGCCTTTAATTGACTGCATATGCTCATCACTTTTTCTTCTTTTCGCAGCGAATGATCAATAGGAATTTCAGATGAGGCAATTAATTCGGTTGATATTTTCATCAGCGACCTTAGCTGATCTATTGAATTAAAAATAAACCTGTAAAGGTTCTTTTCTTTACAATGAAAACACGATTCAATAACCGGGTATATATCATTAAAAAAGGGTGATTTCGCATAGTTTTGCCTTATTTGTGCCAGTGTTTTTACAATTTCCTTTCCGGCATTTTCTGCCAGAAAACGCTGATCAACATTCAAATAATCCGAGTCTTTTTTAATGGGAACAGTAAATGTATGCATGTTCCCTTGCAGCAATATCCGGTTCCTGTTGAACCAACCCTTCTTTGTATATTCAATGTTATCATAAATCACTGCTTTATCAACCGCATGCAGCAACTGAAAATAGCCGATATAGGGCATAAAATAGGGTTGTACAATGGCTAGTTTCAAACCCTGAAGCTTTTTATGAAATCCACAATCATCTCCACCTGATCAGCTTCCAGCTTTGTGTACATGGGCAGACAAATTACCTGAGCGGATTTTTGGTTTGCCACCGGTAATTTATCTTTAGCTGAAGATGGCAATTGCTCATAAACTTTGAAATTGGCAATTAAAGGATAAAAATAGCGACGAACCAGTATGTTGTTGCTACGCAAAGCAAAATACAAATCATCACGGGTTTTACCGTACTGCCTGTCGTCAATAAATACCGGAAAATAGTTGTAATTGAATGTGCAAGCGGGGTGAACCGGTAACGGCTCTACTCCGGATACTTCTGCCAACAGATCGCGGTATAATGTATCCAGAGATTTTCTGGTATTTATATTCTCGTTAACATAGTTCAGATTCAACAAACCAACAGCTGCCTGAAACTCATTCATCTTGGCATTGATACCAATTTTATCAACTATCAAATCGTTGGTAAAACCAAAATTCTTAAGAAAGTTGATTTGTTTTTTTGTTTCTGCATCATGGCAAATAATTGCCCCTCCTTCAAATGTATTATATCCCTTTGTAGCATGAAAACTCAAAACAGAAAGGTCGCCAAAATTCAGAATGGACTGCCCTTTATATGTTACGCCAAAAGCATGGGCTGCATCGTAAATGACTTTTAAACCGTGTTTTTTTGCAATTTCATTTATTTGCTCCACGTTACACGGGTTGCCATACACATGTACCGGTACGATGGCTGTCGTTTTTTCGGTAATAGCTGCTTCAATTTTTTCCGGATTGAGGTTTCCGTACACCGGCTCGATGTCAACGAATACAGGTTTTATGTTATTCCATTGCAGGGCATGGGCCGTAGCCACAAAGCTGTATGGTGTGGTTATCACTTCGCCTTCAATGTCGAGTGATCGTAAAGCGATGAGCAGGGCAAGCGTTCCGTTAGCGAATAAACTTACATAAGGAACCCCGAGAAATTCAGCAAGTTTCTGCTCAAACTCCTCGTGCAGCGGGCCCCCGTTGGTGAGCCATTTGTTTTCCCACATGATATCGAGGTATGCTTTTACTTCCTCGATAGGGGGAAGGTCGGGTTGCGTGACCTGTATGGCTTTATTTTTTTTCATCCTTCAAGGATTATCAATTTGCTTATATTTTCCAGCAGCACTTTTTGTTCTATATTTTTTACAATGGCTTCCTCGCTCAGGTATTGATCATAATATCTGATTACATTTTCACGCATCTTTTTAATCTCACCTTCATCCATTTGTAAAGCATAATTTACCTGTTTTATTAAATCTGCCTCATCTTTAAATACAAGGCATGTTTTCCCATGCTCCAGATTAGGAAAGTGATAATGCGCATACTGTGTAATGGGAATACATCCGGCAGCCATTGATTCAAAATTATTATGACAAAGCGGAAAGCCAACACCCGGAGTAAACAGGTAAAAACTACAATTTGTTAAAAAATTCAGATAATTATCCTGATCCAGCATGACCTTTCTGCCATCGTTTAAAACTATCTTGTTTTGAAAATCAAGCTCCAAATCTTTCCTGCTGCTTGGCAGGAACAAATTTTCAGGATTTAATTTACTTTTTAACAAGTTAATTATTTTAATTCTTGATAGCAGGTTAAATTTATCTTTGATATCCGGCCAGTCGTACAGGTTCTCATCCAGATTTCCGGTAAAAAAAATCTTTACTCTTCGGTGTCCGTTTTGCCTAGTCACATTCAGATTATCCGGAATCTTATTAAAGTAATATATATGTGGGTGCATCCCCTCGGGCACATGCCAGGTATCCGGCTTCTCGGGCTGCCAGTAGTTATTATCGACAAAGACTTCATTTTTTGCATATGCCGCTTTTTTCCTGTTGGTTAAGATGAGATCAACCTTCTCGGGTTTTTTCCTTTTTAATTTAAACTGTGGAAGCGTAAAACTAAGGCGGTCATAAAATTCAAAGCTGCCCAGCGAACGGAAGGTTTTGCGGTAATACACTGTATAGCCGGCTTTGGCAAACCAGAAAACGATCAACGCAATGTTCCGCCGGATGAAATTGGTGCGAAAGTCAATCCATAAGATCTTTCCTTTACTTTTCTTTTTATGACCGTGCTTAAACCGGTAATATGTGTACAAAATATTATTGTAAAAATAATTTTTTGTCCATTTCAAGTAACGCCGTAATTTAACGGGAAGGTTACTCATAAGCCTGTTTATAAACAGCTATCATTCTTTGCCGGAATGCGGCTTTATTAAATTTGTCTACCACACTGTTCCGCACTGCTTCGCTTGAAAATTTAATTTTCCCATGATAAATATCTGCCACAGCTTGAGCCAGTGCGTTCCCATCTTCCAAAGGTGCTTTGATGCCATTCACATCCGGGATGAGGTATTCGTCCCCACCGCCATTGCTTGTGGTTACCACCGGTACACCGCAAAGCATCGCTTCCAGAGGTGCCAGGCCAAAAGATTCAAAAATACTGGTCATCAAAAATACATGTGACTGCTGCACTATTTTTACGTATTCTGTTTTTGAAAGTGGCGGGTAGAATTTTACTCGGCTGAACCAATGGTATGCCTGCCATTGTCCTCTCAGCTTATCAATTACAGAATCAGGAAACCCGACTAAATTTATGACAACATTTTCTGTATGCTCATTTGTATTAAAAAATTTTATGAGTGTTGATGACAAGGTTGCTATGTCCTTAGGGTAATCGGCATTGCTGGCATGTGTGATAACAAAAGTATCTGCACTTTTTTTAATAGGTTTAAAGAAATCACTATTTACGGGGTTCCCAACAACCTCCCCTTTAATTTCCGGATCAAGCAACAGGTACGTACGGTATTGCCATTCGCTTACAAAACAATTGGTTTGAGAGTGAAGCAGGGCCTGTTTTATTTCGTGTTGTAGATATGCAGAAACACTCGGATTTAGGTGATGATGGTCCGTGATGATATAAGGAATTTTATACTTTTCAGAAATATGCCGGGTAATAACACCTGCCATGTTGGTGTTTTGCGCATGTATTAGATCTGGTTGCCAATAGGGTAAAACAAATTGCTCAAAATAAGTTATATACGCATTTATAATCATCCGGAAGTTGGCTTCAGTAGCTTTATTAACTCCCTTGCTGTATTCAAAACCATACACTTGTGGCGGTGCGAGGAAATAATTTTTTTTCTCTGACACCTTTACCTGTTTTGTTAAAGCAAAGCGTAGGGTGTTTTGCAGTTTTTCCCTACGGGAGATATTCAGATTCTGATAACCGGCCATAATACGGATATCAAAATCCTTTGTAAACAGAGCTGCCTGTTCGCGGAAAAAAGTACCCAGGCCGGGATCATCCGTACTTGGATACCATGAAGGGATAACAAGAATTTTTTTCATAAATTTTGAAGAGCCCGGTTATGAGTCTTCAGGGGGATTTAATTAGAAA
>Ga0164318_10007584_pt1 | contig 10513 bp, 10 predicted proteins | sample GuaBasSedimGuay9_FD_113734 | JGI IMG/M metagenome (GOLD analysis project Ga0164318, IMG submission 113734) | Subseafloor sediment microbial communities from Guaymas Basin, Gulf of California, Mexico - Guay9, Core 4571-4, 0-3 cm | ecosystem: Environmental > Aquatic > Marine > Hydrothermal vents...
CATGGCAAAGTACTGGATATGCGAGATGTTAAACAGGCTCGTGGGCAAGTGCGTTGAGTTCCACGGCGGTTACGGATACATGGAGGAGTACCCCATAGCCCGAATGTTCAGGGACGCAAGGGTTCAGACCATATATGCGGGCACTTCCGAGATCATGCTTCTGCTCATCAGTAGATCCTTGGGGCTATAAAAGTATGGATGGACTTCTTTCGGGGCTAAAGGTTCTTGATTTTACCTACCTGCTTCCAGGCCCTTTTGCAACCATGGTACTTGCAGACCTTGGTGCTGATGTAATAAGGGTTGAATCGCCGACCAGGATTGACATGGTAAGAATACTCCCACCCTTTGTGGATAGGGATGGCAAGGTATCTGCACTTCATGCATATCTGAACCGGAACAAAAAATCCATTGCCCTTGATCTCAAGAACAAGGAGAGTATATCTGTAATAGAACGCCTGATAGATAACGGCTATGACATTATAGTAGAGCAATTCAGACCAGGGGTTATGGAAAGACTTGGGCTTTCCTACGATAGGCTAAAAAGTGTTGATCCCTCCATCATATACTGTTCTATAACTGGATATGGGCAGACAGGCCCTTTCAGGGACAGGGCAGGTCACGACATAAATTACCTTTCCCTTTCAGGGATAATGGGTTATTCTGGCAGGAAGGACACAGGGCCGTGCCTTATGGGTGTACAGATGGCCGATATAGGTTCGGGTTCGTACAATACTATTGTGAGTATACTGGCTGCAGTCATATCTAGATTGAATACGGGCCAGGGCCAATATATAGACGTTGCTATGGCAGATGGGCTTTTCCCTTACAACGCAGTGCAGGCTAGCACTGAGCTAGCCGGGGGAGATAGAAGCGGTTATGAGACAGAGGTTCTCAATGGAGGTTCATTGTACGGTTTTTACGAGACAGCGGATAGCAGGTACATCTCTTTTGGTGGTCTTGAGCAGCAGTTCTTCACTGAGTTTTGCAAGGCATTGGGTGTTGAGGACCTAGCTGACGGCGGTGTAATGCAGTTCGGCAAGCTAGAAGAGGCAAGGGAAAGGATTTCAGGGATTATACGTTCAAAACCCCTGGAATTCTGGATAGAGAGGTTTAAGAAGGTCGATGCGTGCGTTGAGCCTGTCTTGAGGCTTAGCGAGGCACTGGAAAGCGAATATGCAAAGGCAAAGGACCTGGTTGTGAATGTACCTGGTCCTGATGGGAATCCTGTTCCCCAGCTTGCGCATCCCGTGAAATTTTCCAACTTTAAGCCTAGGTACAGGAAGACCGGTGGGAAGCTTGGAGAAGACACTAAAGCAATCTTAAGGTCCTTGGGATACGACGAGGAACGGGTAAAGAATATGGAGAAAAAAGGTGTCTTTGGATAGCAAAGGCACACAAGAAAGGAGGTAGTATGATTGGCATAAAGTCTTATGGGGGATACATTCCCCGGTATCGTTTAAATCGGATGGTCATAGTTCAGAACATGGCGTGGTATCTGCCTGTTATAATGGCTGTTGCCCAAGGGGAGAAATCTGTTGCAAACTGGGACGAGGACAGTCTCAGCATGGGTGTGGCTGCTGCCTATGACTGCATGTCAGGAGGAGATAGAAAGGCCCTTGATGCCGTGTACTTTGCTTCTACGACCCTTCCCTTTGCAGACAGGCAAAATGCAAGTGTATTGGCCACAGCGCTCAACGCACCGGAAGAGGGTGTTGATAATGCTGACTTCACAGGCTCGATCAAGGCCGGTACAACTGCAGCCATAGCGGCGATTGAGGCCATTGAGTCTGGAAGTAAAGACAACGTACTTGTTGTGGCCTCTGACCTGAGGCGGACGAAGATGGCTACCATGTACGAGATGTTCTTGGGCGATGGTGCAGCTGCTTTGCTGTTTGGCAAGGACGATATTATTGCAGAATGCAAGGGTTATTATTCCCACAGCTGTGACTTTGTGGATCACTACAAGGGTTATGGCAAGGAGTTCGATTACACGTGGGAAGAAAGATGGGTGAGGGACGAAGGCTACGGCAAGATAATACCGGAGGCAATATCTGCGTTCCTAGGAAAGACCGGGATGCAGATAAATGACTTCGACAAGGTTATATACCCATGCTATTTCAAGGGTACACATGCAGGCATTGCAAGGAAACTCGGCCTGGATCCGTCCAAGGTCCAGGACAATATGCATGAGGTATGTGGTGACACCGGAACTGCCCACCCGCTTGTCATGTTCATAGCAGCACTTGAAGAGGCAAAACCTGGCGACAAACTCCTGCTCGCAAGCTTTGGCCAGGGCTGTGATGTGCTCTACTTCGAGGTTACCGATAAAATAAAGGATCTTAAAGCCCCTCAGGGAATAAAGGGCTCTCTTGCCAGAAGGGTAGAACTGGATAGTTACCAGAAGTTCTGCAAGTGGCGTGACCTCATTGTTGCAGACCTAGGTATAAGGGGGGAGGCGAATCCAAATACAGCACTCACCACACTGTGGCGCAAAAGGAAGATGCTACTCGGCCTAGTGGGTTCAAGGTGCAAGAAGTGTGGAACACCGCATTTCCCACCCTCTCAGGTCTGCATTAACCCTGACTGCGGTGCCGTAGAAGAGATGGAAGAGTACGAATTCTCCGAGAAGACCGGCAAGATACTCATGTACACAGGTGACATGCTTGCCGCATCTGTTGATCCGCCTGCGATATACGGGATGATAAGCTTTGATGGCGGCGGAAGGACAATGCTTGATTTCACTGATTGCAAGCTGGAGCAGATAAAGGTTGGTATGGGGGTTAGGCTCTCGTTCAGAAGGAAATATAGAGATGACATGCGGGGCTTTACAGGTTACTTCTGGAAAGCAATCCCCCAGGTAGAGGAATAAGGAGGTGTAATCATGGCTACAGGAATAAAAGATAAAGTTGCTATAATAGGAATGGGATGCACCAAGTTCGGTGAAAGATGGGACGTTGGGGCTGAAGAGCTAATGGTGGAGGCCTTCCAGGAGGCAATCCAGGATGCAGGGATAGACAAGAACGAAATACAAGCTGCTTGGCTGGGCACTTGCTTTGACGAGGTTAATGTGGGTAAGAGTGCGTTGCCTGCATCCATGACACTCAGGCTCCCCAACATATCTGTTACAAGGGTAGAGAACTTCTGCGCGAGCGGTACAGAGGCATTCAGGGGCGCGGTATATGCAGTTGCATCGGGTGCATATGATATAGCCATGGCAATTGGCGTGGAAAAGCTCAAGGACATAGGTTATGGGGGGCTCCCGGAGTTCAGCTCTGCAATGGGTACCTTAAATGGTCTCTGGTTCCCTAACGTGACTGCACCCGGTTGCTTTGCAATGCTGGCAAGTGGTTACGCAGCAAAGTACGGTATTGACATGCAGGAACTAAAAAAGGCCATGGCCCACGTGTCAGCAAAAAGCCATGCAAACGGTGTACTTAACCCAAAGGCTCATCTACGCAAGGCAGTGACTGAAGAGAAGATTCTTAATGCGCCTATGATAGCCTACCCATTGGGCCTGTTTGATTGCTGCGGAGTTAGTGATGGTTCTGCATGTGCAATTGTCACCACACCTGAGATTGCAAAGAGCCTGGGCAAGAAGGACTTCGTTACTGTTAAAGCCTTGCAGTTATCCTTGAGTAATGGCACAGAGATGGCCTACGAATGGGATGGTGCACACTTTATAACAGCAGCAAAGGCAAGTACAGAGGCATACAAAGAGGCAGGGATAAAGAATCCCAGGGAAGAACTCAGCCTCATGGAGGTGCATGACTGTTTCTCCATCACCGAGCTGGTGACTATGGAAGACCTGCACATATCTGAAAGAGGTAAGGCCCCTAAGGACATAATGGATGGGTTCTATGACCTAGACGGGAAACTCCCGTGCCAGGTGGATGGTGGTCTAAAGTGCTTTGGGCATCCTATTGGGGCCTCTGGACTAAGAATGCTCTATGAGATTTATCTACAGCTCCACGGCAGGGCAGACAAGAGGCAGCTCAAGGATCCTAAGCTGGGTCTTACACATAATCTCGGTGGTTTCCCGATGATGAATGTATGCAGTGTTGCTATAATCGGAAAGTACGACGTCTAGGCAATTATAAGGAGGCCCTGTATGGCTGATAAGTCAAAGCAAGGTAAGGAGTATCCACCTATTATCTGGGAGGTTGAGAGGGGGAAGATAAGGGAGTTGGCAAAGGCTATAGGGGATCCGAATCCCATATACCAGGATAGGGATGCTGCCATCTTAGAGGGGTACAAGGATACCCCTGCCCCTCCCACTTTTCTCACAGTACCCATGATGTGGTCTAGCTCTATGCCCATGGTCATAAATGATCTTAAGATCAATTTTGCCAATGTATTGCATGGCGAGGAAGAATACGAGTATTACAAGCTGATATATCCCGGCGATGTGCTGACCGGTATACCAAAGGTGGTCAGCATTGAGGAGAAGACCAGTAAGTCGGGTAGAAAGATGGACATGGTCACCGTGGAAATTCTGTACACAGATCAGAATGGGGAGAAGGTTGCCAAGGCCAGGTCTCTTTTAATTGAGAGGAAGTAGGGGGTAGGTTATGGCGCATGAGGTATACTATGAAGATATAAACGTAGGCGATGAGATGCCCGAGCTTGTAAAGGGGCCTTTACAGAAACTACAACACGTTATGTATGCAGGTGCATCTGGTGATTTCAACCCCCTGCACACGGACGATGACTTTGCAAAGGCGGTAGGCTTGGATGGTGTAATTGCTCACGGCATGCTTATCATGGGTTTTGTTGGCCAGGCCATAACCCAGTGGATACCAAGAAAGTATTTAAAGAAGTTTGGTGTGCGCTTTGCAGGTATGACCAAGCCTGGGAACACTATTACGGTTAAGGGTAATGTGGTGGACAAGCTAGTGGAGGGTAGTGAGAACATCATCAGGTGCGAGGTCCTTGCCCAGGATGAGAATGGGGATATCAAGGTAACAGGCCATTTTGAGGCAGCATTGCCTTTGAAAGGCTAGGCAGAAGGGGCATACTTTTGTATGCCCCATACTTACACTAATAGGAGGGTTTTTTATGTCAAAGATTGATTTCACCGGTCGGGTAGCCATAGTAACCGGCGCTGGTGCGGGCCTTGGCAGGAACCATGCCATAGAGCTCGCAAAGAGAGGGGCAAAGGTTGTTGTAAATGATCTTGGCGGTACAAGGGATGGAGTTGGGTCCAGTGAGTCTGCCGCTAACAAGGTTGTAGAGGAGATAAAGGCCCTTGGAGGTGAAGCTGTACCAAACTATGACAACGTGGCAACTGTAAAGGGCGGTGAAAATATAGTGAAAACAGCTATAGACGCCTTTGGAAAGGTGGATATACTCATAAATAATGCAGGTATACTGAGGGACAAGAGCTTTGCAAAGATGGAAGAGGAGAACTGGGATGCCGTTGTAGCTGTACACCTTAAAGGTGCATACTGCGTTACAAGGCCTGCCTTCCAAAACATGAGGGAGAACGGATACGGAAGGATCATAATGACCACCTCTGGTGCCGGGTTGTTCGGTAACTTTGGGCAGACAAATTATGCCAGTGCCAAGATGGGGTTGGTTGGGCTTGCCAATGTGCTGAAACTGGAGGGTGCAAAGTACAACATAAAGACCAATGTGCTGGCACCTGTTGCCGCGACAAGGCTCACCGAGGACGTACTGCCTCCTGAGATATTTGAGAAGATGAAGGTAGAGTACGTCACGCCTGCTGTGCTGTACATGTGTTCAGAGTTGTGCGAGGACTCAGGTGTTATTATAAATGCAGGTTTGGGTTATTTCAGTAGGTCAGCAATGATGACAGGTCCTGGTGCGGTTCTATCTGATGGGAAGAAGGTACCTACACCCGAAGAAGTCATGGATAACTGGGAGAAGATTACAAGCCTGGACAACCCAAAGTTTTTCAACCAGCTAAACGATATGTTTGGAGAACTTGGCTCATTGTTGTGATGGGCATAAGACAATGGTCTTGGGGGGATCTATATCTCTCCAAGACCTATAAATCTCACCCTGTTTTGCTCGAGCATAAAAAGGGCACAGGATCCGTCTTCCACTGCTCCGACCGTTACTATGTATCTTTTGTCAGGATTAAGGATTACTTCCTCACCTGGTCTTACCTTTATTCCTTTAGATACATCGCCATTAATCTCAAGGATTGAAGGTGTGTGTGAATGCCCCCTGAAAAGTATTCTGAAAGTGGGTATGTTGTCCTTGATGATGTATGGAAGGTATTCTTCTATAGGCCTTTTTGTTGCGGCTGGCCAGTTAAAAGGCGCCGAATGTGTAAAGATTATATCACCCATTGTAATGACATAGGGTAGTGCCTCTATGTATTTTATAGCCCTTAACCTTTGACTATCATTATGGTCTCCGTTTATACCCGATATAAGGCTGAGCTCGTTATTTCCCATTAAGGACTTTACATTATATCTTTCCAGAATAGAGATGGCCTCCTCAATTTCAACAGGCCTTAATGAATCACATATGTCCCCAAGATGTATGATAGTCTCAGCACCAAGTACTTTTAGTTTCTTTATTGCGTCTAGCATGTTTCTGTTATTGCTGTGACTGTCAGCAATCAATCCTATAATGCCTTTCATAGGTGAAAGGTAACCCAGAATGGTCTTTTTTGCAACAGGTGCTGCTGATACTCATGCTCCTTACGGGGTGCAAGGCCCAGGGCGTCCCATTTAACTTGACACAGAAGGGGGAAAGGTGTTATTAAAGTTTGTAGTAAAGCTTTAAGATTGGAGGGGGTATATGGCTTCTAAATACGATGTAGTAGTCATAGGTGCCGGTAATGCAGGGCTTGCTGCCGCACTGAGTCTAGCCAAGAAAGGCAGGGAAGTGCTCTTGCTGGAAAGACACAATGTACCAGGTGGTTGCGCAACAAGTTTTGTAAGGGGAAGGTTTGAATTCGAGGTGGCCCTACACCAGTTGAGTGGCATGGGTACGGATGACAGGCCAGGCCCTTTAAGGGAACTTCTACGGGAGCTTGGAGTACTTGATAAACTCGAATTTGTCCAGATGAAAGACCTTTACCGTATCATAATGCCGGGTGTGGCAGATATCAGGCTAAAGGCCCTTAAGGATGAAGTTGTATCAACTCTGAAAGAGAACTTTCCAAAGGAGAAGGACTCCATAGATAGCTTTTTCGACCTTGTTTATGAATTCTGCATGCAGATGATAGGTGGTGTTTACATGCATGACCCCGAGATATCGAGGGATAAATATCCGTTGTATTTCAAGTATGCCTTAAAGAGCTCCAAAGAAGTATTGGATCATTACTTTGATGATCCTGTACTAAAAGCTGTTATAAGTCCTTACTGGTCTTATATGGGCATCCCTCCGAAGTACCTCTCGTTTAGCGACCTTGCGATACTTATCTTTGCTTATATTGAATTCAAGCCTTTTCATATTAAGGGAGGTTCGCAGGCGTTATCAAATGCACTGCTTGATACCTTTATCCAGCACGGTGGTACAGCAAGGCTTAATACTCCGGTAGAGAAAATCATTATCAAAGATGGTAGGGCTAGTGGTGTTGTGACTGGACATGGAGAACAGATATTCTCCGATTACGTAATATCCAATGCAAGCACAATATCCACTTATTATGAACTGCTTGGCCCGGAGTATGTTCTGGAAGAGGTGAAGATAGAACTCGGCAGGAGTACGATTGGGCCTTCTGCCTTTACCTTGTTTCTTGGCCTTGACTGTGAGCCCAATGACTTGGGTATTGAAGAAACCACTAACTTCATCGGGACTAGTCTTGACATGGAGAGGACTTATGAACTGAGCAAGACATTGGGGAGGCCTGAGATGGGTCTTTTGTCATGCTACGATGTATCTGACCCTGATTTCTCGCCCAAAGGGGCATCTCAAGCCGCATTTGTCACACTCCAGTATGCCGAGGCATGGTGCAATATCGGTCCCACGGAGTATTATGACACAAAGTACAGGTATGCAGAATCCATGCTTGACCTTGTGGAGAGGGCTTTCCCTGGTATCAGGGGGCACCTGGAAGAGGTTGAAGCGGCAACGCCTCTTACACACCTGCGCTACCTTGGCCATCCAGGTGGAGCCATATATGGGTTTGACCAGTATGCAAAGGATTTGAACCTGTTTATGAGCAGGAGGTCTCCGGTGGACGGACTATTTCTTGCCGGGTCATGGGTTGATTCCGGTGGTTTTCAGCCGACACTCACTTCTGGTAGGCAGGCAGCAAAGGCCGTGCTCAAGGACATGGAAAACAAGGGGGTGAAAAGATGAGTTCAATGGACTTTGTGAAGGATATGGATGGCTACAAAGAGATAGAGAACGATATAAAGGTATTAAGAAAGTATGCCCGCGACTATAGTGCCATGAGAGGTAATGTAAAAAGTATAATAGACATGTTGCATCCATATAGACTCCATCTTAGGGTCTCTGAGATAAGGGAGGAGACACCCTCCACCAAGACATTAAGACTGGTTTCTGTTAATAATTATCTGCCCCCTTTCCAGGCAGGACAATACATCAATGTCTTCGTGGATATCACAGGGGTGAGGACGAGCAGGCCATACAGCATATCTTCCTCTCCAGCCCAGAGGGGTTACTACGATATAACGGTAAGAAAGGTGGAGGACGGCTTTGTATCAAATTACCTCTTGGAAGAAGTCAAGGTAGGCCAGGTACTGGAGAGTACGGCACCGGCCGGGAATTTCTACTACAACCCGCTTTTCCACGGTAATGACCTGGTATTCCTTGCAGGAGGTAGCGGTATAACGCCGTTTATGAGCATGATAAGGGAGGTTACAGACAGGGATATAGATAGAAAGATACACCTTGTATATGGAAGCCAATTTGAGGACGATGTGATCTTTCAGGATGAACTGGAAGACAGGTCACGTAGACACGAAAATTTCAGTTACAACCTGGTGTTATCCAGTCCGCCGGATGGTTACAAAGGTCTTAAGGGTTTCATTACAGAAGGATTATTGAAACAAGTCCTTGGTGATATCAAGAACAAGATGTTCTACATATGCGGGCCAAAGCCCATGTACACATTTTGCATGGCAGAACTTGAGAAACTGGGCATAGAGGCAAGAAAGATTCGTTTAGAGATATCCGGCCCACCCAAGGACATAACAGCAGAGCCAGGCTGGCCCCGGGGTCTGGATGCCTCTACCGTTTTCAAGGTGAAGATAAGAAATGGTAAGACCATCAATGCTAAGGCAGGGGAGCCACTTATGGTATCTCTTGAAAGGGCCGGTATAGTTGTTGAGGCCATGTGCCGCTCAGGTGAATGCAGCATGTGCAGGACAAAACTCTTAGATGGCAAGGTCTTTCATCCTCAGGCGGTAAAACTGAGGAAGTCAGACAGAGATTTCGGCTACATACATCCATGCGTTGCTTACCCTATCCAGGATCTGGAAATTATGTTATAGGTAAGGCCTCTGACTTATCAAATGTGGGAAGTGATATGTTAACTATTTGACACCTTGTTATTCTCTTTTAATGATATACTATGTAAAATAGTATACATTAATGGTAAATAATTTCTCATTTATTCCTACGGATCTCACATGACAATCATACTTTGTTTAGTATATGGTAGTTATTACAGTTAGTTATATTATGGCATAGAATCTGCAGATATTGTTTTATTACAAATCATACTTTGTTGGAGTGCAACCATGAAAAAGATATACTTGGCTATTATGATCGTTGCTGTCTTTGTTTTTCTAGTGGCTACAGAGATACACGAGCCATTAATGCAGATTACAATGAAGGCTATCACGGGGAAGAACACTGGTGTGACTACCTCGGTAGGTACTATAGATGAGAACTCACCAAAGGTAGACCTTGATATGCTTCTCAGGCCCAGCGACCTCTCTGATGCCTATGTAGATAATTATGCAACGGCATATGGTATGTATTATTCTCCAGCAGTAGATATGGAGGGAACCGGGCAGGGTTATTATGGCATAACAGGACCTGGCCTTGGAATTATATCAGACATGCCTAATAGCGGTCCTGTCTATGGCAGTCAACCTCCGGGATCCACCGGTGGTGTATTCCCGGGCAGGGCTCCGGACCTGTTACATGTTGCTGATCTTTCGTCTGCGCCTAGCCTCTCAGGTGGAGTTATCGGAGGCGCGATTGGAGTTGGTACGAATCCAGAAGAGAACACCGGAGGAGGGACATCAGGTGATGGTAACATCGGTGAACCAAGCACGTCCCCCGAGACACCACCTGCACCAGTACCTGAGCCTTCTACTATTCTCCTTGTTGCAACAGGCTTGGTAGGTCTTTTACCGTTTACCAGGAGGCATCGATTATCTCGCAGGTAACACTCTCGCCAATTGGTAAGTAGGTTTTATCCTTTGGTACAACTATTAGGCAATTCGCCATGCTCATGGAGGATAGTATTCCAGAACCTTGTGGTCCTGTTGTATAGACAATGAACTCGTCTTGTTCTAGTTTCAATACCCCCCTTAGGTAGTGTCTCCTGTCTGGTTTC
>Ga0164318_10007586_pt1 | contig 10512 bp, 7 predicted proteins | sample GuaBasSedimGuay9_FD_113734 | JGI IMG/M metagenome (GOLD analysis project Ga0164318, IMG submission 113734) | Subseafloor sediment microbial communities from Guaymas Basin, Gulf of California, Mexico - Guay9, Core 4571-4, 0-3 cm | ecosystem: Environmental > Aquatic > Marine > Hydrothermal vents >...
AAAACAGTACTGAAGCTTTTGATGAGATGTTGGCACTCATACGAGAAGGCGAAGAGGTTGTTTGGGTAAGAGAATTAGGCTTTGGACTAAACAAAGGTTTTAGCAAAACTAAAATAGTCAGTGATATTGGAAGCTACGAACGCATGTGTGGTGTGCATCTCTCTTTAGGCAGAAAACATGGTATGTATGCAAAGCCAGGTTTTAAACGTGGCGGTGGTAAATTTCATATTGATATTTTCATAGATACAACAACTGTTACTCTAGACAATGATGTTGTGTTTGAAAATGAATCGTGGGTGATTTAAAAGTCTTAGGGGAGGGCATTGTACTGGTTCCAACACAGTAGTGATTTTTTTTGATATACAACACCTTATTTAGCTATAATGCGGAAATGAATGAAGATAATAAGAATGTAATGAATACCAGCTGCAGTATCGGGGGCATAGTCCAACAACTCATCTCCCATAAAAGAGAATTGATATTTGGTAATATTATTGCTATCCTTGCTACGCTTCTTGTAGTAGTGATACCTCTTTTTATCCCACTAATCGTTGATGAACTTCTTTTGGGAAAAGACCACGGTTTCATTAATTTTATCTCTACCTATATTTTTACTTCTGATACTAAAGGGTATGTGCTTGGTATTTTGCTTGTAATACTTGTGTTACGTGTACTAAGTTCGATACTATCGATACTTCAAACTAAAATATTTGTTTCCATATCAAAAAATATCACTTATAAAATGAGGGTGGCTTTACTGCGTCATTTGAAACATGTTTCACTTAAAGAATATGAAATGATGCGGGTAGGGGCAGTAACCTCAAAACTGGTAACTGACGTTGAGACCATCGATAGTTTTGTTTCCACAACTATTTCTAAACTCATTGTGGCGGTACTCGTACTTTTTTTCTCTGCTATTGTCTTGCTTTGGATCCATTGGCAATTGGCGTTATTTATCTTGGTAACTAACCCCATAGTAGTTCTCTTCACTGTTAAGTTGTCTCGAAACATTGGTAAGCTGAAAAAAAATGAGAACAAAGCTATTGAAGTGTTTCAGTCTTCTTTGACTGAAACACTGGAACTTTTCCACCAGATACGTGCAGCAAATAAAGAAGAGTACTTTTTTACACAGAGTGAAGAGAAAGCCAAAGAGCTTAAAGAACACTCTGTGAATTACGGCTATAAAAGTGATGCCGCTATAAAGCTCTCTTACCTTGTGTTTCTTTCAGGGTATGAGATCTTCAGAGCTGTCAGTATTTTGGCTGTAGCATACTCTGACCTTTCTGTTGGTTTGATGTTGGCTATCTTCTCGTATCTTTGGGTGATGGTTTCACCTACACAGGATATTATCAATTTTCAGTATGTGCTAGCTACAGCCAAAGCAGCCTGTAAGCGTATTAACACTGTATTTGAAATGGAACAGGAACCTTCTATAAAAGAAGAAAAAAATCCATTTAAAAATGTACACAGTATAGACATAGAGGTTAAAGATCTCTCTTTTGAATATCTGAAAGATAAACCAATATTAGAAAATATTAATATGCATATTGAAAAAGGCTGTAAAGTTGCTATAGTGGGTGCAAGTGGCTCTGGAAAGACAACTCTTGCCAACATACTTGTGGGTTTCTATCCTTTGGGAGAGGGGGAGATTCTTTATGGCGGTATTTCCAATAAAGTCTTAAAACTTTCAACCATAAGAGAAAATATTCATCTTATCTTGCAACATCCTAAACTCTTTAATGATACAATGCTGTTTAACCTAACGCTTGGTAATGAGTACAGCGAAGCAGAGGTGCAAAATGCACTGCATATCGCACAACTCGATGACGTTATAGCGCGTTTGGATAATGGTCTTGATACTCTTGTTGGGAAAGATGGTATCAAGTTGAGCGGAGGTCAGCGACAGCGTGTCGCTATTGCCAGAATGGTATTGAGTGACCCTAAAGTCGTCATCTTTGATGAGTCTACTTCTGCACTTGATGTACATACCGAGGCAAAACTCTTTGAGGCACTGCACAGTTTTTTAGAAGACAAAACAGTGATCACCATCGCACACAGGTTAAGCACCATAAAAAGTGCAGAGTTCATCTATGCACTGGAAGATGGAAACGTTGTAGACAGCGGTACACCACAAGAGCTGTTGACAAAAGATGAGAGCTATTTCAGTTCTATGATTTAAGGAATCAATTTGGATATATTTCAAGCGATAATCATTGGTATTATCGAAGGTTTTACAGAGTTTTTGCCTATCTCTTCAACAGGGCATATGATCGTTGCAAGTAAGTTTCTGGGTATTGAAGAATCTGCGCTTATGAAAGCTTATGAAGTTATCATACAATTTGCAGCTATCTTGGCTGTGATGCTCATTTATCGTGAAAAGATCACATTCAAAAAAATAGACCTTTGGATGAAACTTCTGCTTGCGTTTCTTCCCCTTGCCATCGTCGGCTTTATCTTCAAAGATGTCATCAAATCTCTTTTTAACGTACAGACAGTTGCCTGGATGTTCATTATTGGGGGTATTATATTCCTTATTGTGGAGTATTTTTATGAAGAAAAAGAATATCATGTGAAAGAGGTTGAAAAAGTCTCCTATAAGCAGGCCTGGTGGGTAGGTTTTGCACAGATCTTCTCATTGGTCCCTGGTACGAGTAGAGCAGGTGCAACTATTGTTGGTGGATTACTGACCGGTATGGATAGAAAAACATCCTCAGATTTTTCTTTTTTACTGGCTATCCCTGTTATGGGAGCGGTAAGCGGCTATGACATGCTTAAACATTATCAGGACTTTGCTAATGCAAACTGGGGTGCTTTTGTTGTAGGCTTTGTGGTTGCTTTTGTTGTTGCATATATTACGGTAAAACTTTTCCTTGTATTTATACAGAAGTTTTCTTTTGTACCTTTTGGTATCTATCGTATTATTTTTGGGGTTATTTTATTGATGGTGATATAACCGTAGATCGGGGTGTCCCCACCCCGACATGAATTTATAGAGTCTCTTTAGAGAGATTCTCTTAAGTTCAAAAAGAATTTTTGGACATGAACGAGGTGTAACCTCGTATTTAAAAGGTAAAACTATGAAATTTAACGAATTTGATTTTCACCGTGATATAGCTAAAGGGGTGAAAGTAGCAGGCTTCAGAGAGCCGAGTCCTATTCAGAAAATGGCCATACCTATCATTGCTAACGGTAGCGATATGGTAGGACAGGCACATACAGGAACAGGAAAAACAGCAGCATTCGGACTGCCGATGATGGACAAACTTGCCAAAGGTGAGATTGAACGTGCATTGGTCATTACCCCTACGCGAGAGTTGGCAACACAGGTAGCAGATGAACTTTACCACTTAGGACGTTTTGCCGGTATCAGAACATTGACTGTGTATGGTGGAGTAGGCTATGGTCGTCAGATCGCACTTATTCACAAAGGTGTACAAATTGTTGTAGCAACACCCGGACGACTGAAAGACCTTTATAAAAAAGGGAAGATCGATGTCTTTAACCCGGAAATTGTTGTTTTGGATGAAGCAGACGAAATGCTCGATATGGGATTCCTCGAAGAGATCAAAGAGATCTTTGAGTATATTCCTCAAAACAGACAAACTCTGCTTTTTTCAGCAACCATGCCAGAGCCTATTAAAGAATTGGCTTCAGATATTTTATATGAGCCGGAATTCATTTCTGTAGTTGGAGATGAAGAGACCACGAATAACATTATTGATCAACGTTATTATGTGATCAATGAATCTCAAAGAGATGAAGCGGTAGTAAAACTTCTTGAGACGGAAAATACTAATAAATGTATTATTTTCTGTCGTATGAAAAAAGAAGTAGACAGACTGGCAGACCATTTACGGGCACTGGGTTTTAATGCCTCAGGTCTGCATGGTGATTTGGAACAAAGAGACAGAGAAGTGGTCATTAAGGCTTACAGAAGAGGAGAAACAAAGATCATGGTAGCTACTGATGTGGCGGCTCGTGGTCTGGATGTGAAAGATGTGACACATGTCTTTAACTACCATATACCTTTTGATCCACAGTCTTATGTACACCGTATTGGTCGTACAGGACGTGCAGGGAAGAGTGGTCAGGCAATCACACTGGTAACTACTGAAGAGTTTAGAGAGCTTCAGCGTATACAAAAAGAGGTAGGTGCAGAGATGCGTCTTGCAACCCTCAATGGAGGAGATGAGATAGATGAATCAAGTCTTGAATATCTGGCAGACCAGGTAAGAGGTATGACTGTACATAAAGACGCAGGAAGACTTGTATCTTTTATGGGAGACATAGACAGAGAAGTACTTTTAGAAAAACTCATATCCTGTTTTATAGAGAAAGAGAATCAAAATATTGGCTCTCAGATTGGATTTGACCAAAATACGGTTGACAATATGATGCAGGATTATGTAGGTGAGCAAAAAGCTACCCGAAACAACAATCGCAGAAAAAAGAGAAGATAATTTTCTCTTTTCATCAAACAGAAAGCAAAACTGTTTTAAAATTTGTAAACTAAATGATAAGGTGTTCAAATGGAATATAGTTTAGTAGGCGAAGGCCTCAAATTTATGGTTTTAGGTATGCTGATCGTTTTTGCATTCCTTGCAGTGCTTGTGCAGGTGATGAAGCTTCAGGCTAAGATCGTAGGAAAATACTTTAAGGAAGAGACACCTGTCGTGGCTACTCCTACTACAAATGACAGCGAGGAAGAGTCTCGCCGTGTTGCAGCTATTATTGCAGCTGTCACAGACTTTCGTAATAACAAATCATGAAAACAATCGTAAATAAGGTACTTTAAATGGCTAAAAAATATATTGATGTAATGGACACAACTTTTAGAGACGGATTCCAGTCTGTCTTTGGTGGTCGTGTACTTATGGATGATTTTTTCCCTGCAGTAGAAGCAGCGAAAAATGCAGGTATTAATCACTTTGAGTTTGGAGGCGGAGCAAGATTCCAGTCACTTTACTTTTATCTTCAGGAAGATGCGTTTAAAATGATGGACGGTTTCAGAGAGATCGTTGGTCCGGATGCAAACCTTCAAGTACTTTCACGTGGTATCAACACAGTTATGCTTGATACCGGTTCTCGTGAGATGATCGATCTTTTTGCAAAAATGTTTAAAAAACACGGAACATCAACGGTACGTAACTTTGATGCATTGAATGATGTAAATAACCTTGCCTTCTCAGCAGAAATGATCAAAAAACATGGGTTGAATCATGAAGTAGTGGTTACGATGATGGACCTTCCTCCGGGATGCAAAGGTGCACATGATGTTGCTTTTTATGAAAAAACACTTAGAAATATTCTAGATTCCGGTATTGAGTATGATTCAGTCTGTTTCAAAGATGCTTCAGGAACAGCAAATCCGCATAAAGTCTATGAAACAATTTCTATGGCAAGAAAGCTTCTTGGTGATTCGGTACACTTGAGACTGCATACACACGAGACTGCAGGTGTATCTGTAGCTTCTTACCTTGCAGCGCTTGAAGCGGGTGCAAACGGTATCGATATGGCAGCATCACCGGTATCTGGTGGTACATCTCAGCCGGATATCTTGACTATGCTTCATGCAACGAAAGGTACAAATTATAATCTTGGTGACCTTAAACTTGACAAGATCCTTAAATACGAAGAGAGACTCAAAGAGTGTCTTTCTGAATATATGATCCCGCCTGAAGCAACTCAGGTATCTCCTCTTATTCCTTTCTCTCCTATGCCTGGTGGCGCATTGACAGCCAATACTCAAATGATGAGAGACTCTGGAGATCTTGAAAAGTTCGATGAAGTAATCGCAGCTATGAAAGAAGTGGTTGAACGTGGTGGTTACGGTACATCTGTAACACCTGTTTCTCAGTTTTACTGGCAGCAGGCGTATGCAAACGTCATGTTTGGACCATGGAAGCAGATTGCTCCAGGTTACGGACGTATGGTACTGGGTTACTTTGGTAAAACTCCGGTTCCCGCTGATAATGAGATCATCCAACTTGCATCAGAGAAATTGAAATTGGATCCAACAACAGAAAATCCTTTGGATATTTCAGATAAAGATGAAAACAAATCCATTGCACACTGGACCAAAGTACTTGAAGACGAAGGTCTTGAAACAAGTGATGAAAACATTTTCATTGCAGGTGCATGTGATCAAAAAGGTATTGCGTTCTTGAAGGGTGAAGGTCCTCTCATGATTAGAAAAGGTAAACAAAACAACAATAACAGTGGAGAAGCAGAAATGGCAGGAAATTATACAGTAGTAGTAGACGGTAAACAGTACAGTGTTCAGGTAGCAGAAGGTGAGGGTGATATTCAAGTTGCTCCAGTAGCAGCAGCTCCAGCAGCAGCGGTAACAGCACCTTCAGGAACAGGTTCTGAAGAGATCCTTTCCCAAACTCCCGGTAATGTATGGAAGATCCTTAAAAGCCCGGGTGATACAGTAGCTGAAGGTGATATTATCATGATCCTTGAAGCGATGAAAATGGAGATAGATATTACTGCACCAAAAGCAGGCAAGATCGTTTCTGTTAATGTCAATGTAAATGACACAGTTGCGGATGCACAGCTTTTAGCCACAATGGAGTAAATATGAAGATCAAACATCTTTTACTTTCGCTTTTGTTTGCATTTGGTTTTTTGACCACTGCAGCGACTGCGAATGAACATGCAGGAGCAACGACTTTTAAGACACAAGAGCAGTTGATCGCAGATGAAAAGGCAAACTATGAGCCTAAGTCTGTGACAGGACTAATTTCTTCTTTCTTTCATACTACAGGTTTGGATGCGATGATAAATCCTGTTGAAGGATTGAAAAATGCCCATGGTGTAGAAGTTTCTACCTTTGCCCAGAGTTGGGGACGTGCAATTATGTTCCTTATTATATTTGTGCTTTTCTACTTAGCCATTGGTAAGGGCTTTGAACCGCTCTTACTTCTTCCCATAGCCTTTGGTGGATTGCTTGCCAATATTCCTATTGCCGATATGGCAGCACCTGGACATATGCTGGGTATTATTTATCAGATGGGTATTGCCAACGAATTCTTCCCACTGCTTATTTTTATGGGTGTTGGTGCCATGACAGACTTTGGTCCATTGCTTTCTAACCCAAAAACAGCACTTCTTGGCGGTGCAGCGCAATTCGGTATCTTTGGTTCATTGGTAGGTGCTGCTGCACTTTCCCAGTATACGGGATTTGTTGATTTTACACTTCAACAGTGTTCGGCTATTTCAATCATTGGTGGTGCAGATGGTCCAACATCGATCTTTATTGCATCCGCATTGGCACCTGAAATGTTAGGTGCTATTGCAGTTGCTGCGTATTCGTATATGGCACTGGTTCCTGTTATCCAGCCTCCAATAATGAGAGCGTTGACAACAAAAGAAGAACGTGTTATCGTTATGAAAACAACAAGAAAAGTACACAGAATGGAAAAACTTATTTTCCCTATAGTTGTTATTATGATGATCGCACTTGTATTACCAGATGCAGCACCTCTTATGGGTTCATTTGCATTTGGTAACTTTGCAAAAGAGTCTGGTGTTGTTGACAGATTGTCAAATGAGATGCAAAACTCACTCATTAACATTGTTACGATCTTCTTAGGTTTTGGTGTGGGTATGACACTTCAGGCAGACAAGTTCCTTGTTGCTGAAACACTGGGGATCATGGTAATCGGTCTTCTTGCATTCTCGGCAGGTACAGCAGCTGGTGTACTTATGGCAAAGTTGATGAACAAGATGTCAAATGAGCCTATCAATCCGCTTATCGGTGCAGCTGGAGTGTCTGCCGTGCCAATGGCGGCAAGGGTTGTTTCCAAAGTCGGTTCTGAAGAGAAACCGGGTAACATTCTGCTTATGCATGCCATGGGTCCAAATGTTGCCGGAGTTATCGGTTCAGCTGTGGCAGCAGGTGTATTATTGTCGATCTTTAAATAAAAGACTATGCTCCCTTCCGGGAGTATAAATTAGAAAATAAGAGTTTTCTAATTTATGCTTTAGCATTTATAAATCAACTGTATAAAAGAGGACACAATGAGTACCAAAACGCCTAACGGACTTGATAAGCTGGGATTAAAAGATATCGGAGATATTTACTATAATTTGAGTTATGACGAGTTACAAGCGCATGAAGTAAAAGCAGGAGAGTGTGAGATCTCTACATCAGGTACAGCAATGTGTGATACAGGTATTTTTACAGGACGAAGTCCCAAAGATAAATATTTTGTAGATCAGGCACCTTCAAACCAGCATATTGCCTGGGGTGATGTTAACAAACCTATGAAAAAAGAGATCTATAATGAACTTTTGGATCTTACTCTTACACAGCTTTCAGGAAAAAATATCTATGTGACCGATGTGTACACCGGTGCATCTGCGGCAAGTAAAAGATCGGTAAGATTCATCACTGAGGTAGCATGGCAGGCGCACTTTGTTAAAAATATGTTCATCCGTCCTACCGAAAAAGAGTTAGAAACATTTGAACCGGACTTTACTGTCTATAATGCATGTAAAACTGTAGATGAAAAATATGAAGAACATGGAATGAATTCAGATGTATATGTGGTCTTTAATGTAGAAGACAATGTTTCTATTATCGGTGGTACATGGTATGGTGGTGAAATGAAAAAGGGTATCTTCTCTATGATGAACTACTGGTTACCTCTTGAAGGTAAACTCTCCATGCACTGTTCAGCAAACGTAGGGAATGAGGGGGATGTCTGTCTCTTCTTCGGTCTTTCAGGAACAGGGAAAACCACACTTTCAACCGATCCTCATCGTGCCCTTATAGGTGATGATGAGCATGGTTGGGATGATGATGGAGTCTTTAACTTCGAAGGTGGTTGTTACGCCAAAGTTATCAACCTCGATGCCAAGTCAGAGCCTGAAATTCACGGTGCCATCATAAAAGATGCACTTTTGGAAAATGTTGTCGCAGATGCAAATGGACTGGTAGATTATACCGATGGTTCTAAAACTGAAAATACGAGAGTATCTTACCCGATCGAGCATATTGAAAACCATAAAAAAGATCTTCAGGCAGGACATCCAAATAACATCATCTTCCTCACAGCAGATGCATTTGGTGTATTGCCTCCGGTATCAAAATTGAGTAAAGAACAGGCTATGTACTATTTTCTTTCAGGATATACTGCAAAAGTTGCAGGTACTGAAAGAGGTATCACCGAACCTGTTGCAACATTCTCTGCATGTTTCGGAGAAGCATTCTTGCCACTGCACCCAACCGACTATGCAAAACTTTTGGGTGAAAAGATCGATGAACATAGCGTAAATGTATACCTGGTCAATACAGGTTGGACTGGTGGAGCTTACGGTGTAGGTAAACGTATGAGTATTAAAGATACACGTGCCTGCATCAATGCGATTCTTGATGGAAGTATCAAAGAGTCCGAGTTTGATACTACGAGAACTTTCCGTCTTCAGGTGCCAAAAACACTTGGTGATATTGAGCCGGCATTACTTAACCCAAGAAATGCTTGGCCAAATAAAGAGGAGTTTGACGCACAACGTGACAAACTCGCAGCAATGTTCATAGAAAACTTCCACCGTTATGATGACAACGGCGGTGAGTTCGACTACGCCTCAGCAGGACCACAACTTTAAAACTACTTGACCATGCAAAGATTTGCATGGTTGATTCTCTCTACTGTACTAAATATAATATTTATATTTTACTTAATTTGATAATGCCCTAAGATTAAGAATGCTATAATCTGTTTTTAAAATGACCACTGGTTAATCAAGGCAAACAGATGATACAAAAACTCCTTTTACTAAGTGCAGTAACTATGGGACTATATAGTGATACTGTCTCATTTACACTGGAAAATGACTTTTTCGGCAGCAGAGAAGACAACCATTATACTAATGGTGCTTTTCTGGTCTGGATGCAGGATGCCAATAAGACTGATGCATTTGATTTTATGCTGGATGACCTTCAGACCAATACGGCAGTCTCTTTTACACACCAGATATTCACCCCTGTAGACAAAGAAGCGATCGAGCCGCTTTGGAATGACCTTCCCTATGCCGGTTATGCAAAATTCAATTTCCTGCTCTATAAATCTACAAAGAACTATTTTCATGAATTTGGTGTCAATTTCGGAGCGGTCGGCCCTGTAACGGAAGCGGAAGAGATACAATCTTTTTTTCATAAGGTGGTCGGTGACGGTAAATTCAAAGGCTGGGGTAACCAGTTGGGTAACCAGTTCATGGCGGGACTCTCCTATCAGTTCGCTTATAAAACAGATCCGTATGACTGGCATGGATACAAACTGGATGCCATAGGCAACATTAGAGCTGAAGCAGGAAATTTCTATACAGGCGCATTGACCTCTGCCACAGTAAGGGTGAGCAGTTTCGCCCCTAAAAGTTTCATTACGGCAGGAAGTTTTATGGTCACCGATGAGAGCGATCTTCTCAACATGGATACTACAGACGGATTCAACTGGGATCTCTCTTTTGGTGTTTTTGCCAATGTAGTACACACTTACTATATTG
>Ga0164318_10007587_pt1 | contig 10511 bp, 8 predicted proteins | sample GuaBasSedimGuay9_FD_113734 | JGI IMG/M metagenome (GOLD analysis project Ga0164318, IMG submission 113734) | Subseafloor sediment microbial communities from Guaymas Basin, Gulf of California, Mexico - Guay9, Core 4571-4, 0-3 cm | ecosystem: Environmental > Aquatic > Marine > Hydrothermal vents >...
AGAGTGATTGTATAGATGATGATGATTTTACTGCTGTTTATACTTGTACTGCAAATATAAAATATTTTGCTATTCCTACTGATGACTCAATAAATAATCCTTGGGAGCCGTATAATTGGCTTTCTAGAATAATTGTATATGATGGAACATATTATGAAGCCGCTACTTCAAGCAGTGTTGAATTAATATCATCTATAGCATTAAATGTAGCAGAAGAAACAATAAATTATGGAACTATTGGAGATAATAATGACACTGGAAGCATTAATGCTACAACTACTATAGTAAATTACGGTAATACGCCTATAAATAATAATCTTTATGGTATAGATATGAATAGAATTCCTACTGGAATAATTTCCGTAGATAATCAAGAATATAATCTGTCACCTTTTACTTGGGGATCTGGTAATGATTTAGCAACTTCGTCATCATTAGTTGATATTATAGTTCCTAAACCAACTAGTTCTGATGATGTTTATGATGAAATATATTGGGGAATAGGCATTCCTTTAGATACGCCTCCAGGAGATTATAGCGGAAATAATACGTTTTCTGCTTTATTAGATCAAAACGGTTGGTAATTGTTAATAATTTTATTAAATTGTGGTATAATAAATTTAGAAAATTTAGATTAAGTTTAATTGTATTATTGTTAAGTGTTAAATTGTCCTAAATTTTATAATAATTTTATGATAATATCTAAAAAGTTACTTTTATTTAGTTTAATAATATGTATTAGTATTAGCATTAGTTATTTTTTTATTTTTATTAATCAAGAGAATTTTAATTTTTCTGCTGTATACGCAGAAGAAGAAGAAGACAAAGAACCTCCTATTATTTCTGATATTAAAATTTTAGACACAACATCTTCTTCAAAAACTATAATTTGGGAAACAGATGAAGAAGCTGATTCTTTAGTTAATTATGCATTAAAAAAGGATTATGGAATAATTAGAGATGCACTTTTAAAAAAAGAACATACTATTGTTCTTGATAATCTTCTTCCTAAACAAATGTATTATTTTCGTATAATTTCTTCAGATAAACAAGGTAATCAAAGTATTTCAAATGATTATAATTTTATTACACAAGAAACAATAGAAGATAAAATTCAAGAAGGCGAAGGTGAAGGCGAAGGTGAAGGCGAAGGTAAAGGTGAACAATCTGAGTTAATAAAAAATACTTTAGAAATGTTGGAAAAAATTTCTAATGAAGAAAGTTTATCTTTAATTGAATCTAAAATACAAAATATAGCTAAGGGAGTGGTCACACCTCTAACTATTAGTGGAGATTTTGCTAAAGTTGAAGTAGGTATTGATTATGCTATAATAACATGGAAAACAGATAAAGAAGCTAATTCTATAGTTGCTTTAGCAAGCGAGAAAGATTATAATTTAAATATTGATGATCCTTATATGTGGAAAGAAGGCGAACCAAACGAAATGGTTTTAAAACATAGTATTAAAATTACAAATCTTAAACCAGCCACTACTTATCATTATAAAATATTATCAAAATCTAAACTTGGGCTAGAAGCAGAAAGTGATGACAGTGTTTTTAGGACTAAATCAATTTTACCTGAAATTTATAATATCAATATTGCTAAAATAGAAGAAAAATCCGCAACTATAACTTGGGTTACCAATGTGCCATGTTCAGCTATACTTGAATATACTGATTTAAATACTAATGAAACTAAATTAGAAGGTAATTCAATTTTAATGACAACACATTCCATTAAGCTTTCTAATTTAAAACTTGACACATATTATTCAGTCGTTATTAAAGTGGAAAATGAACATAAAGAGGAAACAGAAAGCGATCCATTAACTTTTGTTACCACCAAAGATGAATTTCCGCCTGTTATTTCAAAAATTAATACTGAATCAACTCTTTATCCTGGTACTGAAAATAAAACTCAAACTATTGTTGGTTGGGAGACAGATGAATTGTCAATTTGTCAATTTTTTTATCAGCAAGGTTTAACTTTAACAGATGAAGATAAAAGTTTTTTAGCACCAGAAGAGGATTTTACAAGAAAACATGTTCAAGTAGTTACTGCTTTTTTGCCTTCTTCAGTATATAAATTTTGGATTGTGTGCGAAGATAAATCAGGAAATAAAATTAAATCAGATTATTTTACTGTATTAACTCCAGCTCAAGAAAAAAGCATAATAGATTTAATTATTGGAAATTTTGAAGGCACTTTTGGTTGGTTAAAAAAAATAAATTTTTAAAATTTATGTTAGAGCCGATTATCAAAATTAAAAACATGGAAATAATTTATAATTTAGGAAAAGAAAATGAATTTAAAGCTTCTTCTGGGGTTAATATGGATATTTATCCTAATGAATATATTATTTTTTTTGGTCCATCAGGATGTGGCAAATCAACAGTATTATATTCTATTTTGGGAGTATTACCACCTACTAAAGGTGAAGTTTTAGTAAAAGGCGAAAATCCTTATGTTTATTCTCCTGAAGAATTAGTTAAATTCCAAACTGCTGTTGTAGGAATAATGTATCAAGCATTTTATCTTATTCCTTCTTTAACAGTATTTGACAATGTAACTTTACCAATGGTATTTCAAGGAGTTCATCCTAACAAAAGAAAAAAAAGAGCAGAGAAACTGTTAACAAGATTTGGAATTAAAAAACAAGCTAATAAACTTCCAGAAGCTCTTTCTGGCGGACAATCACAAAGAGTATCTGTTGCTAGAGCATTTGTTAATGATCCTGAAATTCTTTTAGCTGATGAACCAGTTGGAAATTTAGATAGCATTTCAGCAGATGCAGTTATGGATACTTTAGATAAAATAAATATTAATGATAAAAAAACAATAATTTTAGTTACTCACGATGCAAAATATTTACCTTATGCTCATAGAATTTTTTATATGAGAGACGGAAAAGTAGTTAGTGTTGTGCCTAATCCTGAAAAAAAACAAATTGCTAGAATTGATAGACAAAAAACACTGGTTACTGAAATGGAACAATTGACAAAAATTCATCCTTATCTTACGCCTATTGAATTAAAAGTAAAAAGTATTATTAATTATTTAACCCAAGATTTAACTTTTGATCAGTTACAAAGATTGGAAAAAATAGTTAAAATAATAATTGAGAGAAAGATAAACAGTAAAAAATTTTATCAAATTTTATTACAAAAGTTTTCAGAAGGTGGCGTAGGCATAAGTCCTTCATTAGCAAGAGTAATGGCTGATAAGGTAGATAAAATTTTAACTCAGTCTAAAGATGTAAGAAGATATAGAAGTAGATTAGAACAAAATATTTTTTATTCACAAAAAAAAGTATTAATAAAAAATTTAAGTAAATATTTAATTGAAAAATATAAAGGAGAAATTACACCAGATAAATTTAAAAGATTAGAAGATATTGTTTATAAAAGAATAACAGGAATTATTAAAAAAGAGGAATTTGAGAAAATGATATCTTTGTCTTTAAAAAAGGGTGGAGCTGGTTTTAGCAAAAGAACTGCTAAAAAATTTACTCGATATTTTGAAAAATTATTGATTCAAGGATTGGAATTAGATAATTTTGAGCATTAAAACATTAGTAATGAAATAATTTTATGATGAGAATACATGACATAGTTAAACTTTCTACAAGGATGTTTAAAACTAGACCAGCTAGAACTTGGTTGACTATCCTTGGTATAGGAGTAGGTATTGCAGCTGTAGTGGTATTAGTTGGATTGGGTTATGGTTTGCAAGGAGTATTATTAGAAAAAATAGTTTTTGGTGAATCTTTGCTTAGTTTAGATGTATCAATGACAGGATCAAAGATTATTGTTATAGATGATAAACAAATAGAGGAATTTTTAAATATAAAACATGTAGAAGATGTATCTCCTTTAGCTAATTTTAATTCATTGATAACATTTGGTAAATTAACTGGTAGCATTTCTCTTCAAGGTGTAAATCATGAATATTTTAAATATGCTGGCATTATACCTAAAGAAGGTAAATTATTTCAGGAAGGAGAAAATAATAAAGTTGTTCTTTCTTCAGCAGTTTTGAAATTATTTGAAATTGAACCAGCCGATATAATCGGCAAAAAAGTGCGGTTTAAAGTTTTTATACCAGGTGAAAATTCTGAAATAGAGGAAATATCTTTAGAAAAAAATTATGAGGTTTCAGGTATAATAGAAGACGATTTTTCAATTTTGGCTTTTATACATTTATCTGAGTTATCATCTAATTTTTCTATTCCTTATTATGAAAAAGCACGTGTAAAAGTTGAAAATAGCGAATACTTGGATGATGTAGAAAAAGAGATATTAGATAAAGGATTTATTGTTACGACTCTTTCTAAAACAGTTGAACAAGCAAATAAGATTTTTAGAGGAATTCAGATAATGTTAGCTATATTTGGTGGAATTGCTTTGCTGGTTTCGGCAATTGGAATGTTTAATACTATGACTGTTACTTTACTTGAAAGAACAAATGAAATTGGAATTATGCGCACAATAGGAGCATCACCACGTAGTATTAAAATATTATTTTTATCTGAATCTATTGTTATGGGATTTTTAGGTGGGCTTGTTGGTATTGGAATAGGCGTTGGAGGAGGCACTCTGATAAATTTTTTATTAAATATGTTAGCTACACGTATGGGTGGGACATCTATATCTCTCTTTAAGTTTCCATTATTCTTTTTGTCTTTTATTGCTATTTTTTCAGGAGTAATGGGATTTTTTACAGGTGTTTTTCCAGCAAGAAGAGCAGCTTCACTTAATCCATTGGATGCTATTAGATATAAATAGAGTATGTTATTTATATTTTTTTCATTAAAGTTACAAAAATACAAGATTTTAAATAAAAATTATTAGTTAAATTAAATATGAATATTTTTATAAAATATAAACGATTATTGTTAGTTTTGTTTATTATAATTATAATAATTATTGTTATTATTTTTTTTATTCATAAAAATAAACAGATTTATAACAGTAGTGAAATACAGGAAATTAATACAGTAACAAACCAACAAAAAAGTAGCAAATTTTCTAGGATTACTTTTTTTAATACAATGTCTATGATTGGCAGTCTTTCCATACCAGAAATATGGGAAGGAAAATATAGAGTAAAAGAAGATGGAAATAAAGTATCTTTTTTATATATTGTTAATCCTGACAATGTATCGCCTATTTTTTCAATAAAATTTTACGAAAAAAACGAATGGAAGGATTTACAAAAGAAAGAAAAAAAATTTGAAAGAGAAATTAAAACTAAAGATGATTTAGTTTTTGTTTATATTTTATATCCAAATAATATTTATACTGGAAAAGAAGCAATAGAATTTCAGGAAATGTCAAATCAAGTTAAAAAAATAATAGAAAGTTTTAAGAGTTTTAAGTTATAAATAAGATTTATATTATTTAAATATTGATTATTTTAAAATTTTGTTATTTTGTATAAATATGGTATTATATTTATAAGATTTGTGGATAACTTAATTTAAATAATTTTAACTTAAATAATTATATTTAAATTTATTAAATAAATTTTTAATTACCATGCTTTATGAATAAAATTAAAAAACAAATTAAAAGATCATTTCCATTGCTAATTATTTTTGGTTTATTAAGCTCTTTATTAGCTGGTTTAGTCTTTAATATTAATTTAAATTTTAAACAAGATACAGAAGATTTTATTAAATGGACATCTGAAGTGCAGGCAGATACTGCTACTACAGAAGTTACAGTTAAAAATGCTCCTCCTGCATTTACTGTAAATGCTGCAGAAAATCCAATCTCATCATCTACTTCTCCTGTTAATGTTGGAGGAAGTATATCTTTTACAGCAACAGCTAACGACCCAGAAGATAATGATTATTATTTAATTATTTGTAGTTCTGATTCAATTATAGCTAGTAGTACTGGTGGAGCGCCATCATGTGGTGATACACAATTTTGTGTTTCAGCTTTAACTGGAGATACGACAGAAGCAAATTGTACTTATTCTAATGTAGCTGATCCAGGTGCTGAAACTGATGATTGGTATGCATTTGTTTGCGACGATCATTCTACTGAATCTGCATGCTCTAGTGCTAATCAAGGAACAGGTGATAGTGGTAATCCTATATATATTAATCATGCGCCTTCATTTGATAGTGTTTCCACTACTGATGATAACAAGGATCCAGGAGGAACTTTTACTATAGAAGCAGTAGTAACAGATAGTGATACAGAAGGAGGCGTTGATGAATTATATCTTTATGTATGTAGTACTAATAACTGGGCTACTTCTACTGGATGTGCTGCAACAACAATATGTTCAGGAACATCAACTTCTCCTAATATTTCTTGTCAATATGTAGATACAGCTCCTACAGCAGATCAAGATTATACTTATTATGCTTTTATTAAAGATTGGCATGAAATGCCTGCCTCTGGTAATTCTAAAACAAACACTTATACTATAAATAATGTTGCTCCAACAGTATCTAATGTAGTTTTTAATAATGGTAATAATATTACTTTAAATATTAAAAATGCGGCAGAAGTTGTAGTTTATGCTACTTCAACATCAGTTGTGGATCAAAATGGATGCACTGATCTTAGTCAGGCAACGAGTACGGTTTATTTATCTAGTGTTACCGGTGGCGCATATTGTGATGCTAACGATAATAATTGTTACCATATAAATAGTGTTGATTGTGTATTAAGTGAATGTAGCGGAGATAGTGATTCTACAGCCACTTATGTTTGCTCAACAAGTTTAGCTTATCATGCTATACCAACCATTGATTCTGGTAGCAATCCTTATTCAAGTGATAATTGGATGGTTCAAATGACTGCTTTTGATGAAGCACTTAATGGTTCAGCCACAACATCGCCTGGCGTTGAAATAGGTACAACAATAGCATTAGAAGTGAATGAAGCAACTATAGATTATGGAATTATTGAAGCTGGACAAAATAGTGGTTCAAATAATGCTACTACCACTATAATAAATTACGGTAATTCGCCACTTGATAATGATATTTCAGGTACAGATATGACAAAAGGAGCTGATTGGTTTGGAGCAGATAATCAGGAATATAGTCTTAATAATTTTAGTTGGGGAACAGGAACTGATTTATCATCTACAACACCAGTTACAGTTGACATTATAACTCCTAGACCAACAGATTCAGATAATGTTTATGATTTAATATTATGGGGAATTGGTATTCCAAGTGGTCAACCATCAGGTGATTATGGTGGAATTAATACATTTTCAGCAACATTAGATGGAGATGGCAATTGGAATTAAAGTGAACTTTATAATAAAATATAATAATAAATCTACAATAATTTTATTGCCTATATGCGCTAATAAATATAAATTAAGATAAGATAATATAATATAAGATGAAAAATAAGTTATAATATTTAAGAAGTGTTCGTATTAAATGGCACTTCTTTTATATTTATGATAATTTTTAGTTTTTTAATAGTTATATAAAATAATTCAAACATGTAAATTTAATATTATTATTTAGATATAATAGCTTGAATAATTTTAGATATTATAGTATATTATAGTTATAGTTATGGATATTTTTTTATTAATAATTAAAGGCATATTATTTTTGATTTTTACATATTTTTTTACAAGAATAATATTTGATATTATATTAAGGGGATTTACTCCGTTGATTTCATCAAGACCATGGGTTATTAAAAAAATAATAGAGGAGATTGGTGAATTTAAATTAGATAGTAAGCCTGTAATTTATATTTATGCATTAAGTTGTGGTAAATCTGGTTTTTTAAATGGAATTGGAAAAAAATATCCACAAGCAAAATTAATTGGAGTAGAATATTCTTTGTTGCCTTACATAGTAGCTAAAATACAGGTTTTTTTAAAAAGAAGTAAAATTAAGGTATTATATAAAAAAGATTTATATAAATTTGATATTAGCAACGCTGATTTAATCTATTGCTATTTAAATATAAAAATATTAAGAAATTTGCCTAAAAAATTTAAGTTTGAATGTAAACAGGGAACAATAATTATTAGCAATGGTATTGTTATACCTAATTTTAAAATTAAAAAATCCATTGAATTAATAAATAAAAAAAGGAGATTTGTTTTTTTTTCAAAACACAAAAAGATTTGGTCATCTAAGATGAAAGAAGAAAAAAGAGTTAATAAAGTTTATTTTTATAAAATATAGTATAATATTTTTATTTTGTTAAATGTTTAAAAAAGTTATTTTATTTGTTTTTTGTTTTTTATTAATATTTTTACCCTGGATTTATACAGCACAGGCTGGTTTTGGTATTTCTCCACCTCATATTAAAAATAAACAGCTTGTTCCAGGTTCTCATTATGAGCAAAAAATTACTCTTTTAAGATCATCAGCTGAAGATGACCTTAAAGCAGAAATTAAAATTAATGCACCTGAAATTGAATCATGGATTTCTATTGACAAAGGAAATGATTTTATTTTGCCTAAAAATAGTTTACAAGTGCCAATGATTGTTAGTTTAGATGTTCCAGAGAAAGCAGAGCTAGGTAATTATAAAGGTCATATTGATATTAAAATTTTACCAATAGAGAATAAAGATGGTGGCGGAGTTTCTATTGCATTAGGCGCTAGAATTGATATTGATTTAACATTAACTAATGTAGCTTATGCTGATTTTTTAGTTCGTCTTGTTTCTATACCTGATTTTGAGCTTTTAGGTTGGCCATGGCATTGGAAAATATTTTCTAAATTTTTACATAAAATAAAAGTAGTAATGAATATTGAGAACATAGGTAATGTTAAAATAGCACCATCAAAAGTAACTTTAGAAGTTTATGACATAGCTAAAAAAAAATTATTAGAGTCAAGAGTGGATAAGTCTTTAAAAAAAGTAGATTCTTTTTCAACCAAAGAAGTTATTGCTGTTTTTCCAACCAAGCTTGATGCAGGACAATATTGGGGTAAGATTAAAATTTATAATGGTAATAAAGTTGTCAATTCTTATGAAATAGCTTTTACTATAGCTAAAAAAGGTGAGTTAGCACAAGGGACTTCTAAATTAAATATTTGGGCTTGGTTATTATTATTTATGTATATTTTGTCAGTAATAATTATTGTATTTGTATTAATAAAAATAAAAATTTGGAGACTTATTAAAATTTTAATTTTAGTAATCATTATTTTAACTAAACCTTTTTTGCCATTTTTAAAAAAGTTTATTGCTATTTATAATAATATTAAAATTAGATTTTGGCGATGGATCAGTATAAAAGCAAATAAATACAATAAAGATAATAAATAAGTAAAGTAAAATTTATGTATTTAAACAGAATTTTTTATGATTTTATATTTTCGCAAATTTATAATTATAATAACTTTAATAAGTCTATGTATTTTTTATCATTTTTTTTTGTTTCAAAAGTTGGCTAAGGCTGATTATGCATCCACCACTGTGACTGTTATGCTTGTTTGTGGTGATGGATTTGCTGAACCATTAAGCGGAGAAGTATGTGATCCAGGAAATCCACCAGGTATTCCTATTGATGTTGGCACAACAACATGTTCTGATTTTTTTGATATTTTTGGCAATCCGTTTGTAAGTGGAAATTTAGATTGTTTAAATGATTGTAGTGATTATAATACAAATGGTTGTTATACATGTGGTAATGGTTATAAAGAGGAAGAGGAAGAATGTGATGGTTCAGATTTAGGTGGCTTAACTTGTCTATCTTATGGACATAATACTGGAAATTTAAGTTGTACTGCTACTTGTATGATAAATATAATGGGATGTAGTAGTGTTGGTTTAGATGAACCTGGCGATGAAGGTAGTCAGGGTGGAAGTAGTGGCGGAAGACATGGAGGAGGTAGCGGAGTCGCAAACGGATATAATCCAGGATCAGATATTCCTCCAGGAGAGGCAAAAGTGATTATTAGAGGAAAATCTTATCCTAATGCTGATGTTCATATTTTAATTGATGGAAAAATAATAGGCATTGTTAAAGCGGATAGTAAAGCTGATTTTTATTTTGAAACAACAGATATTACGCCTGGAATTGTTGGATTTGGTATATGGTCAGAAGATGAAAAAGGTATAAAATCTAGCCTTTTAACTTTAACTTTTCGCATTATTTCAGGAGCTGTTACTACTATTTCTGGAGCATATTTAGCACCAAGTATTGATGTAGATAAGCAATCTATAAAAAAAGGCGAGATGTTAAAAATATTTGGACAAACCATACCTGAAACAAAAGTAAATGTGCATATAAATTCAGAAGAAGAAATAATAAAACAGATTAACAGTAATGAATCAGGAGATTGGATTTTGAATTTTGATACATCTTCTTTAAGCATAGACGAATTTCATATTGCTAAAGCTTTGTTTCAAATGGAAGTTTCAGATAATATAATTAAAAGCGGATTTTCAAGATCAATAAGTTTTTTTGTTGGTGAAACAGGTATAGATGATATTTGTTCGGAGCTGATTTAAATAAGGACGATAGAGTAAATTTAATAGATTTTAGTATA
>Ga0164318_10007588_pt1 | contig 10510 bp, 8 predicted proteins | sample GuaBasSedimGuay9_FD_113734 | JGI IMG/M metagenome (GOLD analysis project Ga0164318, IMG submission 113734) | Subseafloor sediment microbial communities from Guaymas Basin, Gulf of California, Mexico - Guay9, Core 4571-4, 0-3 cm | ecosystem: Environmental > Aquatic > Marine > Hydrothermal vents >...
ATGCTGAGCAAGATTGATAAAATAAACTACGCTGTGGAAAAGTGGGAGATTCCGAAGGACAGGACATATTTTATCGGAGATACAACCGGGGATATAAAGGAGGCAAAAGAAGCAGGCGTGAAAGCCGTTGCCGTAACCACCCTGCCTTGATCATTTGATTAACACAAATTGCATATTTCCTGAATTTCTTTCTGAGGCCCGCAAGGCCGATCATGCCGAAGCCGGGAATTAAGACTAAAAAAAGCAGATTTATTTTCAGGTTTTTCCTTGATCCTTTATCTTTGTACCTTGGTTTATTACTTGACACCAACATCTGTGCGAAAAACGCATGTCTGCCGTGCAGACGGCACAGGCAGGCAGTTGTCGAGAATAAAGACTCTATGTGCCTTTAAACCTGAGTAGTTACAGAAAATTGCCAATATTTTTTATGTTGAACTTGACAGCATGGAATTGATGTTTATTTTAATTTTGGTTGTGGGGAATTGTAATAAATATGAAATTAAAAAACAATTTGAAAGGAGGTTATAGAGTGAAAATTAGACCATTGCATGACAGAATTCTTGTGAAACGTGTTGAGGTAGAAACAAAGACAAAAGGAGGAATCATTATCCCTGACAGCGCAAAGGAAAAGCCCTTTGAAGGTGAGGTCGTTGCCGTGGGTAAGGGAAAGAAAACAGAAGACGGTAAAGTGATTGCCCTTGATGTGAAGAACGGCGACAGGATTCTCTTCAGCAAGTACGCGGGTTCTGATATCAAAATTGATGATATTGAATACCTGATTATGAGAGAAGAGGATGTTTTGGGAGTCATAGACAAATAACAATTTGATTATCAGAAGGAGGAATTTTTAATGTCAGCAAAAGAATTACGATATGATGAGGAGGCAAGAAAATCTATCCTTATAGGTGTGAATACGCTTGCCGATGCGGTCAAGGTTACTCTTGGGCCGAAAGGAAGGAACGTTATACTGGACAAATCTTTTGGTTCCCCAACGGTGACAAAGGATGGTGTCACCGTGGCCAAAGAGGTTGAGCTGGAAGACAAATTTGAAAATATGGGCGCCCAGATGGTAAAGGAAGTTGCCAGCAGGACGAGCGATGTGGCAGGTGACGGAACCACAACTGCAACCATTCTTGCCCAGGCCATCTACAGAGAGGGCGTCAAGGCGGTTGCCGCAGGGAGTAACCCCATGGATGTAAAAAGGGGCATTGATAGCGGCGTCGAAGTAGTAGTTGATGCATTGAAAGAAATGAGCAAACCCACGAAAGATCAGAAAGAGATTGCTCAGGTCGGAACGATTTCTGCAAACAATGATGGTACCATCGGCAATATCATCGCCGAAGCCATGGGCAAGGTTGGCAAAGAAGGTGTAATCACTGTTGAAGAAGCAAAAGGATTGGCAACAGAGCTGGAAGTAGTGGAAGGCATGCAGTTTGACAGAGGGTATCTTTCACCCTACTTTGTGACCAATGCCGATAAAATGGAAGTAAACCTCGAAGACGCTTATATTCTCCTTTTTGACAAGAAGATTACCGTTATGAAAGATCTCCTCGGCATTCTTGAGCAGGTTGCCAAGATGGGCAAACCCCTCCTGATTATTTGTGAGGATGTTGAAGGAGAAGCGCTTGCAACATTGGTTGTAAATAAAATCCGCGGCACATTGCAGGTGGCAGCTGTTAAAGCTCCCGGATTCGGCGAGAGAAGAAAGGCAATGCTTGAAGATATCGCTGTTCTTACCGGTGGGAAGCTGATTTCAGAAGAAATTGGTTCCAAACTTGAGAATGCAAAGGTTGAGGATCTGGGCCGTGCCAAGAGAATCATAATTGACAAGGACAATACCACGATTGTCGATGGCGCTGGCGACAGAAAGGCTCTCGAAGGACGAGTCAAACAGATGAGAATTCAAATGGAAGAAACTACTTCCGACTATGATAAAGAGAAAATTCAGGAAAGACTGGCAAAGCTTGTAGGTGGTGTTGCTCTCATTAAGGTCGGCGCCGCTACGGAGGCCGAAATGAAGGAAAAGAAAGCGAGAGTTGAAGATGCCCTGAATGCTACCCGCGCAGCCGTTGAAGAAGGTATAGTTGCCGGGGGCGGAGTGGCTTTCATAAGAACCATTCCTTCTCTCAATAAACTCAAATTGAAGGGTGACCAGCTTGTCGGTCTGAATATCGTCAAAAAAGCGATAGAGGAGCCGGTGAGAATGATTGCAGACAATGCAGGATTCGAGGGTTCTATAGTTGTAGAAAAGGTTAAAAACCAGAAGGGTGATTATGGTTTCAACGCTTTGACGGACAAGTATGAAAATATGATAGAAGCAGGGGTTATTGACCCTACAAAGGTGACAAGGTTCGCTTTGCAAAATGCAGCCAGTGTTGCTTCATTGATGCTGACAACTCAGTGTATGATTGCTGAAAAACCTAAGGAAGAAACACCGATGCCGGCAATGCCTCCAGGAGGAATGGGAGGAATGGGAGGAATGATGTAAGTTATTTGATCGCTTGAAATGCGGTAATCAAAAGCTCCCTGCCTTGCGGCAGGGGGCTTTTTTTTAACTCGGTGCTCCGTCATTATTACTGATAGCAGGTTAAAATCATATTGTGGTATAGGCGGCTTCTAAAATTCTTGCGCAAAGGCGCGAAGCACGCAAAGAACAAGAGAGAAAACCTCGGCGACTTTGTGTGAAATTATGTTCTTTCCAAGTTGCGTTATATCCCCGCATTTGCGTCGACTTTGACGTTTCCACGTTTTGTAACCGTTCAAGGGTTCAAGGTTACATTCTTGTCCCCGGACTGCATTTGGGATGCGTATTTACGAGAAAAGCGTCAGCTTCGTCAGGCCTGAAACAAAATCCGGAGCCAAATCGGCAATTATTTGCGAAAATGAGAATTTTTGACGAGGACTTCAGGTCTTTGATGCTGCCTTTGTCCTGAACGCTGAACCATGAACCATGAACCTGTGAACGATTACCCCGTTTTTAAACATAAATCATTGTCAATAATCCATAAATTATGTTAGTCTATTTTGATAATATAATTTTGGGAGATGTATATGAATTATAAAGATACCTTAAATCTACCGAAAACCAGTTTTTCCATGAAGGCGAATCTTTCCAAAAAAGAGCCGGAGATGCTTAAAAAATGGGAAGGGATGCACATCTATGACAGGATAAGAGAAGTATCAAAGGGAAGAAAGACGTACATACTCCATGACGGCCCTCCATATGCTAACGGAGATATACATCTCGGCACGGCTTTGAATAAAATTATCAAGGATATAGTAATCAAATCAAAAAATATGATGGGTTTTGACGCTATCTATGTTCCGGGGTGGGATTGTCATGGACTTCCCATTGAACATCAGGTTGATAAAGAGCTGGGCGAAAAACAGTACAGTTTGTCACAGGTAGAAAAAAGAAGACTCTGCCGTAAATACGCTAAAGAATATCTTGATATTCAGAGGAAGCAGTTTAAACGATTAGGGGTGTTTGGTCACTGGAATAATCCTTACATCACTATGGATTATGATTATGAGGCGACGACAGTTAAAGAACTCGGGAAGCTTTTGTTGAGCGGCGATGTATACAAGGGAGAAAAACCGGTTTACTGGTGCGCCTCATGTAAAACTGCCCTGGCCGAGGCTGAGGTAGAATATGCTGATCATACCACACCTTCCATATATGTTAAATTCCCCATGATATCCGATATATCTTCCATTCTTCCCGCACTTGCCGGGGAAAAAGTCAGTGTGGTTATATGGACAACAACTCCTTGGACCATTCCCGCCAATCTTGCCATCGCCCTGCATGAAGATTTTGATTATATTGCCGTAAAGGTTAAAGGTGAAGTTTTAATCATTGCGGAAGAATTGCTCGATTATTGTATGGATGCCTTCGGTTACAGGGATGAAAAATATGAAGTTCTGAGTAAATTCAATGGAAAGGTTGTAGAGGGACTCAAATGTAAACACCCCTTTATTGACAGGGAAAGTGTGCTGATACTGGCTCCTTTTGTTACTCTTGATGCTGGAACGGGATGTGTCCATATCGCTCCGGGGCACGGTCAGGAAGATTATGAAATAGGGCTTGAGTATGGTTTGAATGTTTATGCTCCCGTTGATGACGACGGCAACTTCACCCCAGATGTTGATTATTTTGCGGGACAATTTGTCTTTGATGCCAATGATGCCGTAAATGAAAAGTTAAGGGAAGTTGGCGCCCTCCTGGGACTTGTGAATATCAAACATCAGTATCCTCACTGCTGGAGATGCAAGAATCCCATTATCTTCAGGTCAACGGAACAGTGGTTTATTTCCATGGAAAAAAATGAATTGAGAAAGAAGGCGCTTGAAGCGATCGACCGCGTTTCCTGGGTTCCCTCATGGGGCCGTGACCGAATATACGGGATGATTAAGAACAGACCTGACTGGTGTATTTCAAGACAGCGTGTATGGGGAGTGCCCATTACAGTATTTTACTGCAAACAGTGCAACAATGTTCTGTATACGAAAGAAATGTTGGATCATGTTGCTGCTCTGATCAAAGAACATGGCGCCGATGTGTGGTATGAAAGAGACGAAAAAGATCTCTTGCCGGAGGGTACAGTATGTCCGGTCTGCCAGGGAAAAGAATTCAAAAAGGAAACAAATATCCTTGATGTCTGGTTTGATTCCGGTGTCAGCCACGCAGCGGTGCTGGAAAATACAGAAAAGTGGGAAGACCTCCAGTCACCTGCGGATATGTATCTTGAAGGAAGCGACCAGCACAGAGGATGGTTTCATTCTTCCCTCCTGGAGTCCGTTGGAACGCGTGGGAGGGCCCCCTATAAGAGTGTTCTGACCCATGGTTTCGTTGTCGATGGAGCCGGGAAAAAGATGTCTAAATCAATGGGTAACGTTATTGATCCCCAGAAAATGGTTGATAAATATGGCGCGGAGATATTGAGGCTCTGGGTGGCTGCTGAAGATTACACCGTTGATATCAGAATATCGGAAGAGATATTAAAACGCCTCATCGAGGCATACAGAAGGCTTCGCAATACAAGCAGATATATATTGGGTAACCTGTATGATTTTGACGTCAAAAAAGACATGGTTCCTTATGAAGAAATGAATGAGATAGATAAGGCTGCGCTCAACAGACTTCAGGAGATTATCCGACGTGTGAGAACGGCCTATGAAAATTACCAATTTCATGTGGTTTTTTATGCGCTTCACAACTATTGCACTGTTGACCTGAGCGCTCTTTATCTTGATGTTTTGAAAGATAGACTTTACACTTCAAAATCAAAATCTCGGGAGAGAAAATCTGCTCAAAGCGCTATGTATATTATTCTTGATGCCATGGTAAGGCTGCTGTCACCCATTCTTACTTTTACTGCAGAAGAGATATGGGAAAACTTACCCGATTATGATGGTAAGGAAGAAAGTGTTCACATGACGCTATTCCCCAATGTGAATCCTGATTACGTGAATAAGGACATTGGCGAGGTATGGGGGACCCTTATCCATATTAAAAGTGAAGTGTCAAAAGCAATTGAGATAGCCAGACAAGAAAAGGTCGTGGGTCATTCTCTCGACAGCCGCATCGATATTTTTGCTCCCGAAAAATTCAGGTCACTCTTGGAGCGCTACGCGGAAGATATAAAGGCGCTGTTTATTGTGTCCGAAGTTAATGTTCTTGAGGAAGACAAAGTCAACAATCCCTATGAAAGTACCGAGTTTGAAGGTTTAAAAATAGGGGTTGCAAAGGCCCATGGGCAGAAATGTGAGAGATGCTGGCATTACAGCATGACCGTGGGAAACAGCCCCGATTACCCAACTATCTGTCAAAGATGTATCGGGAATCTTGAATAGGCGATTACAGCAAAAGATTATGGATTAATCCTGTAATCCCCCTAACCCAGATAAACTGGAAATTCGAAATTCGAAGCACTAAATGCGAAACAAATCCGAATTTCTAATATTCAAATGTTCAAAACATCAACGCCACAGAAGTGGTATTACCTTTGATCTTGCGGTTGTCTTGCTATAGGAAATAGATTTGAAGAGAAAATATATTATTTCTTCGATTACCTTGATAATTATTCTCCTGCTGGACCGGGGGACAAAATTGTATGTAAGCTCAATCATGTTACTACACGATTCTTTCCCGGTTATTGACGGTTTCTTTAGTATTACCTATATTAGAAATCCTGGTGCGGCATTTGGTTTCCTTGCTAATGCTTCTCACACTTTTCTATCTTTGTTTTTTGTCGTGGTCTCGGCCATCGCCATAGTATTGCTCCTCCTGCTGATAAAAAATATGAAGGACGAACAACCGCTTTTCACTTTTTCCCTTTCATTAATTTTAGGAGGCGCGGTTGGAAATCTGATCGACAGAGTGTGCTATGGAGAGGTTATAGATTTTCTCGACTTACATCTAATGTCCTATCACTGGCCGGCATTTAACGTAGCGGACACCTCCATTACTGTTGGGGCCGTCATCCTTGTTTATCAACTGATCGTAAAAAAAAGAGAAGTGCCCGGGGTTCAGATTTTTAAGGAATAAGGATTCAGGAGCCTTTATCTCTTTGGCTTTAAAATAGTCACTTTCAGGCGTTTCTTTCCCCACTCCACAGCGTCAGTATGATTTGAAAAAAAGACGTCAATACGAGCTGGCCCTTTTATGGCGCTACCTGCATCGTGGACCTCTCCCCACCCGTAGCCGGGCACATACATTTTGGTACCGAAGGGATAGAATTTAATATCAGCCGCGATAGTTCCCTTTTTTGCTTTTGTCCCGTCAGCGGTAATTCCTACCTCTTTCCTTTTTCCTTTCGATGGACCATAAGCGTAAACAGGCGGTCCGATGCATCCATATTTCCTCTTCCAGCCACATGACTTCTTCCCGGCATCATAGGCGGTTACGGTCATCCATCGTTGTCTTCTTGTGTATTTCGCTTTCCGTGGGAAGAGGCAGCATCCGGAAAGGGAAACCCAGATTATTAGAAAAATGAGAAAAAAAATGATAATTTTTATTCTCATTCTGGCCATGGCCGATACTCCAAAAATCATTTCATAAGCCCCGGGAGAAATAGCGCGATCTGCGGGAAAGGAATTAAGAGCAGCGTTCCTGCAATTAATGCAATGAGAAGTGGCACAACTCCTTTGAAAATAACATGCAGGGGCACGTCCCTTGCCACGCCGCTAACAACGTAGACATTAATTCCCACAGGTGGTGTTATAACCCCGATTTGCGTTACCAGCACAATTATAACTCCAAACCACAGAGGATCATATCCAAGGTGCATAACTACAGGATAAAAGATAGGGATTGTCAACATAACCAGCGCCAAAGCATCAATGAAACAACCTCCTATCAAATACAGCAGGATAATCATGAACATAATTGCATAACGTGGCAGTTGACATCCGGATATCCAGTTTGCAATATCGAAAGGAATCCTTGATATGGCAAGAAAATGTCCAAAGATTGTAGCGCCCGCGACAATAACGAGAATCATGCAGGATATTCTTGTCGTTTCAAAAAGAGAAGTGATAAAACCATGCCATGTTATGTTACGTTTGGCAATGGCGAGGAGTAACGTGCCAAGGGCGCCAACCGCTCCTGCTTCTGTTGGAGTGAAGAAACCAACAAAAAGCCCCCCCATTACTAACAGGAACAGAATCAGTGTTTCTATGAGTCCTGAAAGAGATGCCATTTTCTCCCTGAAGGTGGCATTGGGACCTCTGGGGCCCAGATCCGGCTTGAGACTCGTCCATATAATAATGGTCAGGATGAACAGTATTGTCAAGAGTAACCCGGGTAACATACCCGCCATAAAGAGTTTGCCGATGGATTGTTCGGTGAGGATTCCATAGACGATAAAAATGACACTTGGCGGAATGAGAATGCCGAGACTTCCGCCTGCGGCAACGACGCCCGTGGCCAGTTCGGGCTTGTAATTGTACCTCCTCATTTCCGGGAGTGTCACAGCTGCCATTGTTGCCGCTGTCGCGTTGGTAGACCCGCAAATTGCGGCAAAACCGGCACATGCCCCTATCGTGGCAATTGCCAGCCCTCCCGGCAGATGACCTATAAACTTGTAAGCGGAATCAAAAAGTCTGCCGCTTATCCCCGCATGATAGGCGATCTGCCCCATCAGGACGAATAAGGGTATGACCGTCAGGTTGTATGAGCTAAAAACGGAGAAGACATCTTTTGCAATGAGATTCATTGATGCATCGAAAGAAACCAGGTAACCAAAGCCCAGAAAACCAATTATCGCCATGACGAAGCCGACTGGCATTCTTGAGAATATAAGCAAAAAAAGGGCTGCGATGCCAATAAGACCTACGGCTGTTGGACTCACTTTCCCCCTGTCCCCTTCAATGATTTAAATGATTCCGTGAGCAACAGAAGGCAGAGAAGACCGCAACCAAAGGCTATTCCATAAACAAAGGGGTAAACAGGCATCTGTATCGTCATTGATACCTCACCGCTCTGCTTTAGATCGGAGGCATATAAGATGCTTTGCCATGCAATCAATCCGAAAAGAGCGGCGCCGATCAGATTGTTAGCGATCGCGATGAATGATTGTGCCTTTCGTGGAAATTTCCGGACAAGAAACTCAACGGCAATATGTCCCCTTTCTGCGGAAGTATATGCCAGCGAAAAGGCGATAACAACTGCTCCCAGCAATCCAACTATTTCGTAGGCGCCTGGGATAGGATGACGAAAAAGGCGGAGTACTACATCAGCAGATGTGAGAATCATCATGACTACGACAGCAAAGACCGCTATCCAGTTGAATCTGTAAGCTAAAATATTAATTAATTTTTCAAAATGAACCATTGTCAGAATATAGTATTGTAAAATGTCTTAAATGAGCAACCCCCTTTTCAGGGACAGGCTGGAAAAGGGGGTGCAAAAAAAATTATCTTTTCTTTCCATATATAGCAATGTATTTTTGAATAAGTTTCTTCACCTCTGCAACGGCCTTCCCCCCGGGGAGACCTTTTTTGTCTGTAGCTTTTATATAATTGGCGATAACCGGTTCAACGGCTTTCACCCATCGATCATTTTCGTTATCAGACAGTGGAATGATTTTATTTCCCAGACTCAGTGCGTAATCACGCCCTTCAGCATCGCCTTCATCCCATATTTTACCGTGAACATCAACCCATTCTCTACTCGTTTCTTCAAATATCTTCTGGATGTTTTTTGGAAGTGAGTTCCATTTATTGAGATTCATGACCACAAACATGGCAGTGGTGTAACCAACACTTGAACATTCAGTAGTGTATTTAACAACTTCTGCCTGTTTCCATCCCTTGAGCGTTTCTATGGGGGTAAGGGTGCCTTCGACCACCCCTTTTTGTAAAGCTTCGTAAGTTGCTCCCTGGGGCATTGCAACAGGCACACCACCCAGAGCTCTTGTGACTTTTGCGCTCAATCCGGTGGATCGTATCTTCATTCCTTTTAAATCCTCCAGGTTTCTGACGGGTTTTTTCGTATGGAGCAATCCTGGTCCGTGTGCATGTAAATACAGAACTTTGACAGCGTCAAGTTCTTTTGGACGGATTATATTGTAAAATTCGTTAGCTACGTGTGTTGCCACCTGACCGTTGGGGTAACCGTAAGGAAGATCGACGGCCGCCATTATAGGGAAACGTCCCCTGGTATAAGCGAAACAGGACATTCCTATATCTGATATTCCTTTAACTACACCGTCATAACACTGATTTGCCTTTGTTAAAGTTCCTCCCGGAAAGACGGTGATTTTTACCCTTCCATTCGTGCGTTTTTCTATTTCGCGAGCCCACGACATACCGGCTTTGCATTGGTCGTGGGCAGGTGGAAAGAAGATGCTGTAAGTAAGTTGAGTTGCTTTTGCACAAGCATTGGTAATACTGAGCGACATAAAAGATACAGCCAGAAAAATTGTGATTAATGTAACAAGAAGAATATTCTTTTTCATTTTGACCTCCAAACGGTAATTTTTTTGGGGACCCGCACTCATATCAATATGAATCAGCAGGTATCACTACCTGCAAATTAGCATATGGCATGGCGCGATATAAAACTATATATTGAAAAAATTGAAAATAAACGGGTATATCTTGAAAGCCTGCTTGACCGTCTTGAAAAGAAAAACGGACAGCAGGCATTAATACTTGTAGGTACAATAGGTGGGAATGATAAATGCGGTTATATATTTTTCCTTCATGACGCCTCAATAAGCACTGCTTGTTCAACCACAATAATATACTTGACGGTTGCGTAAAAACCCCCCTATGCCGACCCGTCTGCGCCTGCCTGTGCCGCCTGCACGGCAAATGCGGACACGCACAGGCAGGCGCATCGGCATTATAATGCAAAGTAACATGTAGCGCGACTACTCATGTATCGAGACCTTTGCAGAATGTTCAATTTTGTTCAAGTTCAAGAAAGGCGAAGATTTTAACCACAGGAATATATTGGATATTTCGAGGATTAAAATTTGAGCCTGACGCAGAAATTGGGCAAAAG
>Ga0164318_10007589_pt1 | contig 10510 bp, 9 predicted proteins | sample GuaBasSedimGuay9_FD_113734 | JGI IMG/M metagenome (GOLD analysis project Ga0164318, IMG submission 113734) | Subseafloor sediment microbial communities from Guaymas Basin, Gulf of California, Mexico - Guay9, Core 4571-4, 0-3 cm | ecosystem: Environmental > Aquatic > Marine > Hydrothermal vents >...
CTGAGCTTCCGCTTGATCCCGCTAAAGAGCCCGCCTTTCATCTTTGCCTCCATCCGCATGTTCGGGCTCATGTGGTTCATCGCTCCAGCTTCGGCGTACACAATCTCGTTTCCATCCAGATGCAACGTGACAATCTGCAAGTTATCCCCTGTGATCTCATATCTCATGGTTACCACCGATTGAATATATGCGGGTCAAGACGTATAAATGTAATCGGTGGAGATCGGAGACTTTCAGATGCTGTCTGATGAGGGTGAACATGTACGGTCAAGTAAACTGTGCGCAGCTTCCAACCCATAAAGGTTCACGTCACCCGGGGTGCGTCACCCGGACACTCCAAAAGTGGAATCGCGCTCGATCCAGTCACCATCGCTGTCAGTATCGCTCCCGTCGGTTCTCCGCTGCCACGATATCCCTTCTGTCGAATGCGTGTATCCGATGCTGCTGTCGACCTCCTCGCCATTATGGTACAAAAGCACCTGCCCGCCGTCGTTGTCAAGTTGTATCTTTGTCGTCAGGTAATAGCCATACGGCTCGATGGTCGTGCCTGTGGGAATGTTGTATGTAGCACCATCCTCGTTTTTGAGAACCCATCCGCCGATATCGACCGGCTCATCGCCGCAGTTGTACAGTTCCATAGTCTCGTTTCCACGATCCGTACCTATGGGGTTTGGCATCAGTTCGTTGATCACGATCTTCGGAGTAGGCGAGGGCGTGAGGGTAGGAGTGGGGGTTGGCGTAGCGGTGGATGTGGGCGAGGGTCCGGGTTCGCCAGAACTAACGACCGTCAGGACGAAATCCTGCTCTGCAAGATTATCGGACGGATCCCTGCATTTCACACGGACGCTGTATGTTCCGACCTGAAGCGGATTGTCCGGATCGAATGAAGCGCCCAGCCCGGATCCGCCACAGGTGATGGTGTACCTTAGTATCACGCCATGATAAGGGCCGACCACCGATATGAAGAATGTCGGGATGTCGATCGGTTCATTGAAAGAGAACATAATATCATCGTTCACTCCGATAAAATCGTTGACAAGTGTTATATTCGGAGGAGTCTTGTCCGGAATGGAATTTGCAACCCCTGGTGTTCCGATGCGCCCGCACTCATATCCCAGTGATGTGTGCCAGTTATCCGGATTTGTGCCATCCACCGGTGAGATTCGCTCCATCGACTGTCCGACAGCATCATCCTTTCCGGCAAACCAGTCCCCCTCCCGGTTCACGATATCGACCCTCTCCGAGATCGTTGGAACGCCACCAAAGAGTTGGAGAACCTCTCCGCTTTTTTTGAGTACCATGTTTAAGATCTGATCCGGTTCGCAGGTCGTGGCATCCTTTTCCGCGATCAGGTAATAGCCGTATGATGCTATGATCGCATCCGGTTCGATTGTGATATCGATGGTGTCATTGACCGCCCCAACACCCCTCGTAATCGTCCAGTTTCCGATGCAGATGGTGCGATCGATCGTATTATATAGCTCGATGTACTCTTTCCCATCCCACATGACCTCATTGATCACCACATCCCACAGCATAGGATCATATTCTTGCGCAGGATCTGTTGTGTTATTGACCGATGTATTGGCACTGGGAGTTGCCGCTGGTGATGCCGCCTGCAAGTCATCAGAGATTCCGGTCTGCAAAACTGTGTTATTGGAATCATCGGTTGCGACTGTGATGTCAAGTAAGCACTCCCGGCTCATCGGCAGTGTCCGTTTCTGATCTACCGGTACTGCGCATTCCATCGATGGCGTTTGTATCCAGAATGAGACATATTCATCGGTATCAGGATGCGCGAATACATTGAGATCGTACCACCCGGGTGCAGTGATGTCCGTGCCACCACAGATGTTGTCCCCGATCTTTACAAGGAGGTGGGTCTGAGCAGGCGCAGGCGCACCCTCGATACTAACATTCCCATAAAAGCGGAAACGAAAAGGGTCAGGTTGCTGTTGCGCTTCATCTTTACTGGCATTGACGAACATCACCAGTGCAACCACCACAACCGCCACCAAAAATAATACAACGGCAGCTTTTTTCGTGGTGGGTGCAACCATATCAGGATCATCGAGTGGTTGCTATTTATATGTTATGGTGATCGCCGAATGGGGGGAACTTCGCGTCGGTTCGGTTGGGGGGAGGCTCGTAGTAACCACACAGCCAAAAATACAGAAGGGGGTTCCGGGATAAATAAATATATATATACTATGAAACCAGCACATATTTAATCCTTGTAAGATTGCAAGGAAAATAAAACCAGAGGTGGAAACATGGATATTGGAGACATATTTAGTGAATCGTTCGGATACCTTTCGAAAAGCCTGAAACGAGTTCTTGTGCTTGGTATAGCAGCGCTATTTTAGATCCTGATCATACCGATTTTCATAATGTTTGGTTATGCATTAAGAGTAATGAGAAAATCGATAGAGGGCGAGACTGAACCGCCAGCATTTGAGGATATGGGCGCGATGATCGTAGATGAGCTAAAATATCTGGTTGTGAGTATAGTATATTTCTTGATACTGATGGGAATGGGCATAATGTCCGCTATCGCTTCGAGCTTTTCTCCTGATATGATGTACGGCAGTGCATCTATTGTCGGTTTAACCGGGTTGGGGTTATTCTTAATCGGTTTTCTCCTGATGCTAGTTATATCGGTTATTGAGACCATTTGAGTTGTAAATATGGCGCATACAGGCAAACTTGGAGCGGCATTCAGATTCGGTGAGATTCTTCAAATAATTGGATCGATTGGTTGGGGTAAATACATCACCTGGTATGTCCTTCTTACCATTGTAGTGCTATTGTGCACAGTGGCCGGGCTACTCGCGGGAATTATTCCGATCGTAGGGCCCCTTGTGTACGTTCTGTTGATAGCCCTGTATGCACTCATCTTCCAGTACAGGGCAACCGGTCTGATATACAGAGAAGGAATCTAAGAAAAGAGGTCATTCCACGATTCGGATTCATCGGGATACACCACCCCATCTTCAGTGATAACGGCAGTAACGTTATCCACAGGCGTTGCATCGAACGCGGGATTATACACCGCTGCATCTGCTGGCGCAATCATCACATCATGGATGCGCCGCAGTTCGTCGGGATCCCGCTCTTCGATTGTGACATCGCGCTCAAGCCCGATAGGATCGAACGTTGAGATCGGTGCCGCAACATAAAACGGCACCTTATGCTCTTTTGCAAGCACTGAATGAGTATACGTCCCGATCTTGTTAAAGACCGCATCTTTCGTGATCCGATCAGCGCCAACGATCACCTTGTCGATCAATCCTTTCCGCATCATCATGCCTGCAGCAGAATCCGGGATCAGGGTGACCGGTATCATATCCTGCATCAGCTCCCAGACCGTGAGCCTGCTTCCCTGATTGAGAGGGCGGGTCTCGCATGAGATGACAGATATTTCCTTCCCCTCTTCTACCGCCGCCCGGATCACGCCAAGCGCGGTTCCAATGTCCACGCATGCGAGTCTGCCTGCATTGCAGTGCGTCAGCACAGTATCGCCATCCTCAAAGAGCGCTTCACCGTGTTTGCTAAGCAGCGCGTTTCGCTCCACATCCTCATCAGCGATTGCGGTTGCCTCATAGATTGCGATTCTCCTCGATTCATCGATGCTACTTGCTCTTCTGACAGCAGCAATCACGCGATTGACACCCCACGCAAGGTTGATCGCAGTCGGTCTTGTCCTTCTGATCCGGTCTGATTCGATCTCAAGATCACGCATGAACTCTTGAAGCGTACTTGCGGTACTGGTATGTGCTGCAAGTGCGACTCCGTAGCCCCCGGCAGCACCGAGCGCGGGCGCACCCCGGATGCGGAGCGAAACGATTGCCTCGCAGAGTGTATGGACGGTTTTGCATTCGATCACCCTGTACTCCACTGGAAGCAGGGTCTGGTCGATTGTGGTTATCGTGCCACAGTCCCAGCTGATGGTTCGCATGGTCTCTGATATGGGTCTCTGGAATTGTTAAACCTGACTGGTGATACCTGTGACCTACAACGTCAAACTTCACAAAGAGATAATATAGAAGCACTACTACTTTTACACGGTAATCATAAATTGGGAGTGTTCAATGATGGAAATGATGAAATGGCGCGACAGAGAAGCATTTGAATCAGATGTTCTCACGACTGGTCTGAGGGTTTATGTCATCGGTCATAAAAACGGGAGATTCGAAGGTAGATGGAACGGCGTCTGGAACCTACCGCTTAAGATCGCGGATGCTGTGAACTTTGGCATATCAATGGATGATGAGGTGCCGATCGACTGGCTGCCCGACTTCTGCCGAGAGTTTGCATTCGGCGGCGATGTCGAGAGAACGTTTGAGGTCGGAGAACTATTCATCAATCAACGTCTGTTCGTCCCAAAATTCAAAAGAGGCGTCTGCTGGATCTTTGAGATTAAGAACAATGGGGCTGCAAAAGTAGCATTTAATTTCATAGCAAACCCGGTCGCAAATCTCGAATGGGAACTGAAACAGACCGGAGATGTGTGGAAGGAGAAGAAATATCTCGGAACGTATGATGCGCGCAGGAGAATGATCTTTGTGCGCCACCATAAGCGACCGAACTGGATGCTGCTCTTTGGCTCGGATCGTGAACCTGCGTATGTGTGCTGCGATGTCGCCGATATCAACGAATGCAAGGATCGTGGTGGATTTCCAGGTCCCAGGGACCACTGCGTGGGAAGTTCTGTTATGTGTTACAAGATCGAGATCGATGCAGGCGACACGGTTGAGATCAAGTTTGTGCTGGCGGGTGGAGATGCGACATACCACAAGTTGATCGAAGAGTATGAGGAGATGATCGGTTCAACCAGGAAATTGTTGGGCGATACGATAGACGCGTATACCGGCTATCTACAGACGGCATTGCGCTTTGAATCAGGGATTAAGGACGTCGATGATGCTTTTGTTCGTTCGAGTATCGGGATGCTGCTTCTGAAGCATTACCAGCACGGATATGGTCTCGGATTCATGGCCGGGCTGCCGCATTTTCCTATATACTTTGGAAGAGATATCGCATGGACCATATTTGGGAGTAACTGCATAGGGGACTTTCAGGCATCACAATCCGCGCTCGCGCTGCTTGCACGGTTTCAGGCAAAGGCTGATGGCGAGGACGCGGTGAGGGTTCCATTCTACAAGGGAGAGATTCCACATGAGGTCAGAATGGACGGATCGATCTACTACTACAGCGTCGATGCGACCCCGCTCTTTGTGATAGCGCTTTATGATTATTACAAATGGTCGGGAGACAAGAATTTTGTCAGGTATCTCTACGACAACATGGTAAAGGCGCTTGACTGGTGCGTGAAGGCAGACCGCGACGACGATGGTTTGATCGAGCATGGGCCTGAGGGTTTCCTTATCGATATACAGTGGATGGACTCATACTTCCGGGGAAAGTCGGGGGTCGATGTTCAGGCGATATTTGGGCACGCATTCAAGTGCGGAGCAGAGATTGCACGTGAGTTCGGCGACAACGATCTCGCAGAGGCGTGTATGGTGCGCTACGATGAACTCAAGTCGCTCATCGTCGAGCGGTACTGGGACGAAGCGTACGGGTTTTTGTATGACACGATACAGCCGGACGGCACACTGAAGAAGGATATGACTGTGAACGCGGTCATTCCGGTATTTTTCGATATTATCGAACCTGATAAAGCAGAAAGCATCCTTAGATGGATGGAAAGCGACGAGTTCACAACATCATGGGGCGTCAGGACCCGCGCACGGAGCGATCCCGAGTATGACGGGAAAAGTTACCAGAAAGGCGGTGTCTGGCCCTTTGTCACTGGCTGGGTTGCGTATTCCGAGTTTTCTCATGGAAATTTCAAAGAGGGTTTTTTGAAGACATACCAGATGACCGAGATGCAGCGGTTCTCCAAGTTGTACTTTAAGGAGGTCCTGTCAGGAGATGTGGCGCCTGAGCCATCAGGGGAGGAAGATCCTGCCGGATGCTTCGTTCAGGCGTGGTCTGCAACGATCTATCTACACACAGTCGTTCGCGGACTTCTCGGAGTTACGCCGCACGCTCCGGAAAGTGTCACGATCTGCCCGTACCTTACCCGTGACTGGGACATATCAGTTGAGAGACTTGCGGTCGGCGAAAGTTTATTATACTTTGAGTTGAAATGGGATGGTGCTGATGTCGTGGCGAGCATCAGAAATGAAGGTAATACCATCGGCGTAGATTTCGGTGTCGTTGTTCCGGTGATTGCAGATCACCCGAGTGCGACAATCAATGGTGTTAAAGTGGATGTGGCAACCGAGATAATCAAAGGGAAGTATACAAAAGTCATGCTGAGATTTCCACTGGAGAGAGAGGACATACTGGACAAGAGAGGGATTAAAAACATCATATTTGAGATTGGTAGTGACAAATGAATATATTTATCATTTCGTCTGCGGAAAAGACGGTTGATTTCAGGAAATATGGAGGAACTGAACATGTTGTAGGTGATCTGGCAACATCACTCTCCAAATCCAATGAAGTTGAAGAGGTTGCTGTCGCGTGTTGCAAAGGTTCGGTATTTCCTGAGAACCTCTCGAACTTAAAGGTCATAGAGACTGTGGAGGAGTCGCAGGATATGTATCATGATTGGCTTCTGAAGGAAAAGAATGCATATCAAGTCTATGAAAAATATCTGGGTGATTACGATATCATCGTTGATAATACCAAGTATGACTTGATATATGATTATAAGATGGTGCATCCTGATGCAAACGTCTGTCATGTATTTCACACGCCATGCGAATGGGAGAAAGCCCCGCGGATAACGGGCGATCCTTGTTTCATCACAGCATCCCGTGCCCAGGCGATGAACGTCTCAAACAGTCTGGATATACCGTGTAAGTGTGTCATCCCGCACGGCATAAATACCGACTTATACCCCTTCAAATCCGAGAAGGGGGGTCGCTACATGTCTGCCAACAGGATATGCAGTGAGAAAGGAATTCTTGAGTTTGTCCAACTGATGAAGGATTCAAACGCTTGCGGGGATGTCTGCGGCGAAGATCGTTTCGTTGTAAGCCAAAAATACGTCGAAGAGGTAAAATCCCGATGCAACGGCGCTCAGGTTCGGTATCATGGCACCGTGCCATACAAGGAGAAGATAGAGTTTCTCCAGAATGCGAAAGCCGTGATCTCGCTTCCGATGTACCCGTTCATGGAGATATTCGGTCTTCATGCTACAGAAGCGATGTGCTGCGGAACGCCTGTGATCGCGCTTCGGAGCGGTGGCTTGACCGACCAGATCGTGGATGGTGTGACAGGTTTTCTCTGCGATGCGTTAGATGAGATGCAGGAGATCATCGTTGCTGATAAGGTAAGCGAGATTGATCCTTATGAGTGCAGAAGACGCGTCGAAGAGCATTTTTCAAGGGAAGTTATGGCAAAGCGGTATATAGAGTACTTCAAGAAGGTTCTTAAGGGATGATGTGAACTCCCGCTGGCATCTTCCGAAAACGTGCCAGCCGGTGCAGCATACCGGAAGTATGGGCCGACACCGGATGATGCTTGCGCTCACTGGTATCAGTGATGATGATGGTAGCGACACCTCGCCCGGGCACTCTCGCGATCCCGCGTGGGCGGGGAATGGGCCGTGAACAGACCGGGCATCTGACCGCACGATCGAGGTTGCGGATGCCACATCATGCCGGGATGTCGGGGCAGCCTGCTACGACTACTCGGGCAGTGGAGGTTCTACCTATAGCAGCTGGCGATCTGCAGGCTGCACCAGAAGCGACGGCACCACCTCATACCAGACGATAACTGCTGACTCTGTCCCGTTTAATCAGGATTCTGGGACTCAGAATATGATCAAATTCAGGATTGATGATGCTTCCAGGAATACTGGCGAGAGTGAGGTGTGCGCAGTTTGGGTATATGCAGCAGACCCGTCTGCACCTGTGATATCGTCACCTACGTATCTGGGCAGGGGTGTTGGTGCAACAGAAATAGTTAAATATGGTCAATATGTGTGACTAAACATTACAGAAAATGGAGGATGGGTAACATGAATAACAGAATCCCAATGTTAGTATTGTCCGCAGTACTGATCGCTGCGGTGTTGCTAGGATGCGTGCAGGAGATATCAGAGATCAAAACGCCGGATGCGGATCCGCCGACGCCTGCACCAGAAAATATGGATTCTGTATCAGCGCCACCTTTGATCACGAATTGGAAGTATGTCAGTTATCATAATCTGTCCATCTCGAATGCCCCCGCGCTCAACCAGACTGCTCGAATTACGTATTCCATAATTCCGGATAGGGATATCGAGGTTCTTTTAGTCTATATTAGTTTTAGGGACGGTTTTGAATTTGTGGATGTTGAGGGTGAAAGGATCCTGACGTGGGGTAAGAGGCCAGTTAGCGATCTTGAGCGGTGTGCCAGGTGGCTTCCAACAAATCTTTCAAAAGGCGAGATGTATCAGTTCAATGTTACAATAAAGGCTGTCAAGACAGGGAATTTTACAGTAGCTGGTCTTGATTGGGGGGATGAGGTCTATATATCAGTATCCGAAGATTCCGCATACATCCGGGATGATCCGTTTACAGTCCATTCTGCGAGTATATTTGTAACTGGTAAAAGCGTTCCTATGACCGATGAGATGCGTGCTGAAATGGAAGCATACGAATACGAACCATCAGATTATAATATCTCTCCTTCTCCTGTCGATTTAGATAGTGTAAGGCTTTTCGAGGAGTGGTGGGAAAGCACTGGTAAGAATCTATCAGCTATGCAGAACGGATCGTGATCGGAGGCAGCAATGAAACGGATACTACTTTGCTTACTAATAGTCCTCGTTGTGTCGCCAATTGCTTGTGCCGCTATATGCGACATTAAAATTGAGAATGGCGAGGACGGCACGTGTGGCAACTACATGATCAGACATGATTCATGGAGTTCAGGAGATCACCATAACTATCAGACAGCCCATTTCAGTCTATGGAGGCTGTCACCTTCCACCTATCTCGGATCAAGTTCTATCGATTTCTATTATGAAAGTGATGGGAAATACTACGATGACGATAAATTACATATCAGATATACTGGGTCCAGTGCAGGTCCGCCCAGAAAGGCTAAATATACTGTTGAGGATCTCACTCCGCAACTGGGGGTAAAGGGAAATCTCAAGTACAAGGGCAGAAATTTGGCCTGGGCACCAGCAAAATGGGCTACTGTGCATATATGGGAACATGATCCCGGTATCGGCGATGATGACTGCTTGGGTAGTGCACTTACAGACGAAACCGGATATTTTGAATTCGGTCCTGTAATGAATGTTGATTCTGATGATGACGGTGGAAAAATGGATATCCTTGTGAATTTTGTTGCAAGCAGCAGTGTTGGTAGCGTAAGAGATGTTAACGATAGCGTATACAATCTATGGGAAGGTACGTATCATGATGTAGACGAGCTAAACGAGCAATGGCAGATATCTGACAATGAAACGCAGTACAAAGCATGGTGGGTCTATGACACCCTCTGCGATGGTTGGGGATATCTATCGGATACGGTTGGCTATGAAATGACCGGCGTTACTGTCTACTGGCAGTGGAATCATACCGCGGAATTTTTCAAAGGCTTCGGGGAGTGCACAGCTGCATATCCATGGGGTGTTGGTACACCTGAACATCCTCTTGGTCATCCATTCATTTTTCTTGATGGCAGGAGAGTGTGTGGCGATGATGGCGGTCACGCAAACGACCCCGACACGATCATTCACGAATACGGGCACTGCGTGATGTATAAGGTTTTTGGAGATTATTATCCACCTGACGATTGCAGCGATGGTCACTGGATGACTGGAGTCTCTGAACCCGTGTGTGCATGGTGTGAAGGCTGGGCGCACTTTATGTCGCTTGCTGTTTTTGATGATAACTACTTTACAGACACGACTTATTGTACTGGACCTTCTGGTTGTGGCGTCGATGCAGCCAACCTCGAGACCAGAAACGGCAACTTAAACTTCCCTGATGGCGACTCATGCGAAGGCAATGTTGCTGCCGCACTCTGAGATATATACGATGATCATGACGAGATGTATGACAGGCTCTCGGATGGTTTCGACAACATCTGGCATGTTTTACAGGAGCATGACCAAACCGGGAACGAAGACACCTTCAGTGACTTCTATGATTCGTGGTGCGATCTCGGTCATGATAAACCGAAAGCAAACAGTGCGATCTCCCAGAACGACATAGACTACAACCTCCCACCAGGGGTTGTTGTCTCCAACCCTGAGCCAGGTAAGGTCTACTTTGGTGTAATCCACACCATGACATATACTCCCGATGAAGACGGTAATGTTCCGCAGGTTGAGATCTGGGTTTCACGGGATAATAGCGAGTGGCATATCCTCAATCTCCCGATTGGGCGTGGCGGATACTCAACCCGTGGTGAAGAGGAGTGGTGGTACGTAGACTGGAATACCACACAAGAGATTGACGAGGATAACAGCGTATGGCTTAGAGTGTATGCA
>Ga0164318_10007590_pt1 | contig 10509 bp, 1 predicted proteins | sample GuaBasSedimGuay9_FD_113734 | JGI IMG/M metagenome (GOLD analysis project Ga0164318, IMG submission 113734) | Subseafloor sediment microbial communities from Guaymas Basin, Gulf of California, Mexico - Guay9, Core 4571-4, 0-3 cm | ecosystem: Environmental > Aquatic > Marine > Hydrothermal vents >...
GCATCATGATATCGAGAAGGATTATATCGAATTCCGATCCCTCCATCTTCCTCAGGGCATCTTCACCGTTGGTCGAGAACGAGACCGAATAACCCGCATCCCTCAGGACCGACCCGAGGACCTGGATATTCTTCATGTTGTCATCGACGATTAACACCTTTGCCATTCTAGGGGTTCCCTCCTCCATTTCATTCGCCCCCTCCATCCATGGTCTCGAGTCTGGACAGTATGGATGTCATCCGGTCAATATCGAACGAGGCAACCGCTTCCAGCAGGTCCCTGGAGACATTCGACAATGCGGTGATACCCTCCTTTTCGGCAATCTCGCTCAATTCCCTGCCCAGTTTCTCGATCAGATCCACGGAAGATGTTCTTGCAGCCTCTCGCACCAGTTTCATGACGGAATGACCGGAGAGATCGATGCCCTCCAGATCGTCGGAATTTCCGTTAGAGGACGATGGGAGATCGGCCTCCTGTTCGGTCCTTTCAACCCTCATTTTCTCATGGGGAAGATGCCTTGAAAGAAGGTCCACCAGCTCATTCGACGAGAAGGGTTTGATCAGCAGATCGTCGAATCCCTCTTCGGAGAGTCTCGACCGGTCCTCCACTATTATCGAAGCCGTGAACGCGACAAGTTTCGTTCCGCTGAGCTGGGGTTCATTCCGTATCCTCGATGCGACCTCCCAACCGTCCATCCCGGGCATCTTGATATCCACGAGAACCAGTTCCGGCCTGTATTCCCTCACCAGATTCAGACATTCCTCCCCGCTATCCGCCTCCAGGACATTGATGTTGTGATCTTCCAGGTAGCCCTTCACGAGGTCCCGGTTGGAGATGACATCATCCACAACAAGTATTGTGGACCCCCTGAAAACGATCCTCTCCGTGAAGCCCGTATCCGCATCCCGATCCTCTTCCGGTTCCGCGACACGCACCCCCGGAAGAAACACCTGGAATCTGCTTCCCTTCCCGACGGTGCTCGTGACGGAAAGCGTGCCTCCCATCATCTCCACAAGTTTTCTGGAGATGGCAAGTCCGAGACCGGTCCCGCCGTATTTCCCGGAATCCTGTCCCTTTACCTGGTCGAAGGTTCCGAATATCCGGTCCACCTCATCCGGAGGGATACCGATTCCGGTATCCTCGACGAACAAGGAGATATCCATCTTCGCATCATCATCCTTCCCGGTCCCCGACTCGAGCCCGACCGTGATGGAACCCCTTTCCGTGAACTTGACGGCGTTTCCTATCAGATTTAGCAGGACCTGTCTGAGGCGGACCTCGTCCATCATGAGGTATTTCGGGACATCATCCGGAACCATCGTATTCAATTCCAGTCCCTTGTCGGATGTCTTTTTACGGAAGATCCGCTCCATGTCCATCACGATGCTGACAGGGTCCGTCGGGGTGAACACAAGTTCCAGTTTTCCGGCCTCAATCTTGGAGAGATCGAGAATATCGTTGATCAACCTTAGGAGGGTCTTGCCGCTGGATCTTATCGCCTCCAGCTGGACCCTCTGGGAGGGATCCGTTATCTTCCTCTCCAGTATCTCCGTGAAGCCGAGTATGGCGTTCATGGGGGTTCTTATCTCGTGGGACATGTTGGCCAGGAACTCGGATTTCATCCTTGCAGCTTCCTCCGCCCTCTCCTTTGCTTCGATCATCGCAAGCTCGGCTCTCTTCTTCTGCGAGATATCCCTGTAGGTCGCATACAGGGCTTCCAGATCATCCCCTATCCTGATGGGGGTCCCGATCAACGACACATCGAAGAGCTTCCCGTACTTCGTGGACCTCTTCGTCTCCCTGTACACCGTCTCCCCATCCCTCACCAGATTCGTGAGGTTCATGGCCTCTGCCCTGAGCTCGTCCGGAGCTATGAGATCGTCTATATAATGGCCGATGACCTCCTCCTTGGTATAACCGAACAACCTCTCGAATCCCCTGTTCACACGGACTATTCTCTCCTCGAGATCGAGTATGGCGATCGCCTCCGGGGATTCTTCAAACAGGCTTTCGAAATAGGTCTTCTGCCTGATGACCTCTCTTTCCCCCTTCTTCTTATCCGTGATATCGCGAACGGTCCCGACACCGTGCCACCTGTTGTTCAATTTCAGTGCTGATAGAGCAAGCTGGATGGTGATCTCCTTTCCGTCCTTTCTCAAGGCTTCCATGTCCAGTACCTTCCCTATGGCCTTCCCCTCCCCGGTCTCCATGAATCTGGGGAATGCCTTCATGAATGCCCCATGATATCTACTTGGTGCTATTGTTTGATGGAGGTCCTTGCCGAGAATCTCAGCTTCGGTGTATCCGAAAATGCGTTCCGCTGATGGGTTCCAGAATATGATTCTCCCCTCATTGTCGATCATGATTATTGCATCCTGGGAAGCATCGGTGATGGCCTTCAACCTCTCCTCGCCTTCCCTCATTTTTTCCTCCGCCCGCTTCATGTTGGTGATGTCCACGAAGCTATTCACCAGTGCCCTTCTCCCCTCGAGCTCTATCTCCGTACCCGTTACCAGTATCGTTATCTTCTCTCCCCTGCAGTTCGTGATGGTCTTCTCCACACCTTCCATCTTCATCCCGGGATCCGCTATGGAGCAGATGCTTCCCTCAGTGGAACCGGTGAGATCGGAACAACTTCTCCCGATCAGGTCGCCGAGTTCCATCCCCAGGATCTCCCTTGCCCTGGGATTCGCATCGAGGATCGAATTGGTCTCGGCATCGATGATTACTATCCCGGCCTGAACGCTCTCGAGTATCATCTCCAGCTGTCTCTGGGTCTCCAGCAGCGATTCCTCCATCCGCTTCTTCTCGGTCACATCCTCCACTGTCCCCTCGTAATAGAGGACATTCCCCTCCTCATCCTTCACGCATCTGGCCGTCTCGTTGACGATAAGGTCGCTCCCGTCCTTCCTCTTCCAGACCATCTCCTGCTCGTTGATCTCCCCCTCGGCTTCGACCCTTCGTTTGAAAAGGTCCCTCTCCGAGGGGTCGTCGTAACCCTCCCTGTTCAGATCCCTTTTCATCAGCTCCTCCAGGGACTCGAAACCCAGCATTCTGACAAGAGCCGGATTTGCCATGAGGACTCTCCCGTCCGGTGATGATCTGTAGATGCCCAGATTCGACCTCTCGAAGATGCTCCTGAACCTCTCCTCCGAACGCATCAGATTCAATTCCGCTTCCCTCTGGGCAGTGACATCCTGAAGCGTTCCCGATATCCTCGTCGGGGTTCCGTCATCCCTTCTCTCCACGACCTTCCCCTTCATCCTGATCCATCTCGGATGGTCCTCTCTCGTATTCAGCCTGAACACCGCATCGAAAACATCGGATCCACCATCGAAATGATGATGGAGCAGGGAGAGCACGTCACCCCTGTCCTCAGGGTGGATCATTCCCTCCCAGACGTCCCATGTCATGCCTTCCCTGCCGATCCGGGGACCGGACCCCGACATGTAATCGTCATCTACTATGAGTTCCCCCGTATCGATATCAAGCTCCCAGAAACCCATCTCGGCTCCTTCCAGGGCCAGTTCGAGTCTTCTTCTTGCTCTCTCTTCCCTCCCCTTCGCCGCGGTCCTGTATAGGAATCCGGCAATATTGACCCCTATTCCCCTGACCGCATCCTGCATACGTTCATCCATCTCCACATCGCCGGGCAATATCATCATGAGACAGATGTGCAGGTCCTTTTTGTTGTACAGCGGAATATTGTAGAGAACCTCATCCCCCTTCACGGATGGGAAGATCAAACCCTTGAATCCAGAAACCTTCCTCATGAACACCTCATTCCTATCGGTAGCGGACCGGATGAGGCTCCCTATCGGGTTTGAGAAAAGTTCCATGATGGTGTCCTCTCTGAATCCGGATGTGGATGCCACCTTCATGTCCACCCCGTCCCTTACAATGAGAGCGATGTGTGTCGCTCCCATGAATCTCGATATCAGATCCATGACCGCCTTGAGACCGGCTTCTCTCTCCTCCCTCTCGAGAAGCGTCTCCATTACCTCTCTCTTGAATTTCAACTCCCTCTCTATCTTCTTCCGACGGCTCACATCCCTCATTACGCAATGTATCGCGGAGAGTTCCCCTCCCTCCCCGAATACGGGTTTCCCCGTGATCTCAACCGGAAAGGGATCTCCCTCCGCGGGTCTGTACATGATCTCCAGGGATGCCGATCTACCCTCTCTTCCCATCACCTCGATGTTTTCGAGTGCTTTCTCGAATTCCCCGGGATCCGCGAAGTACTTCAGAACATTCTCCCCCACCTCCTCCTCCGGTGCGTAACCTCCGAATTCACGGGCCGCGGGAGACAGGTATTCGAGCGTCATGTCGGGTTTTATGGAGAAAACGACATCCCTCTGGTTCTCGGCAAGGAGACGGAATTTTCTCTCACTGTCCTCGAGACGTTTCCTTGCTTCGATGCTTTCCGTGACATCCTCCCCGGAACCTATCAAGAACCTTATCCTGCCTTCTTCATCCTTCACGAAACTGTTCAACCACTTTATCGTCCTCACCCGACCAGTGGTGGTCAGTATCCCGTTCTGATGTTTCCTGGCGGTCTCCACATCTCCCCGGAGCATCTTCCCGAACACCTCCTTCACCGCCGACCTTTCCGAAGGAGGGATGAATTCCTCGAACCAGTTCCTCCCGAGCACCTCCTCCTTTCCGGCTTCCAGCATCTCCAGACATCTGTCGTTCGCCAGCCGGACGATACCGTTCTCATCCAGTATCACGAATATGCTGTTCGTCATGTCGATGTAGTCCACAAGTTTGAGCCCCTCGATAACGGAGATGGCATCGCGGCTAGGATCCTCAGCCGAATGAGAAGCTCCGGAGGGCCGGGACGCAATTGGGGATACGGCCATCTGTTTCACCTTGCCAATCAGAGATCTGTCAATCGATTCCCATTCCCGGAGTGAGTCATAGGATCGACTACCTGAAACCCGTATGCAATTGAGTCCTGGAGAATTTATTTAAACGTTTTTCGGTGAATATCGCAAAAGATACCGTGGATTGAGAAGATTTGATATCGGATAAGACGGATGAGGAGCGGGGGGAAAAATATGAAAGAGGAAAAGATAGCTTGCCATGAAAGTGCATTCCGCGGAAGGGGAGCCGCTTTGGCTCTCGTTCTCATACTCGTCATCTCATCCGTCGGCGGGATCGTTTCGTCCGGTGGAGATCCTGCCAGATTCACTGCCGGCGATATCCTCGTGAATTACCGCATGAACGAGGGAAGCGGACAGATCGCTGCGGATTCCAGCGGGAACGGCAACGACGCGTTTCTCGGTCTTTCGGGTGATGCCGAGGGAGAGGACCCGGACTGGACCGAAGGCATCAACGGCACAGGTCTGAACTTCGACGGCGTGAACGATCTGCTTATGTGCAGTCCCTTCGATTTTCCCGCGACGGAGTTTGCGATCGCCTTCTGGGTCAACATCCCTGACAGCACGTATGATTCCTTCCCCGTATCCTACGCGGTCCCCGGAGAGGACAACGAGGTGCTCATCGTCCTCAGGGGAGACATACATATAGAGATAGATTGGCCGAACGAGTACTATGTCAGCAGGGACCTTCGGGACGGTGTTTGGCACCATCTTGTGGTGACATGGCAGAGCTCCGACGGAAAGATAGACGTGTACATAGATGGCGAGCTCGAGGATTCCGGCACCCTCTCCCAGGGTGTGGAGGTCGTTCAGGGTGGGGCCCTCTCCCTTGGATACGAGCAGGACGAGGTGGGAGGAGGGTTCGAACCGAACCAGGGCCTCCTGGGTTCCATGGACGAGTTCATGATCCTCGGGAAATACATCGCAGGCCCGGAGGTGGAGGAGCTCTATTCGAGCTACATGAGGCCCCCTTCGGGATTGACCGCCGTACCCGGAAGCGGGTTCGTCGACCTCTCGTGGAACGATGTCGTGGACCCGGACCTCGACCATTACGACATCTTCAGGGTGGACCCCGGGAAGATGAACACGGGGCTTCTGGGATTCTATTACGACAACCCGAACCTCACCGACATGAAGATGGTGAGGGTGGATGACAGCATCGATTTTCACTGGGAGGACGGAGCTCCCTCCCCCGGTATGGGAACCGATGATTTTTCGGTCTCGTGGAGGGGGTATCTGAAACTGGAGGAGAGCGGGGACCAGGACATCTACCTGACATACGATGACGGTGCCAGATTGTGGATCGACGGGGAACTGCTGATAGACGACTGGGACAACTCGGGAGAGTACGAATCCTTCACCTGGAAGGACATGGAGGCCGGATACCACAGCATAAGGATAGATTACAGGGAAGCGGACATGAATGCGGCGGTATCCCTGGAGATCGACGGACCCCATTCCCCCAGGATGGTTGTTCCTCCCTCCGATCTCTTCAGCTTCAACATGACGGACTGGGTGAGGATCTCGTCGGTGGATGTGAGCAATTTCAGGGACAGCGGACTGGAGCCGGGCATCCCCAATTTCTATTACGTGACATACGTGCGTTCGGACGGGGGAGAGAGCGGCAGGTCGAATATCACGGCGGCCTCCCCGTCGAACCCGTCGACGCTCATCATCACACCCAACGAGCTCCATACGACCCTCGGGGCCGTACTGGAGACGGAGATCACCGTCGGGAACGACGGCAGGTACAGGGACCTCTTCGAGCTGTCCGTCGGGGAACCATACACGGATTGGGTCGATATCGACAGACCGGGCATCTACCTCTCTCCGGGTCAGAAGGTACATCTTACGGCCAGGATCGGGATTCCGGTGGACGCGGCGGCGGGAACCGCGGGGATCGTCGTGGAGATGAGATCCGACCTGAACGGGGTGGTCCAGTCCGAGACCATATGGGTCGAGATATCAACGGATCCCGTAATACGGAACCTGAAACCGGAGAACGGTTTCAACTCCGGGTCCATGAAGGTTCTCTTCACCTGGGAGACGGACCTGGAAGCAAGCACCATGGTGTACCTGAGGGAGAAGGGTGAATCCGAATACACGGAGCATATCGGGGAGAGCGCAAGGGTCCACATGGTGAACCTTTCGCTGGAAAGGGAGAGGGAATACGAGTTCTACGTGAGGTCGGATTCCTCCTACGGAAGCGCCAGCAGCGAGGTGAGAAGCTTCACAGTGAGCACGGGTATAATATTCTCCGAATCGTCGTATTCGGCCAGGGTCAGGAGGGATTACGATCAGCACTATTCGATAAGGGTGATGAACATCGATGAAAGGCTGCACAGAGCGACCGTCTCGATCGACAACCCGTACGACGATATCGTGATAGGCTTCGTCGGTGACGGTTCGACGGACAGGGACCTCTCCCTTCCTCCCGGAACCTTCAAGAACCTGGATCTTGCGATACATACCCAGGATGCAAGAAATATCGAGCACAGGATGATCCTGAACCTCACGACCATACCCCCCGAGGGTGAGGAGGCCGTTCATGCCTTTGCCGTGCTTTTCGTGAAACTTGACCATGTGTTCGTGAATCTATCGGTGGAGGAGATATCATCTAACCCCTACACCCTTGAGAAGAGGGTAAGGATCACCAATATCGATGATACGGTGACGGATCTCAACGTCTATGCCGATGAGGAGCATGCGTCATACATCAACATGGAACCCGCTGTCCGGCACGGACTGCTGGAAACGGACGGAAGCATCGAGATTGACATATTCCCGCAGCTTCACTTCGCATTCGTGCCGTTCACGGCAACCATATATGTTTCGGCCTTCTACAGAACATACTCGATCGACCTGGACTTCGAACCCCCGGAAGGGTGGGAGGTCTTCTCCGCATCGGTGTATCCGAACTGGGGAGGATTTCCCTTCGTGGAGATCCCCGACGATGATATCGATCTCGACGGTATACCGAACGCGGAGGACCCGGATTCCGACGGGGACGGCATCGAGAACGTTCTGGAACTCTTCCTGAGCCTCGATACCGACAATGACGGTATCCCCAACACCTTAGACATCGACGACGACGGCGACGGGAACCCCGATGTGAGCGACCCCTGGAGAATAGATTTCGACAATGACTGGTATCCCAACTACGTGGATCCCGACAGGGACGGGGACGGTATTCCGAACGAAAACGACACCTATCCCGATGATCTCGACAACGACGGTGTGAACAACGGCCTGGACAACGACGACGACAATGACAGGATAAAGGACGGGGACGATTACCATCCCCATGACCATGACAATGACGGGGAAAATGATGACACCGATACGGATGACGATTCCGACGGTGTGGAGGATTCCTCTGACAGCAATCCCTACGATCAGGACAACGACGGAACTCCCGATGTGTCTGACGGTGACTGGAAGGGCGGGGGAAAGGCGGACCCGAAGAGCAACAAATGGAACCCGAACCCCAGACCTGGAGGCTCACCCGGCAGTTACGGTGGAGGCGGCGGTTCCGATTCCACCGAAGGTGAGGACTGGTACTGCACCAACAAACCCGAGCTGAACCTTGCGGAGCTCGCCGTACTGTTGTTCGATATCGGCATGATACTTGTGAAGCTCGGGATAGCCCTTTCCGGAGTGGGAGCCGCAACCGCCACAGCGGTCGCCCTTGGATCCTTCCTGATGAGCATGATAGAGGGGTTTGCGACAAACGCTGCCAAATCGGGATTCCAGAGCATGACGGGAATGAACTTCCACAGCGCGAAGGTGGGAGCCGCCCAGGCCGCACTCGACTGGCTCGGGGTGGGTGGAAGTTCGGGCTCGAGAGCGCCTTCCCGGGGATTGAGGGAGAACATAGGAAGGTTCTACGAGAATTACGCGGAGAACACTTCAAGGTATCCGATGACGGTGATGAACGAATACGGAATACACCATGTCTGGCAGGAGAGAAGGGACGAGCATGTCCAGCTGTACTATTCCCGGAGGGATGTACCTTACAGCGACCCGGGACCTGATATCCAGCTGACCAACTCGAGCCGGGACTGCTCGGATCCGTTCCTGATGACGGATCTCGGCGGATGGATGTACATTGTATGGGCGGAGAATGACGGGGTGTCGGGAAGCATCAAGATGATGAAGAGGGTCACGGATACGAATTGGGGGAACGAGATCACCGTATACGATTCCGCCGGAAACGTCCACGATCCGCAGATGATCATCGATTCCCTTAACAGAAAGCATTTCGTCTGGGTCGATGACAGGGACGGGAACAGTGAGCTCTACACCAGATATACCCGGGATTTCCGGACATGGTCCTCTCCCTACAGGCTGACGGATACATCATATCCGTCCCTCTCGCCGGAGATAGGGGTCGATACATACGACAACGTTCATGTCGTCTGGTCCGACGGGACGGGGTCCTCCAGAGAGATATTCCACATTTTGAGCGCCGACAGGGGAGCTTCCTGGGGGAGTGTTCGGCAGATATCCGATTCCGGTGTGGATGCCGGGGAGCCCAGACTGGGGATCACCGGCGGGAATGTGATGCATGCTGCATGGAGGGATTCGAGGCACGGCGAGAGCGAGATCTACTACAGGAAGAGCACGGACCTCGGGGTTTCGTGGGGGGATGAGGAGAGGTTGACAAACGATACGAGCTACTCGGAATGCCCGGACCTCAACATTCTGGGAGAGGATCTCTTTCTTACGTGGCATGATGACCGGACCGGGGTGGACCTCACATATTTCAGGGTGTTCAACGAGTCCTCGGGGAAATGGTCCGCGGAGAAGAGGGTTCCCTCGGGAATACCGACCTTGGACAAATTAATGTTCGAGATAGAGATGCATCCCGAAGATGAAAAGAAGGTCAAACCCCACGACCTCCACATAATGCTCGATGACATCGAGATAGGATCCCTGCGGGATACGATCCCGGACGGCAGGTACATTTTCGAGATCCCGCTGGATGTGCTGTCTGCCGCGGCGGGAGCGGGGAGATCGGGGAAGCTGAAGCTCGTGTCAAGGCACATGAACCGGGGACATTACGTCGTGGCCGCGAACTGGAAGCTCACCTGGCACTACACATACGATCACGTGTTCGTCTGCGCTCCGGACCAGTACACGGCTGACGAATACGTCAGGGGCAACATGTCCGTGCAGTGGACCACCGAGGACCCGGCGATTTATGCGAACGATATGGACATCTCGGATCCCATGCCGGATCTCGGCGACACTGTCACCGTGTCCGCCGGTGTGCGGAACATGGGTGGACAGCCCGCAAGGGATGTGACGGTAACGTTCTACGAGCAGGAGCCGGGTAATGCCTCCCGGATCATCGGCGATCCGGTCGTCATGGATATGCTGGGGACTCACGAGATCAAAACGGTTTCATGCGAATGGACCACGGTGAGGGATGTATCGAGGATATACGCCGTTGTCGATGCCGGTGAAAATGACAGGGACGCGGGGAACAACGTGGAATTCGTGAGGGTTAGGGTCATTGTCGATGAACCTCCCTCGGGATCGATAGTCATCAATGACGGCGGTGCCTATACATCGAGTGATCTGATCTACATATACGTCGAGGTGGAGGGTGCCAACGAGGTGA
>Ga0164318_10007591_pt1 | contig 10509 bp, 13 predicted proteins | sample GuaBasSedimGuay9_FD_113734 | JGI IMG/M metagenome (GOLD analysis project Ga0164318, IMG submission 113734) | Subseafloor sediment microbial communities from Guaymas Basin, Gulf of California, Mexico - Guay9, Core 4571-4, 0-3 cm | ecosystem: Environmental > Aquatic > Marine > Hydrothermal vents...
AATTGCACCACTTCGCTGTTTGCTTCTTACCATGCTCCACGAAGAAGAAAAGTACAAAAAAATCCACATCTGCTTCGGCGCAAAAACTCCGAGTGATTTTATCTACAAAGACTGGTATAAAGATCTGGCAGCTTTCAAAAGAGTAGAACTGCTTAGAGCTGTTGATAATGCAGATAAAGGTTGGAAAGAAACCGAAGGTGTGGTTACAGTTCTTCTGGATAAACTGAAAGTAAATTTTAATAATACTGTTGCCGTTGTTTGCGGGCCTCCCATTATGATGAAATTCGGTACATTAAGATTGCTCGAATTGGGAGTGAAAGAAGAGAACATCTACCTTTCCATGGAAAAAAATATGTCCTGCGGTTTAGGGAAATGCGGCCATTGTGCTATGGGAGATTATTTTGTATGTAAAGATGGTCCCGTATTTACTTACGACCAAATAAAAGATTATCCCAATATCTGGATTTAGGTGAGAAGATGAAAAAGATATTAATTGACCTGGCAAAATTCAGAGAAAAAGCCACAAATGGTGAATACAATTACGGAGAGTGCAGCTACGATTTTCATCCGTATAATATCGGAATGAAAGATATTGTTGAACAGGCAATGCTACATTTTACCTGCCGACGTTGTGAAGATGCTCCCTGCATAGAAGTGTGTCCGGCAGATGCCTTGGAAAAAGACGATGAAGGAGTTATTTCACGGGCAACTAATCTTTGTATCGGCTGCCAGAGTTGCGTTGCTATCTGCCCTTTTGGTACCTTAACCAACAGAATAATTACCGACAAAAAATCTATTTGCGATCTCTGTGATTTTACTGACAAATCCAAACCACTTAAATGTATGGAAACATCTCCCGAGGGTGCTGTTTCATTTACAGATATTGAACCAAATGATGTAGAAAATATTTATGCATTGAATGATAAAATTCTAATTAAAGAATTCCGCTGGGATGATCTAATGCGGAATGAGTGAGTTATATTAGTGAGATCAAATACTATTATTTCGCCACAGCTTGTGTCATTCTGAGTTTATCGAAGGAGGAAGGCGAAATTATGAAAATGACTAAGAATAGGTAACTAATGGGTAAAGAAATATTTTATTTTTTGGTTTTTCCGGGATTAATTTTTTCTGGAGTAATCGGCGGAATCTTAAGTTGGATTGATAGGAAAATTACTGCCAGAGTTCAATTTCGACAGGGTCCCCCTTTCTTTCAACCTCTTTACGATTTTGTAAAACTTCTGGCAAAAGAGACAATAATACCGTCGAGAGGTTCTGCAACTACTTTTGTATTGGCACCGGTATTTGCTCTTTTCGGAGCTTCAATTTCTGCAGTTTTTATCTTATTACCGATTCTTGGTGTTGAGACAGGTTTTGCTGGCGATCTGATCGTGATTATCTACCTGTTAAATATTCCTTCCCTTACTTTCATTATCGGAGCTTTGGCTTCGGGAAATCCACTGGCAGCAGTAGGTGCCTCCCGTGAAATGAAACTTATACTCAGTTACGAAGTTCCATTCCTGTTAGTTCTCATATCCATAATTATTAAGGCTGGAATGACGATCAACCTTGCGGAGATTATTGAATATCAGGCTGCAAACGGTGCTTTCATTGGAAGCCTTTCGGGAATTATTGGATTTATAACAATTATCATGTGCATCCAGGCAAAGCTGGGTTTAGTTCCCTTCGATATGGCAGAGGGTGAGGGTGAGATCTGCGATGGTGTTATTATCGAATCTTCCGGTTCAATTCTGGCAATGTTCAAACTCACAAAATATATAATGTTGTTCATACTACCTGCTTTGATCACAGGTCTGTTTATGAGTGGTCTTTCTTTTGTCGGGATCAATATTCTTTGGTCGATCTTGAAGATATTTGCTGTACTTCTTTTGATAACTCTTATCCGAAATACAAATCCCAGAGTTCGCATAAAGCAGGCAATGAAGTTCTTCTGGGTCTGGATGAATCTTTTTGCAATTATCAGCATTATATTGGCTATATTTGGATTATAATTGATGTGAAATGATGAATTTATTTTAGGAGAAATAGTTTGGGATTTAAAGAAAATTGTTTTAAAAAATCGCTCTGGGTTTTTCATCTGAGTGCCGGCTCCTGCAATAACTGCGATATTGAAATTCTGGATCTGCTTACACCTCGTTATGATGTAGAACGCTTTGGAATGAAATTGGTTGGAAGTGTCCGTCATGCAGATGTGCTTTTAGTTACAGGAATAGTTACAAAAAAAACTCTTCCGCGAGTATTGGAAGTGTATGAACAAGCGCCCAAACCTATTGTGGTAATTGCAGTTGGAGCTTGTCCATGTACAGGCGGAATATTTGCTTCTGGGTACAATTTTGCTGGTCCATTAGATAAAGTGATTCCTGTTGATGCTTACATTCCCGGCTGCCCTCCTAAACCGGAAGCAATGCTGGCAGGTGTTGTTAAACTTCTTAATAAGAAATAAGGAATTGTTGATGATTATTGATGAATATATTAAAGAATTGAAGGAAAAATTTTCCAGCATAACTAAGATAGATATTTTCAACAAAAAGCGATTAATGGTGTATATTCCAAAGGAAACTCTCCTGGAATTAACCGATCATTTCTTCAATGATCTGAAATATCGATATCAAATTGTAACAGCCATGGATTCCAAAGACGGTTATGAGATTATATATCATTTCTCCGATGATAAAACCGGCTGGATAATGAATATTAATGTACTGCTTCCTCATGATGATCCACAAGTAGAATCAATTACACCTGTGGTTTACGGTGCCGAATGGATCGAGCGGGAGATCATGGATCTTTTGGGAATCAAATTTTTAAATCATCCTAAACCAGAGCGTTTCCTGATGGCAGAAAGTTGGCCGGAAGGTGAATATCCGTTGCGCAGAAAATTTCACAAGGAGGATAGGTAAATGGGTAAGAAGACAATAGTACCGATCGGACCTTATCATCCTCTTTTAGAAGAACCTGAATTCTTTAAATTGTATTGTGACGGTGAAACCGTTGTGGATATGGAATGGGAAACTGGATACAACCATCGAGGAATTGAAAAGATCTGTGAATCTAAAACGTTTGAACAAGTATTTTATGTTGTTGAAAGAATTTGCGGTATCTGCTCCACATCTCATCCTTTTGCCTATGCCAATGCTGTTGAGAGTATTGCTGATGTAGATATCCCACTCCGAGCCAAACTTATACGTTCGATTGTAGGTGAGTTAGAAAGAATCCACAGCCATTTACTTTGGGTTGGACTGGCGGGTCACTTCCTGGGTTATAATACATTATTTATGTGGGCCTGGAAATATCGTGAACCGGTTTTAGATATGTTCGAAATCATTACTGGGAACAGAAACAGTTATGCGATGTTTACAATCGGTGGAGTTCGTAGAGATATTACTGCAGAGCAGGCAACTCAACTTATAAAAGTCTTGGATGATGTAAAAGTTAAAACAGATCTTCTTGTTGGAGCAGTAATGGATGATCCTGTTATCCATGCCAGGCTGAAAGGTGTAGGTGTTCTTACCGCAAAAGACATTCATGATTTTGGTGCTGTAGGTCCTACGGCTCGTGCTTCCGGAGTAAAGATTGACGTTCGTCGTGATGATCCGTATGCTGCTTATGATATGCTGGATTGGAAAGTTATTACGGCTCAAGGTGGTGGTGTTTTTGCCAAAGCAGAAGTTCGTCTTTTAGAAATGTATGAATCAATTTCCATGATTAAGCAATGTCTGGAATTTTTAAAGAAAGAAGAACCAGGAGATATCAAAGTTAAAGTAAAGGATATTCCACCTGGAACCGGAATCGGTCATGCCGAAGCACCAAGAGGAGAAGTTTTCCATTTTGTAAAATCAGATGGTGGAAATAGCCCGATACGTCATAAAATACGAGCACCAAGCTATACCTGCATTCCTACTTTTCGCAAGTCTTGTATTGGGGGAACGATCTCTGATGCTGCAATTGCAACTGCGGCTGTGGATCCCTGTTATTGCTGTACGGAGCGCATGACTCAGGTTTATGATCATCGAACCGGTAAACGTATGATGAATGCGGTGGAATTGATAAAATTATCTCAACAGAAAACTGATGAAATTAGAAAAAAATTAAAGGTAAAATTATGATCGATTTTCGATTGTTGATCTTTATGCCCATGCTGGTAGGATTTGTTTTATTTATCCTGCCGGAATCTTTGAAGATAATAAAAGGCATGATAACTCTGATCATATCTGCGATCACTTTATATTATTCATTTCTGGTTTTTAGCAGTGACAATGGAATCAGTGTTATGCCATGCAGCATTTATCCTCCAGCCGGAAATTTCTTTGCACTAAATATAGACGGATTAAGCAAGTTGATCGTTTTATTTGTAGGATTTTTTGGATTTATGTATGCGTTATATTCATTATCTTATGTTACTAAAGAAAAACGGTTAATAAGTTATTATTCTTATTTCCTCATTACATTAGGTGCTTCTTTTGGTGCGGCATTGTCAGATAACATGATCCTTTTTGTTTTCTTTTGGGGATTGCTGGGACTAACACTTTATAAACTCATTAAGGGATACGATGAAGCCAGCTCTTCAGCAGCAAAGAAAACATTAGTTCTAATAGGTGCATCTGATTCGATCTTAATTCTGGGAATTGGTTTATTATTCAAACTTTCCGGATCTTATCATATGTCGGAGATCAACTTAACAACAACAAGTGCCTGGGCAAACGGTGCATTTATTTGTCTGCTAATTGCCAGTTTTACTAAAGCGGGAGCTTTACCATTTCATACCTGGGTTCCGGATTATGTAGAAAAAGCACCGGCATCAACTTCTGCTTTGCTTCCGGCATCTCTGGATAAACTTCTGGGAATTTATTTCCTGGCCAGGATCATTATAAATCTTTTCACACTTACTTCCTGGGCAACTTTAATGCTGCTAATTGTTGGTGGAATTACTATCATCGCTGCTGTAATGATGGCATTAGTACAGCATAATTTCAAAAAACTTCTTGGCTATCATGCTGTATCTCAGGTTGGTTACATGATAACCGGACTTGCACTGGGAACACCACTGGGAATTGCAGCCGGATTATTTCACATGATTAACAATGCAATTTACAAAGGTGGATTATTCTTAACTGCCGGAAGCGTGGATAAAAGAACCGGCAAAAATGATCTTTCAGAGCTGGGCGGACTTTCCAAACTAATGCCGATCACCTTTTTTGCAGCTCTTGTTTTTGCCCTTTCGATTTCCGGAATTCCACCATTTAATGGTTTTTATTCCAAATGGATGATCTATCGTGGAATAATTGATTTCGGTTCTGGATCTGGAATAGCAAATCAACTATGGATAGTTTGGCTTGTCCTGGCTGTGTTTGGTTCTGCTCTTACTTTAGCAAGTTTTATAAAACTGATTTCCGGAATATATCTCGGCCGCAGGAATCCAGAATTTGAAAAAGTTAAGGAAGTAAGTATTTTGATGTGGCTGCCTCAGGCAATTTTAGCATTAGCTTGCATTGTATCCGGCATATTTGCTGCAACCTGGGTAATTCCAAAACTTTTCAATTTTGGTCCGCTAAGTTCAGGACTTGGTGATCCCGGCATGTGGCAATCGCAACCTGTTTCGATATTGATCTTAGTTTCTCTTGTTGTAGGATTTTTAATATTCTGGATGGGAAATATGAAGAAGCATCGCAGATCAGACAGTTTTATTGGTGGAGAGAAACTGCAGGATGAACTTAATTTTTCGCCACTGGAATTCTACAAAACAATTGGTAGTTTTAAATTCCTCGCTTTCTTTTACGATAAAGCAAAGAAAAAATGGTTTGATATTTATCATATCGGCAAGGGAATTATTTTAGGATTGAACAGTGTTTTCAGTATTTGTCATACAGGAATTCTATCCTCATATATAATGTGGGTAGTAGCTGGTGTTGCCATCCTGCTTATAATCCTGATTTAATAAAGGTTAGATTATGGAAATTTATTTGATTATTATGTTAGTTCTGATGATTCTGGGTTCGATCTATTCATTGCACGCTAAAGATCTTCTTTCCGCTGTTATTTCCTACGGAATAGTGGGATTTGGACTGGTTATCTCATTCTTGCTTTTACAAGCACCTGATCTGGCAATTGTACAGGTTGTGGTAGAAATTGTCACCCTGGTCATAATGATTGCAGTTATCAAAAATACAACTCATGAAGAAAATGAAAAAAGTTTCAGCTTTAGTACTATATTTTATTTAGCTGTAGTTCTGGTTTTTGCTGCAACGTTCTTTATTATTTTCGATAAAATGACTGGAACTCTTTCGAGTTTTGGCCAGCATTTCACCAGAATGTCTACTGCCTATATCGAAGGCGCACATGAGACTGGAAGTGCCAATTTGGTAACCGGAATTGTATTTGACTTCAGAGCGTATGATACACTGGGAGAAGCAACTGTACTTTTTACTGCAGTCATCGGAGTTCTTACGATTTTGCGATTGAAAGGAAAGAAAAAGGATTATAAATAATGAAAGGAATGGGAATAATTGTAGTTAAAGTTTCTCAGATAATTGCACCAGTGATCTTCCTATTTGGATTATACGTAATTGTACATGGTCACCTATCGCCGGGTGGAGGATTTGCAGGAGGTGTGATAATGGCCAGTGCTTTTATCTTACAAATTTTGGCCAATGGTGCTATTTTACCAAAGCTTCGTCATGAAGAACATGGTTTGGAGTTTTTAGAAAGCGCGGCTATTCTCGGCTTTCTGATATTAGCTGGATTGGGATTGATAATCTCCGGTTCGTTCGTGTTTTTTGCCAATTTCATTAACAGAGGTGTTGTAGGGCAGTTGATTAGCGCCGGTTTTATACCAATAGAAAATATTATAGTGGGAATGGAGGTTTGCGCAGCAATTGCAACAATTTTTATAGCCCTTGTGGTATTCAAAGACGAGGTGTCAGAATGATTTTATTTATTCTATGTTTTATACTTTTCATGGTGGGATTATATGGCGTAATGACGCGCAAAAACCTTATCAAAATCATCATCGGTGTAGCCGTTATGGAATATAGTGTAAATTTGTTCTTCATATTGGTTGGTTATGTTGATGGCGCAACTGTTCCAATTTTAACGAAAGGATTTGAAAAAGGACCGTTTGTAGATCCATTACCACAAGCAATGATTTTAACGGCAATTGTGATAGGACTTGCAACAACGGCTTTACTGCTTTCAATTGCAATACGATTATATAGAAAATACGGCACTTTTGATATAAGAAAGATAAATAGTTTAAAAGGATAGAAAATGAATTCATTGATTCCTTTATTTATTGTCGTTCCATTGGGTTCTGCATTTATAATGGCTATTTTAGGTCGATTTATTAAAGACTTTGGAAAATATTTAATAAACTTGGGTCTATTATTTCTAGTAGGATTAACAGTTAAACTGATATTAAATAGCCAGGAAACTCTGATCTATAAAGTTGGAGGATTTGCTAATGCAGGTGATATTCCCATAGCAATTTATATGGTAGTAGATGGATTTACAAAGATCCTGCTGCTAATAATTTCAGTTGTCGGATTTTTAGTTGCTTTATATTCTATAAGCTATACAAAACAGTACACAGCAGAACGAAAATTTTATATTCTATACAGCTTAATGCTGGCAGGTATGTATGGAGTGGTAGTAAGTGGCGATATTTTCAATATATATGTCTTTCTGGAAATTGCCTCAATAGCCTCTTATGCTTTAGTAGCATTTGGTATACAAAAACAGCAATTGGAAGCTTCCTTTAAGTATCAGATATTAGGCGGAGTAGCCTCAATGCTGATCTTAATGGGAATCGGATTTATCTATTGGAGTACCGGTACTTTAAATCTTGCTGATATCGCAACTCAACTTACAGCAGATACCATAATAATGAAATTTATAGCAGTATTAATGATTGTAGGTTTTGGTCTTAAAGCTGCGATCTTCCCCTTTCATGCCTGGCTGCCTGATGCTCATTCCTCTGCTCCTTCACCAATTTCTGCCATGCTCTCTGGTGTCTTGATCAAAGCAATTGGGATATATGTGATCTTCCGTATCTTCTTTAATATGTTTGCGCTTTCTTATGAAATTTCCATGGTAATTACAGTTCTGGGAACTCTCTCGATGATCATCGGTGGCTTGTTGGCTATTGGACAATGGGACATGAAGCGATTACTTGCGTACTCCAGTATCAGTCAGATGGGATATGTGTTCCTGGGAGTTGGAATTGGTATGTTGGTGCTGGCTCAAAAAGGAAATCCGGCAGTTGCGGCATTTTCTATTCTGGGAGGTCTTTTCCATCTATTGAACCATGCAATGTTCAAAGGACTTTTATTCCTGGGAGCCGGTGCAGTTGAGTATCGAACTGAAACCAGAGATATGAAGCAATTAGGAGGGCTAAGTGAAGTGATGCCGGTTACAGCAGGAACATCAATGGCTGCTTCTCTGGCAATTTCAGGCATACCTCCATTCAATGGTTTCTTCAGCAAATTGATCATAATTATTGCTGCTGTTCAGGCTGGTTACGTCACTTTAGCTTTGCTGGCAGTAGTAGTCAGCATCATAACGATCGGTTATTTTATGAAGATGCAGAAATATACATTTTTCAATAATGACGGCAGCTTCTGGAAGAATAAGAAAATTAAAGAGGTTCCTTTTACAATGGCATTTGCCATGATTCTCATGGCAGCTCTCTGCCTGGGAATGAGTTTGCTGGCAATTCCCACGATTCGAGATATTGTGTTAACACCAGCTGTAGATGCCCTGATGGAAACAGTTCAATATTCTAAAACAGTGATAGGAATTTAGTATGAGATATCTAACATTATTTATTATCATGTTTTTGTTATGGATGCTGATTACCTTAAATCTTGCCCTATCGAATATAATAGTTGGTTTAGTTGCAGCACTTATCACAGCACTTGTATTTGGAAGTCAATTTAAATTGAACTGGAAGAAATTCTACAATCCGTTACGTTATATCTGGTTATTGATCTACATTATTGTATTTGTCTGGGAATGCATCAAAGCGAACTTCGATGTTGCATTTCGGGTATTAAGTCCTAAAATGCCCATAAAACCAGGAATAGTAAAAGTGCGAACCAAACTGAAAACATCATTTGCAAGAGTTATATTAGCAAATTCCATAACCATGACACCAGGAACAATTACTGTTGATGTAATAGATGATGATCTGTTTATTCATTGGATCTATGTGAGTAGTAAAGATTCTAAAATATACACGAAAAAGATTATTGGAAGATTCGAAAAACTATTGAAAAGGATATTTGAATAATGTTAGATATACTAATTTATATCCTGATGGGATTAGGCTTTTTGTGTTTTATCCGGGTAGTGATCGGTCCAACGATGGTCGATCGGATGGTAGCAATAGATATTTTTGGAATTCTAGTAGTAGGTATTTGTGCTTTGCTGGTTTTAAAATCAGGAAGAACTTTCTTGATTGATGTTGCTATTGCCTGGATAATGCTCAGCTTTATCGGAACAATAACATTAGCAAAATACTTAACAGGGAAGAAATTAGATGAATAGGTACATTGCGGGGATATGTTGATATGAATACTATAAGTATAATTTTATTTATTGTTGGCGCAGCATTCGATCTTTTTGGTTGTATTGGATTATTGCGTCTTCCCGATGTTTATAACAAACTGCAATCAGCTACAAAGTCTGTTACTTTAGGAACTTGCAGTATTCTTTTAGGCTTATTCATTCATTATGGTTTTACAGCAGTTGGACTTAAAGCTTTAATTGCAATTCCAATTTTGTTTTTCACATCAACTGTTGCTGCTCATGCGCTGGTAAGGGGTTCTTATCTTTTTGGAGTTAAACTATGGGATAAATCTGTGATAGATGATTATAAAAAGGTTGTTCAAATCTCCACAGAAGGTAAGGAAGTTGAGAAATGAAATATCCCAAAATGCGTGAAGTAAAAGAAGCAGTGATTTCATTGTTTTCGAAACCATATACAAGCTCATTCCCAAAAGGTGATTTTAAACCATTTGCAGGTTATCGCGGTAAACCTGTGGTAGATGAAGATAATTGTGTAGGCTGTGAAACATGCGCCAATGTATGCCCACCCAATGCAATAACATTTATCGATGATAAAGAAGAAGGAATTAGAATTATTACCAGAGATTACGGAAAATGTATTTTCTGCGGACAATGCGAAGAGCATTGCATTACCGGCAAAGGTGTGAAACTTTCTGATGAGATTTACGACATGGCCTGCTTCGATAGAAGCGCTGTAGTAGAGACACAGGAACGTGATCTATTGATCTGTGAAAATTGTGGAGCAATTATCACAACCAAAGATCACATGAGATTCATTCATGAAAAACTGGGACCAAAAGCTTATTCGTCTATTCTAAACTTGAATATGATAAACGAAAGATTGCGATTAGGTGGGGAAGCCGATACAAAAACAGATATTACAGATGGCCTTAAACGCAAAGATTCGTTTAATATATTGTGTCCCAA
>Ga0164318_10007592_pt1 | contig 10508 bp, 3 predicted proteins | sample GuaBasSedimGuay9_FD_113734 | JGI IMG/M metagenome (GOLD analysis project Ga0164318, IMG submission 113734) | Subseafloor sediment microbial communities from Guaymas Basin, Gulf of California, Mexico - Guay9, Core 4571-4, 0-3 cm | ecosystem: Environmental > Aquatic > Marine > Hydrothermal vents >...
ATGAATGGGGCTATATTGTACAGGTAGGGTCTCGCCCCATTTTTCACCTGCCCGGGATGGTGATGCGCGCCATCTTCCGCTACCGCCCCTTTGTCATGCTGTTCCTTGCCGTTTCGGTCTGGACGGAGGTAACTTCCCCTGCCCGGGCCCGCCCCCTGTGGCCGGAGACCGGCTACGAGTCCCGGTTGCAGGAACTGCGAGCCCAGAGGCGTGGGCGTATGCGACTGAACCTGCAACGGACCGCGGAAAAATCCCGGACGGGCTCCTTCGGGCTGCTGGTCATTCCCGTGGATTTCCAGGATCAACGATTTCCTGAAACCTCGCAGGTCAAGTCCATATCGGACATGGTATTCGGCCCTGATCCCGAATCCCTGGTCGAGTATTTCCAGGTGGCTTCGGAAGGACGGCTTCGTCTGTTACCGCAACTTGCGCCCGTGGTCCACTTGCCCGGAACCCGGGCCGATTATTCGGATATCGGGTGGCATGGTTTTTCCCGTTCCCGGGACCTGGCCCGTCAGGCCCTCGAGGCGACTGCCGACCTGGGCCTGGATTTCGCCCTGCTGGATGCAGACGGGCCCGACGGCGTTCCGGGGTCGGGAGACGATGACGGGCAGGTGGACGGAGTGCTGCTGGTTCACGCCGGCCCGGGGCAGGAAAACGACCCCGAGGATGGATTGATCCAGGCCCTGCAGTACTACCTGGCTCAACCGGTTTTCCAGCAGGGCATCGCGGCCTCCTTCTACGCCACCGTCAGCGCCGTCAGCGGTCCCGGGGTGTGGGCCCACGAGGTGGGGCATCTGCTCGGCATGGAGGACCGGTACGACCCGACCCTGGCTCCTGCGGGTCAGAGCGAGGTGATATCCCGAGGCGGACTGGGAATCTTCAGCCTCATGGCATCGGGCGCCTGGGGCACGGGGGACGGGCACGGCGCGGCCCTGCCCGATGGATATACCCTCCTGGAAATGGGATGGGCCGAGGTGGAAGAACTCGCTCCCTACCGGGATCATCCGGTGGCCCTCCGGGCCGTGGCCGGAGGTGGGCGCCTGGGTCGACTGACAATTCCCGAGTCGGCGGGGCGGGAATACTTCCTGCTGGAGGTCAGGCAGCCCGACCTGGCAGGCCCTTTCGACGCTGCCGTTCCTGAGGGACAGATGGTCATCTACCATGTCGATGCCGACCTGGCAGAGGGTCAGGCCGAGCTGGATGGGCTTTCGGGTTGGCATCTGCGCGTGGGCGTTGTGGAGGCCGACGGGGACGATTCCCTGCACGACGGCAGGGATGCGGGGTCGGCCATGGATGTCTTTCCCGGTCTGTTGGAACGGCACGAGGTGCCGGCTCTGGGGAAGCCGGGCTTCAACGCCTATGGGTTTCTGCAACCCGGCTATGCCCTGTCGGATATCCGGACAACGGTCGAAGGTGTCGTTTTCACGGTTGTGCCCTCGTCCGATGAAGGCCTGGAATTTTCCTTTGGCGTGGATCCCCAACTGGGTCTCGTCTCCCTGGCAGTCATGGCCACCGGACAGCCCTTGGCAGGGCTGACCTGCGAGATCGGCATTTCCGAGACCATCTGGGGTTCCTTCGGCGGGGGATCGTCCTCCGTGACCGTGGATCTGGTGGATGACGGCGCCGGGGTCTATCACCCGTCATCCTCCATCCTGTGGGAGAAGGGGCAGGAACCGCCCGCTGGCGCGACCACGGTGTTCACCTTTCATTTTGCGGTTCCTGGCGGGTCGTTTCCCGTGGGACAACGGTCCGTGATCTGGAAACAGGGCGCCGCCCAACTCGATTTCCGGAACTTCTGGCCCGAGGCATGGCGGATCCTGGGTTCCACGGAAACGACCTGGAACCGCTGGGATGTTCCGGTGGGATCATCCCTCGGGGATGCCGATGTTCTGGCGTGTACAGGGGGCGGATTTTCCACTGCCGATGCCTGGCCCGACGTGCAGTACACCAATGGTGCCGACGCCACGCTCGTTTCGCCCCCGCTGGGCGTCGATGTCATGGGGGTGCGCCTGGTGCATGTCGTTGAGGCGGAGGTTCTTTCCGGCAAGCTGGCCATGGATGGGGGGATGGCCTGGTGGATGGGACCTGGGAACCCGGTACCGGCTGTTCCGATGGGCGGCTACCCGCATCGTCTGTCGCCCCGCAGCGACAATGTGCTCAAGGACCAGGGGGTATTCGCCGCCGACACCCTTTCCTTCCATGACGACCGTCTGGTCTGGCTGGTCGACGTCTTTCCCTTGCCTGCAGCTCGGACCGAACCCCTAAGCCTGGGGTTGCAGTTCGGTAGCAACGGTCTCTGGCGGCGGCGGGGATGGTTCGTGGCTGGCGTGGAACCCCTGTACCAGACCTCGGACCTGGTTCCCTTCGCTGCGGATTGGGAGGACCCCGGTTCTCCGCAGCAATTCCTGCGCTGGAACTGGCCTTGGCCTGCCGCACAACCGGGTGAATTCCTCGTCCAGGCCCTGGATCCGGCAGACGGAACCTGGCTCGATATCGGCGTCCTGGCCGCCAACGAAAACCATGGCGTGCGGGGAAGCGCCTTGGACGCTATGCTGGGCCCTGACCGTCCGATTTTCCGGCTCCTGGCGGTTGGACCTCCGGGTTGGGTCGCCACCCGACCCGTGGTCATGGCCCAAATCGGGGTGGCTGCCGACGACGGGCTGCCGGGGGCCGTGTGGCCGAATCCCGGTCGTCCGCCCATCCGGATCGAATCCGGGTTGGCTGTCGGCACAAGCGGCAGGCTGGCTGTTTCCGGCCTGCGCGGTAGGCTGACCAGAAGAATGGACCGGCGGGGGGGGGACATCGTTTCCCTCTGGGACGGGACCGACAACAAGGGTGATGCTGTTCCCGCCGGTCTGTACCTGATCCGTCTGGAGGGATTGCCGGGTCAGGGCACGAGGAAGGTCGTCTTGCTGCGATGAGAAGCCTGGTCCTGGGTACTTGCGTTCTGGTTGTCCTGATCTGTTGCACCTGCGCCTGCCTGGCGCAGGGTCCGGTGCAGGACACCTTCTATTCCTCCTTCATCATGGGGCGGTATCGGGATCCCGGTTCCCTGGTTCTCCAGCATGGCTATCCCGCAGATCTCTGGCGACCGGTGCTGGTCGATACGATCTGGATCGCCGACGCCGTCGAACTGCTTGAAGCCCGGAAGGATTTCGAGGATCCCGTACCCCTGATCCCGACCTGGTTGAAGCTGGATCCTCCCTTCGCCGGCCTCGGGGTATGGGCCGACGGCAGGCGGCGCCTTCTGGCAGGCCTGTCGGAGGAAACCTGGAAGTGGAGCGGGAAACAGCTTCCGGCCGGTCCCTTACCGGCTGCCCTGCAGGCCGTGAGATTTTTCGAGGTTCTCGCCGCCGGGGACACCCTCGCGGCCCGGGACATCGCCCTGGAGTTGGCCGACCATGGAGGCGAAGGCCGTGATGATCCGGCCCGGCGGTTCATCTGGGATCTGCGCGCCCGCGCCCTGGGTGACATGACGGGTGTCCAGCCCGAGGATCCCGACGACCCCTGGCCGCTGCTGTACGAACTCGGGCCCTACGATCGCCAGAGCGGCTGGGTCCTGTGGGCAGCGCATCGGCGGCAACTGAGGCTGCCCCTGCTGGGCCCTGGACATGGCACCCGGAGGCAGGCTGCGGCCCTGGCGAACCTACGTGCAAGCGGTCTGAGCAGCGAGGATCTCGATCACAGCGGGTTCACGTACGAACTCAAGGCCGGTCTGGGAGCGGTGGTCCTGAAAGGCCGGGAACGGCGGGACTTCATGGCGCGCTTCCGGCAGCCGCCCTGGGATTTCCAGGCGCAGGGCTGGTGGGTCAGGGGTTCACGTCAGGTGGCCGGTGGCAGGGCGGACAGGTACGAGGAAATGGCCCGTGATTCCCGCCTGCGTTCCGGTTGGCGCATGGATCTGTGGCGGCGCGCCTCGGAACGGCGCCTCCTGGCAGGTGACTGGACAAGGGGGCTGGCAGACCTCAGACGGGCCGTCGGGCTTGCCCGCTACCAGGCCGGATCCCCGGCCTTGCGCCGGAGGGTGCGCCAGTGGGCCGAACAGGCCCTGGCCTTGGCCGTCGCCTCCGATGACTCCGCCCGATCGCGTGCGATCTACGAACTCGGCGCCCATCGTTTGCCCCTCGACGAGCAGGCTGATTTTCGCCGCCGCACGGCGGCCTGGTACCCAGGTGCCGGAAGCAGCGACGCCGGGGAAGAGGCCGAGGAGGCCGCCTGGAAGGTCAGGGCCGGCGAGGCCGGATCCCTGGTCGATGCCGAGGCGGCCTTGCCGCTGCCTGAGTCGGGAGAACTGCGCCTTGCGGCATGGCACAGTTGGGCTTCGGCATGCATGTCTCTGCCCGGGGAAGGCGCAGACGATTCCCTGCTGCTTGCCCTGCAGGAGGAGGAGGATCCGGCTCGCGCCCGCCGAATGGCCCTGGTCCTGATCGCTCACGGACTGGATGACGCCTCACTCCAGGCGGATCTATGGGATGAAATCCTGATGCGGGAGGTATTCCTGCGCCGAAGGGTCGGGAGCCGGGCTTCCTGGTCCCTGTATCCCGGTTTGAAGAAGCTGGTGCGCGCTGAACCCGCTCGCATTCATTCGTGGCTGGGATTGGCCCTGGCCCTGCAGGATTTACGGGCCGTGGTGGGCCTGATGGGCATGGCTCCCAGCGAAAGTTTGCCCTTGGCGGATAAATTGCACTTTCTTTACCCCGTCCCCGCCTTCGGTCCCGTCCGCCGTGCCCTCGAGCAGGCACGGAGCGAGGCGCCGTTGCTGCTGGCTGTGGCCCGCAACGAGAGCCTTTTCGACCCCGGAGCCCGTTCCCGGGCCGGAGCATTGGGCTGGATGCAGATCATGCCCTTCCACTATGGAGGCGAGGCCGGAACCGGCACGGGACACTGGGCCGATCCGTCCGTCTCCATCGCCAAGGGTGATGCGCTGCTGGAGAAGAACAGGCGAAGATATCACGGCAACCCCTACACCGTCCTGGCGGCCTACAACGCCGGGCCCCGGGCGGCCGAACGCTGGTGGGATCAGCTGGGTGGAAACGGTGATGACGGACTCTACCTGGCCTGGATCGGTTATCCGGAAACAAGGCTGTATGTGGAAAAGGTCTTGAAGGATCGGCTCATCTACGCTGGAATCCTGGCGCCCGAGGATAGCCCCGGCCCTGCCCGGGGCGACGGGCCGTAACGTATGGGCGCCGGACGATGATTCCGGTCGCCGAGGAGAGGAATCATGGCCAAAGGCCTGCGCGGAGTTTTCGAACGCATGTTCAGCAAGCGGCGGCGCGATTATGCCAAGCTGCAGCCTGTCGTGGACAGCATCAAGGAACTCAGGGAGCCCCTCAAGGAACTTTCCGACGACGAACTGCGGGCCAAGCGACAGGAGTTCCGCACCCGGTACGACGGCGGCGAGAGCCTGGACGACATGCTGCCCGAAGCCTACGCCGTGGTATGGGAAGGTTGCCGGCGGCTGGTCGAGCGCAAGGCCTCCTGGGTCGTGTGGGGCACCGATCAGGTCTGGGACATGATTCCCTACGACGTCCAACTCATGGGTGCCATCGTTCTTCATCAGGGCAAGATCGCCGAGATGGCCACGGGTGAGGGCAAGACCCTGGTGGCCATCTTCCCTCTCTATCTCAACAGCATCCCCGGCCGCGGCGCCCATCTGGTGACCGTCAACGACTACCTGGCCAAGCGCGATGCCCAGTGGATGGGGGGCGTCCTGGAATTCCTCGGCTGCACCGTCGGCTGCATCCAGGGGGAGATGACGCCCGAGGAACGTCGCGAGGCCTACGCCTGCGACGTGACCTACGGGACCAACAACGAATTCGGCTTCGACTACCTTCGTGACAACATGGTGGTCCAGCCCGAACATCTGGTGCACCGGGATTTCTGGTTCGCCATCGTGGACGAGGTCGACTCGGTTCTCATCGACGAGGCCCGCACGCCCCTGATCATCAGCGGTGCGGTGGACAAGTCCACCCATCAGTTCCTGGAGTTGCAGCCCCGGGTGGCCAAGCTGGTGCGCCAGCAGATGAAGATCGTCCAAGACTGGTTGAGCGACGTGGAACGTGTCCTGCGCCCCGGCTTCAAGGGCGAGGACGTGGACATCGACGACGAGACGGCCCTCAAGCTCCTGCGCATCAGCCGGGGTGCGCCCAAGAATCCCCGTTTCCGCAAGCTGGCCCAGATTCCCGGTGTCCTGGAGACCATCCAGCACACCGAGGAGGCCTACATGGCGCAGAAGGCCATGTGGGAGGCGGACGAGGATCTGCTGTACGTGGTGGAGGAGAAGAACCACCAGGTCGACCTGACCGACAAGGGCCGCGAGTTCCTGGCCAGCGAGGAAAAGGATTTCTTCGTCATGCCCGACCTGTCCGGTGTGGCCGGGGAGTTGGAGGCCGACGAGGATCTGACCCCCGAGGAGAAGGCCAAGCGCCTGGCCCGCATCGAGCAGGAGTACGCCCTCAAGAACGAGCGCATCAGCAACGTCGACCAGTTGCTGCGGGCCTATTCCCTGTACGAGAAGGATGTCGATTACGTCCTGCAGGACGGCAAGGTCGTCATCGTGGATACCTTCACCGGGCGTCTGCAGCCCGGGCGGCGCTTCAGCGAGGGTTTGCACCAGGCGCTGGAGGCCAAGGAAGGGGTCCAGGTCCAGCGTGAGACCCAGACCCTGGCCACGGTCACCGTGCAGAACTTCTTCCGCAAGTACGCCAAGCTCTCGGGCATGACCGGTACGGCCGAGACCGAGGAGGCGGAGTTCAACGGGATCTACGAGCTGGACGTGGTGGTGATTCCTACTCATCGGCCCATCGCCAGACGGGATCTGGACGACGTCATCTACAAGACCAAGAAGGAGAAGTACAAGGCCATCGTGGACGAGGTCTCGCGGCTGCACCGTCTGGGCCTGCCGGTGCTGGTGGGCACCACCACCGTCGAGGTAAGCGAGCTGCTCAGCCGACTGTTCCGGTTGCGGGGCATCAACCACAACGTCCTGAACGCCAAGCACCACCACCGCGAGGCGGAGATCGTCAAGGATGCCGGACAGGTGGGCGCGGTGACCATCGCCACCAACATGGCCGGGCGCGGCACCGACATCAAGCTGGCCCCCGAGGTCCTGCAGCTGCCCGAGCGTTGGCCGGAGGATCCGGATCTCGAGCCCGAACTCTACGAGGACCAGGTGACCGGTCTGCAGATCATCGGCACCGAGCGGCACGAGAGCCGTCGCATCGACCGTCAGCTGCGCGGCCGGGCGGGTCGGCAGGGCGATCCCGGCCAGGCCATCTTCTTCCTGAGTCTCGAGGACGACCTGATGCGGCTGTTCAGCCCCGAACGCATCATCAAGGTCATGGACAAGCTCGGGGTGCAGGAAGGCGAGGTCATCACCCATTCCATGGTGACCAAGGCCATCGAGAAGGCCCAGGTGCGGGTCGAGACCCAGAACTACGAGATCCGCAAGCACCTGCTGGAATACGATGACGTCGTCAACAAGCAGCGCGAGGTGATCTACGGCATGCGCCGGGACGCCCTGCAGGGCGTGGAACTCCCCGAGACGTTCGAGAGCTTCCTCGCCAACGCCGTCAGCGGCATCCTGGCCGAGTGCGCCGACCCCGGGGACGCGCCGGATTTCTGGGACTGGAAGAAGCTAGAGCACCTCTACCAGGGACTTGTGCTGACACCCCTGCCGGTCGAGGAGAACGAGCGCCTCGATGTGGGTTACGACGAACTCGAGGAACAACTGGTGGATGCCGCCCTGCGGAAGCTGCAGGACAAGGTGGCGCGGCTGGGAGAGGACCTTGCCACGCAGCTCCAGAAGTTCGTCCTGATCCAGGTGCTCGACGAGCAATGGCGCGACCATCTGAACGAGCTCATCATGCTCCGCAGCGGTATCGGCCTGCGTTCCTACGGTCAGCGCGACCCCCTGGTGGAGTACAAGGCGGAATCCTTCAAGCTCTTCGAGGGACTCATCGAGCGGCTGGAAAGAGGTACCGTGAACCTGTTCTTCCGGGCCGAGCTCGCGCCGGCGGCGCCCCTACCCAAACCCGCGGTGGCGGCCATCGAGACAACGCACAAGGAAGTATCGGCCTACGAACAGGCTGCCGGTGGTGGAGCCGATCCCGTCATGTCCACCAACAGTCCCGAGGAGACCCGCCGCCGTCCCGTTCAGCGTGAGGCGCCCAAGGTAGGACGCAACGACCCTTGTCCGTGCGGCAGCGGGAAGAAGTACAAGAAATGTTGCGGGGCGCAAAAGGGGTAGACTTGCTGACCACGCTGCGGCGTGCTAGCTTTTTGCCGCCCGGGCATGGTGCCGGGGCAGGGAAAGAAGCATGATGGAACACGAACGCGACCGTTTGAAACACCTTTTGTTGATTCTGCTGGAGGCTCTGGCCGCCGATCCGGAATCAACAGGGGATCTCCAGGTCCGCATCCAGGACGAGGCCGCCGCCGCCGGATTGGACGAGAACGACGTGGACGGGCTGCTCGACTGGATCGAATCCCAGTGGGAGCCCCAGGGGATCGAACCCTGGGCCCAGGGCGCCCCTGCCGACGCCCCTTCCGGAGGTACGTTCCGTCACTTCGGGTTCGAGGATGCGGCCCATCTATCGGGGGCCAGCCTTGGTTACCTGCTGCGGCTGCTGGAAAGCGGACAGATTTCCCGTTCCCAACTGGAATCACTGCTGCAGTATGCGTCCTATCTCTCGGTGCGGCCCATCGAGCCGGAGGATCTCGACGGCATCCTCGAGCAGGTGCTCTTCAGGCCCGGCCAGCCGCGGATGACCGGCGGCGCCTCGGAGGGATTCGGCTCCGTTCATTGAGGGGACTTTTTCCGTCCCAGCAGATCCGGGGCCTTACGGCACCCGGTTTCATTTATTCCTGGAAGGGTTTCCGTTTTGAAACTGATCATCGTCGAGTCGCCGGCCAAGGCCCGCACCATATCCCGTTTCCTGGGCAAGGAATACGAGGTCACTTCCAGCTACGGTCACATCCGGGACCTGCCCGGGTCGGCGGCCGAGATTCCGGCCAAGTACAAGAAGGAACCCTGGGCCCGGCTGGGGGTCAACCCGGATGACGGCTATCAGCCCATCTACGTGGTCTCCAAGGACAGCAAGAAACGCGTGGCCGAGCTCCAGAAACTGGTGAAGAAGGCCGACGAGATCCTGCTGGGCACGGACGAGGACCGCGAGGGGGAGGCCATCAGCTGGCACCTGCTTGAGGTGCTCAAGCCCAAGGTGCCCGTCAAGCGCATCACCTTCCACGAGATCACCAAGGGAGCCATCGAGGCGGCCCTGGAAAACCCGCGCGACATCAACCTGCAGGTCGTGCGCGCCCAGGAGGGCCGTCGAATCCTGGACCGGCTGTTCGGCTACAGCCTCTCGCCGGTGCTTTGGAAGAAGATCCGTACCCGTCTTTCGGCGGGGCGGGTCCAGAGTGTCGCCGTGCGCCTGGTGGTCGAGCGCGAAGAGGAGCGGCAGGCGTTCCATGCCGCCGAGTATTTCGATATCGAGGCCCTGTTGACCGCCGGTGACCTGCATTTCACCGCCAGACTGACGACCCTCGACGGGATCAAGCCCGCCGGCGCCAAGGATTTCGACCCGGACACGGGACAGCTTAAGAAGCCCGGCGAGCGGCTCCTGCTGGATCGTGCCGGGGCCGAGGCCCTGGCCCTCGCCGCCAAGACCACCGTTCCCTGGCGCGTCCTGTCTGTGGTGTCCAAGGAGGCCGTGCAGCGCCCCTCGCCGCCGTTTACGACTTCCACCCTGCAACAGGCCGCCAGCAGCCGGTTGCGCATGTCGCCCAGCCGGGTCATGCGCATAGCGCAGCGCCTGTACGAAGGTGTGGGGATGGCCGACGCCCGCGAAGGTCTGATCACGTACATGCGTACCGATTCTCTGACCATGAGCGAGAAGGCGCTGGCCGAGGCCGAGACCCTGATCGGGGACCGGTTCGGAAGCGAGTATACGAACGGGCCCCGGCGCTACCGCACCAAGGCCAAGGGCGCTCAGGAGGCCCACGAGGCCATCCGCCCCACCGTCATGTCGCGGACTCCTGAGGACGTCAAACCCTTCTTGGAAGCCGACGAGCTGGCGGTGTACACCCTTATCTGGAACCGGGCCATAGCCTCGCAGATGGCCGACGCCAAGCTGGACAAGACAGCTGTCGACTTCGGGGTCACGGCCGATGGCAGTGATCTGGTCCTGCGCGCCAACGGTTCGGTGGTAAAGTTTCCCGGTTTCCTGAGGGTCTATGGTCGCTCGGACAAGGATTCCATCCTCCCCGAGCTGCACGAGGGCCAGACGGTCGGCGGTCCGGATCAGGATCAGGGTGTGGAAATCCAGGACGTGGAAGCCCTGCGTCACCAGACACAGCCGCCCGCACGTTACACCGAGGCCTCGCTCATCAAGAAGCTGGAGGAGGAAGGCATCGGCCGGCCGTCCACCTACGCCACGGTCATCACGACCATCCAGTCGCGGGAGTACGTGGTCAAGAAGAGCGGGGCCCTTCTTCCCTCG
>Ga0164318_10007593_pt1 | contig 10507 bp, 4 predicted proteins | sample GuaBasSedimGuay9_FD_113734 | JGI IMG/M metagenome (GOLD analysis project Ga0164318, IMG submission 113734) | Subseafloor sediment microbial communities from Guaymas Basin, Gulf of California, Mexico - Guay9, Core 4571-4, 0-3 cm | ecosystem: Environmental > Aquatic > Marine > Hydrothermal vents >...
TCCACAATAAAACTATTCCAACCGACAATCTGAATCATTTTCATCCGCATTTGAGTCACAATCGTTGTCCAGATGGTCATCGCAATTGAACATGGAAATACCTTCAATCCCATACCCTTCTACAATATAATAATTATCATACCATTGACCATCAACGCAGCTCTGCCGAGCGCCGTTGCAGACCCCCTGTTGATTGCTGGTCAAGGGACCTGCTCCGACAAGGTCTTCATCGATCATCCCGTCACAATCGTTGTCAATGCCATCGCAAATTTCTGTCTGCACCGTAACGGGCTCACACACCAACCCGGTGTCACCGCATACCCAAACCCCTTCATCACAAACACCGGACAATCCGGTACTGCAGCTTTCACCGGCATCGGAAACATTATCATCAACGATACCGTTGCAGTCATTGTCGACGCCGTCGCAGGTTTCCACCTGGGGAACAACCTCGTCAACACATTCGCCAAAACCGGTGCCGCTTTCGTTGCAGTAGCGAACCCCGGAGCGGCAGGCGGCAACCCCCATGGTTTCGGGGGAACCGGTATAGCAGTTGATGAAATCACCCGACTGGCAAATGGAAACCGCCAGGGTGACGCAGGTCCAGCCGGAAGAGGTTTTGACCAGAACTTCACCTTCAGCACACATATCAGTAGAAATTTGGCCAGGGTCACAGCCCCGTCCGCCAGTTTTTCCCCGGTAACCGAGGCATTGGTAATCGCAAAGGAACCGATGGCATTCTCCATCACCGTCGCCGCCACCTCGGCCTCACCGGCCCGGATAGCATAAGGAGTGCTGGTAAATTTCTGCCGCGGCAGAAGGACCTCACCGTTAATCTCAATTTCAAGCCAGATCCCTGCTGCTGCTTCAGCAACCGCATCAATCAGGTTGCCATAGCTGCCGTTTTCGGTCGGACTCTCTCCCAACTGCACGGAATAGATCCCATCAACCACAGCCACGTCCTGCAACTCTTCGTAAAGCAGGGAGCCAGCAGCAGAGGCATCATAAAACCGGAAAGTCATCGGCAGCGGCAACTGACTGTCAGTGGTCACTGCCTGACCACCGGCCAATAACCGCCCCTGATAATTAATCAACCCCGGCACCGCCCCGGCAGCAACCGCAAAAAATATTGATAACATAAGGCCGGCAATAATCAGGGTGATCTCTTTTTTTAATCGTTGCATTTTTCTTTTTCCTCCCTCTTAATCCAGTTCCAAACCAGTTATAAACTCACTCAAATCACTGCCGTCGACATCGCCGTCGCTATCGATATCGCAGTAAATATTGAAATTCAGATCTTCATCCAGTGAGCCAAAAGCGGCGGCAAAAGCCGCGAGATCGGCACAGACGGGGCTGGTGCCCGAAAGGGTATACCAGAATCCCGGATAGAGATCGTAAGTGGTTGAATAGGGCGGGTCGGTCTGATCCAGCAGTGGTGACGGTTGGCCGATGGTTGCCTGCAGAGTGTAACTGGGCGAAGTCATGGCCCCGCCGCCGCCTGAAACCACAGTGGTGGTGATAACATAACTGCCGCTCTGCATACCGGCAAAAGCCTCCGGGGCCAGAGCCAGCACCAAAGTGGAGGCAATCACCGGAATTAACAACAAAACCGCGATGCTCTTAATTGTTTTCATGATTTCCCTCTTTTTTCAGAATTTAATCGGGGTCCCCGATTTAATCCAAATCTGCGATTAAATCTGGATTAAATCTGGGGTTAGTTTTTTAAAAATATATGGTATATTCCTCCGCCAGGGCAGTATTCCAAGATCACGGGAGGGGTTGTGTTAAAAGCGCCAGCGATCAGATAAATTTGTCCGTTGACACTCGCTGCTGAATGCCGATACATCGGTTCTTCGTAGCCACTGATATCAGTCCGTGAACGCCAGGAATTTGATATTGGATCATATGCTTCATTTTTCCTCTTGGTTATAATGCCGTTTTCCGTACCACCAATTACATAGATTTCTCCATTGACCGCAGTACAGGTCGGAAAGCTTCTGGGTGTCGGCAGGGGGGCTCTTGTACGCCACTCATCATTTTCAGGATCATATTCTTCGTTGACAGCTATCGCAGTATCACCCGCTATGACATAAATCCGATTATTGATAACAGCAGCAGAAGCACCTGACCGTGGCGTTGGCATAGTAGATTTTGCTTCAGACCAGGTGTCTGTAACAGGGTCATATACTTCCACCATGCCGGTAATCTCACTTCCGGTATACCCACCAATGACATAAATTTTCCCATTTACAACAGCTGCTGCGGTTTCCGATCTTGGAGTGGGCATATCCTGTAAACTGACCCAAACATCTTTTTCTGGGTCATACATTTCTGTTGCAGCCGAAACTCCTGTGCTGTTGCCACCGCCTATCGCATAGATTTTGTTATTAACTGATACTACCGAAAGGCTCGTTCTGGGAGTAATCATTGCCTGTTTCTGGGACCAAGTGTCAGTTACCGGGTCATATTCTTCAACCCGGCCGGAAACCCCTCCACTATCCACGCCACCCAATGTATAAATTTTTCCTCCGGCAGCCGCACTGCCATGAAACTCACGACCTGTATCTCTTTGTTGTCTTGTATAATCCCAGCCGTCTGCGGCACCAGAGCTAATATAATCTCCCGTCAATGTATACCCTACCGGCGGGTCTAGCGTTTTACTCATGATACAATATCCTGACGGCACAGCTCCACCGCTTCCGCTGACAGCTGTTGTCTGTTTGGAACCATCATTGAAAATAATCCCGGAACCAGGCTGGCTTAATTTCAGGTTGCCTTTAATCTCAAGTTTTTCAGAAGGGCTTTCGGTGCCCACGCCGACCCGGCCGGAATTGGTAACAGTTAAAACGGAATCTGCCATATCCGGATTGTTGGCGCCAGTCCCACTCTCCTGCAAAAAATGGAAACTTCCCCGGTTCCAGGTTCCGGTTGTTTCATAAACAAGAGCACCTTTTCCCCGGTCGCCGCTGCCTGAGCCTCCAGTCGAAAACAGAATTCCGACATCCGACTCCCCGGGTTCATCACCTGCGGCGTGATTTTCGATTTTAAAAGGAAACGTCAAACCGTTCACTGTTTGCTGGATATAGAGCGGCAAAGTGGGATCTTCAACCCCGACACCCAAATTACCGGAAAATTCAGCATTGCCTTCAACATGTAACTCGCCGGTAGCTTTGACATTGCCGTCAAAATAGCCGGAGTAATCATTGGACGATTTTCCGTAAACACCATAATTTTCCGTACCCAGCTTGCCTTCATTACCCGTACTGCCGTTAATACCGGAAACACCAGCACCATTACCACTGTAACCAAAAACACCCGGCACAGACACACTGTAACCATAGACCCCATAGTTGTTTGCCGACCAGCCTTTCAAACCATATCCGTTGCCATTATTCTGTCCGGTAATCATGGCTGTCACTGCAGATGTCGTACTGTCGGTCAAATTTAGTGGCACATTCAGATTCAAGGTCACATTTCCGCTATAACCACCACCGGTCAGGCCGGTTCCACCAAGCACTGCGGTGATATCACCGCCGGAATTATTATCTACCCCGTCGGCAAAGCCAGTCGGGATGCCGGCAAGCTTGGCCCAGGTCAAATCACCAGCCGGCACGGCGCCGACCTGGGCGGCGGTGACATTATGGGGATTGTCCGTAGCGTTGACATGGGCCGACTGATCCAACTCGGATGCGGTGTAGCCGTTCAGGGTTTCCGCGTTCTCTGCCTGCAGCGCGAAACCGACGCTGGTGATCTGCTGGCGCGGAGTCATAATCTCCCAGGCTGCGGTATCCGCATTCCAGACGGCCAGTTCAAGGTAGAGCTGGTCACTGGCAAAGATACTGACGGACAAAGGTGAAACTGTCCCGAGACTGACCTGGTAGATGCCGTTCTCAACCCGGACCGTCTGCTCCTCCGACCACAATTCGCTGCCGACAGAGACATCATCATAAAGGGCAAAAGATAACTGATAGTCACCAGCAAGAACCGCTCCGCCGCTATCGGTCAGCTGCCCCTGATAATTAATCAACCCCGGCACCGCCCCGGCGGCAACTGCAAAAAACATTGATAACAGCAGGCCGACAACCAACAAAGTAATCTTTCTTTTGATCTGTTGCATTTCTTTCTCTCCTTCTAAAAAAACTGAATTCAATTGTAACCACACTGTTTACCGGCACCCATTAACCGTATTTTCGCCGTCGTCTCAGTCGCCACAGACCGGGCAATCATAACGGCCGTAATCATTGACAAAAACCTCAATATCAGCTGAATCAACCAGAAAATCCCCGTTCAAATCAGCCTCAGGAATTTGCTGCTGAGCGTAATACTGTGAAAAAGCCTGAAGGTCCAACCCGTCCACGTCGCCGTCGCCGTTAAAATCTCCTTCACAACGGTTGTCGAATTCATAAGCCCCCATGTCAACGACATCAAAGGCATCGCCATTCCCGTCAAGGATTCTTGGTTTGTCATCAAGGTCACCATCGGGCAAGTGGGACGCATCGTTATTACCTTGGTCAATACAGGGAGAAACTGATTTCAACCGGTAATCATCCCCGACGGCATTGACAAATTGAGGATCCAGGCTGATATCATACAGTCCTTGAAGTGCTGTCGGAACATAATTGCCGCCAACATTATTCCACACATCGTTGTAATCACTGGCGGGTTGAACACCGGACTCCGCCCACAGGCCGCCGCCGTTACGGCCATTGACAATAATGTTGTTTTCAATAACAGCCCATTCACTACCGCAGTAGATGCCGCCGCCGTAAACGGCGAGGTTGTCCGCAATGGTATTGTTAACGATGGTTGGGACGGCGCCGGGCATCACGGCAATGCCGCCGCCGTGCGTGGTGGCATCGTTGTGGTCAATGACATTATTGACAATAACGGGGCTTGAACCATCCGCACAATAGATGCCGCCACCGTCGCTTCCATCAACCGCCCAGTTCTCCTTTATCCAGTTGTTCCGAATCAAAGGAGACGTACCTGGGCCGCAGAAGACGCCGCCGCCTTCCGAAGACCTCCCATTCAGGATAGTAAAGCCGTCAAGGACGGAAAGCTCATTCTCCCCATCGGCAAAGGCAACAACGCTGTCAGCTGCCTGTCCATCAATAACCGTCACCTCGGGGCCCTGTTCACTGATGAGCAGAACCGCTTTGCCGGCAAAGTTCAGGTTTTCGGGATAGGTTCCCGGCTTCACCAGGATCATGGAACCATCGGCAGCACTGTCAATCGCGCCCTGGATCGTCGAGACGTCATCCGGCACGGTGATGGTGGTGGAATAGGCGGTAATGACCGTAATGCTGACTTCATCGTAACCGATATTGCCGGCCGGGTCCCCGGCTTCCACGCGAATGGTGTGGGGACCATCCGACAGTACATCCAGTTCTTCCCCGGAAACTTTCTGGACGGCAAGACCGTCCACTTTGACCACCACTTCCCCGTCACTTGCCGAATAAGAAAGAACCGGGGTGCTGTCTGCGGTGGGTCCAGCTGCCGGTGACATGATGTGTACCTCAGGTGATGCCGTATCAAGGGTTATCACGGCATGGTAAATTCCCGTGCCGCCCGAGCCGTCCGAGCCGGTGACCGTAAGCATATTGTCTCCTTCAACCAATCCCGAAACGGTGCACTGCCATTCTGTTGAAGATGGGTAGCTCACCGGCCCGGGGGATACGCCGCTGACCACAATGGTGGCACCGGATTCCATCGTTCCCCCGATGGTCTGGGTAGTGATATTGGTAGGCGTGACCACCGGATTGATGGTGAGGAAAACCCCGGAGGACTGATAGGATTCATATTCCTGCAGGTCCGTTTCCCCATCACCATCGGTATCGGGATTCAAGGGATTTGACCCAAACACCAGTTCCCGTCCGTCGGTCAGGCCGTCGTTGTCATCGTCAGGGTCACAGGCATCACCTATTTCATCTCCATCCCAATCTTCCTGTCCAGGATTGAATGCTTTCGGACAGTTGTCCAGGTTGTCAGCAATCCCATCCCCGTCGCTGTCCGGGTTGAAAAGATTCGACCGGCCGCCAGGATTGTACACCGTGGGCACCTCATTTTGATTATATACCCCGTCCTCATCCTCATCACCAGCAGAATCCAGGATTTCACAGAGAGGGCCTCCCATTTCCTGCAAAGCCGAATAAGAATAAAGAAGCATCATCCCGGCCATATATTCCCCCAAGGGTTCCTGATAGAGGGATGCCAGCTGTATTTCCGCCGTATGTTCATCCTCGCTCGTCAGACCCAAATAGATTCCATCCGAGGCGTCCAGAAAATGAACGCAGGTCTGCGCCTGGCCGAGGAGCGCTTCGAGGTCGTCCAGGTGGTCATTCATATTCTGGCTGCGGGAAAAAAGGATATGATCAAGCAACTGCAAAGCATTGGGATCAGCCGGATAAGCAACGGAACCGACCAGGAAATATATCCCCGGCTGACCGTGAAGGATTTCAAGTTCTCGTTCCAGCAAGGCCAGGGGATAGGAATGCGCCGGGCTCACATCGAAACCGGCAACATTTTCAACCAGGTTCGCCGCCAGCATCTCCAGGTACTGGTTCTGCCACTCCTGGGCCGTAGTCCACGGCCCGGGCACATCCGCCGGCGAAAGATCCCGGGTTAAGGGAATATAGCGCTTGACGACAAAATTTTCGTAAGGCCTGCCGGCTCCCCGAATCAGAGCAGGCTCGCCCACGGGAATCCTGACTTCCCCGTAAGCACCGCCAGAATTGGCAACCCCCTGACAGAGGATGGAGGAGTCAAGCGCAGTAATCGCGTAGGATATTCCGGCAATGGGACTGCTGGCGCTGAAATCCTGATAGAATATACCGGAAAGGCAGCGCTCGACCTCGTAGAGCCTCCTGGCCACCGGCTTGTCATTGGGGTCGTTAATGGCGGTTCCTCTCAGCTGCTCGTCAAAATCATACCAGCCGTCGCCGTCAGTATCCAAAGGCAGGTAGTTCGGATCGTCGGGATCGGAGCCTCTCAGAACTTCTTCCACATCAGCCAGGCCGTCTCCGTCACGGTCGCTGCTGAGGTCACTTTTAAGCGGATTGAGATTTTGGCTGATTTCCCAGGCATCGGGATAGCCGTCGCCGTCGGTGTCGGCCATGACCGGATTGGCAACCCCGGGATGGCTGATGGTATAAGACGCCGTACGGATCCCGCTGAATATCGTCCCGTTCACCGCGCGCATCTCCAGGGTGCTTGTTTTATAGATGTAGAGTTTTACCAGGTTGGAACCGCTCTGCCAGGCGCTCTCTCCCTGGTAACGGTATTCCACCTGCGCCGCGGCCGGACTTGCCTGCATGTTGACTTCGATGGTGGAATTAAAAATTCCAGAGGCGGGAGAACAGGAAATCCCCGGAATCTGCGGGTTGCCGACATCACGAAGGGCATTATCAAAGCTGTATATCGTAACTTCAGGCAATCCTACCGGCAGCGGGCAGCCTCCATTCAGCTCATTGGGGGTGGCATAGGGCGCTCCCTCCGCCGGGACCGTGGCAGTATGTGAAATGGGCGGATTGGTAATTCCGTTGTCAAAGGTCTGGTATTCAACCGAGTAGCTGCCGCCGCTCGGGGTCGTCGAAACCGTCCAGCCTTCCAGCTGGTAAGAGGAAACAATAGTACCTTCGGCGTCAAAGAGAAGCAGGTTCTCACCGGCCATGGCAGGATGGATACACCAGGGGGCCAAAAAGCAGGCAGACAATGCCAGAAGCAGGCAAACAGCACAAAATCTTTTCTTCATGGCGAACTTCTCCTTTGGATTATTATTGGGGCTCGGGCTCAGCAGCAGCAGGAATCCGGATCCAGTTGCTCGTATAAACCGCTTCCGGCTCCCTGGAATCGCTTCCCACCTTGACAATTTTATAACGTACCCGGCTTTCTTCGGCCACCGGATAGAAATCCAGAAAAATCATGCGGGTGGTGCCTTCCAGGCTTAACTGAAGGTCCGCGTCCATCGGCCATGTTTCTCCGCCGCCGACTACCGCGTGCTGATCATTAACTGTTTCCAACTGCACCAGGGCGATCAAGGGGTCGGCAATTTCCACCGCCCCGTTCATCTCGATTTCTCCGTGGCAATAAATATCATCCACCAAGGGGCTTACCTGCACAAAATCACGATTTTCTTCCTGGCGGTAGACAACAAAATCACCCACCAAGTTCCAGGACTTCACCAGCCCGCAGACCTGGCATTGAAACCCGGAGTGGTTCCACGCGTCGGGACCGGAAATACAGGGAGCGTCTCCGTAGCAGGTGCCGATGTCATGCTCGCAGGCGGGCTCCTGGTCGAGAAGCTCCTGCAGAAAAGGATTCAAGTCCTTTGAAAGCACGATAGCCGGAATTTTTTCGCCATTCAGAACAAAGGCGGTAATCTCCACCCCGGCGACGGGCGGTGAAAAAGTTGAAATATCCATACCCCTGGAAATGTCGGAAACGTGCGGCCACTTGAGGTATGCGGCAGAGGATTCCTGTTTCCAGACCTTGCATCGCTCCTGGCTCCATGGACTTACCTGGAGAGCCTTGTTGACGGCCTCCACCTTGAAGCACCATTTCTTGTTGACATCAGTTGCGGTTATGGGATAGATCCTCGAAAACTGCCCGGTTTCAGGGTCCGGCTGCGGATCCCACATGACATCAGGGACCGGGGTTCCGTCTGCCACCCCGGTCAGCACAAAGGCCGCGATTCCATGGCTTTGGCATCCCCACGTCACTTTGAAACTTGGATTGGCTGCATTTCCGGTCTGATCAACTGTTTCAATCAACGGCGCCGCCGGCCCCGCCCCCTGCTTCAATTGGGCTATCGTCATACAGGGGAAGCGGTACATGGCGGACCCCACGGAATTTTTACTGAATACGCGCACCCCGAAACAGGCGGTGCCCGAGACGATGGTTTCAATACCAGGTTCAAAACACATCGTCTGGGGGGTTGAAGTCCGCAGAGTGGCAAAGGGACTCATTTTGCCGTTTATCTCCTGGTATGCCCTTGCCATCTGCCCTTCATCGAGCGGCACACATATCTTGATGGGCATCAAGGGGTAGTGTACGATTCCGTAGCCGGTATTGCCTGAGCCTACGGGAACATAGCTGCAGTCTCTTTCCAGGGTCACGCATCCCACTCTTGAGGAGCACAGCGACCACGACTGATTCTCGAGGGTGGCCAGGGTCGTTCCGTCTTCCGCATAAAAACAGACCGCATAGGAACCACAGGGATCCATAAAGGGGTGGCAGTAGGAGTAAAGTTCATCATCGGGATTCGTATTTTTGAGCTCCCGCTTTCCTTCTATGAGTTTTCCCTTGTACACGGGCTTCAGGTAATCCGACTGCCCATCGTTGCACTTTTCAAAGATGCCGAAACCAACCGCCTGTCCGCTCTCATCAATAAGAGAGAGTACGCCGGGGGCTGGATCACTGTCCCCCTCGAACGATACCTTGTAAACGCAAGTATACACTTCAAGAGTGGCCCCGGTTACTTCAGGCTGCGAGCGGTCCCAGAGGACGGCCCTGATCGGCGGGCTCATGATGCTCAGGTTTCCATTGGAATCCCGGGCCGCGATCCTGTACCAATAGACAAGATTGTCCGGCTGAGGAGCGGGATCACGGAAAAACATCAGCTTCTTGCCGGTGTCAAGGACCCGGATGTGCGAACTGTCATCCTGTGGAATTCTGGCTGCCAGGACGCCCGGCAGTGAAACGGGCGGATCGCACGGCGGCAAGGACCCCTGGTCGCACAATATTCCCAGGGGATGGGAATCGGAGTCACATTTATCCGCGCCATCCTCATCTTCCACCTCATCCGGCCAGAGATCGTTGTCGCTGTCCGCGCCTCCCCATTTGGAGGCCTCCTGGAAATGGTCAAAACGGAAGACCAGATAGTCCTGAACGTCAAGGTCCACGCAGACGGGGTTGTCGGATTGACACGATTCGTCCGGATAAACGTAGCAGACTTCCTTCGTGGAACTGCCACAGATATTTTTGCTCTCCCCGTATTCCTTGAGATAGTTGATGTTGTTTACCTGATCCCAGACCAGGGTAAGCCTGGGAATAGATTCCTGGGTTTGCGGGTCCTCCACCATTTCCTGACGGGCACCTATACCCCAGGGCATTACGGGGCCTTCCAGGTCCGGCACCGTCATTTCTTCAGGTCCGGCCGTGGCCGAGTACCTGCCGGCAAGATCACGGGCCACCAGGTAGTAACAATACGTCGTACCCGGTTCCAGGGCAGTCCCGCTCTGCAGGAAGTCGCCTTCGTCTATGGCCTGGTAGCTGTCCAAACCTTCTTCGGAAGTATTGCCGGAAGCGATAATCGGGACGGAATTGATTTTAACTAATTCAGAGGGAATCGACGCCCGGAGATCAAAAACGGAACACGCTCCTGAAACCGGTTTTTCCATACGGTATATGTCATAACCATAGGTAAGGATTCTTGACGGCATCTTTTCCGGGGTAGAAGGCACCTCCCAGTTGAGATGGATTCGTCCGTGGTCAATCTGCCGCCGCAGCA
>Ga0164318_10007594_pt1 | contig 10507 bp, 10 predicted proteins | sample GuaBasSedimGuay9_FD_113734 | JGI IMG/M metagenome (GOLD analysis project Ga0164318, IMG submission 113734) | Subseafloor sediment microbial communities from Guaymas Basin, Gulf of California, Mexico - Guay9, Core 4571-4, 0-3 cm | ecosystem: Environmental > Aquatic > Marine > Hydrothermal vents...
CCCTCTCCCTTGTATAGGGAAAGTTAGTTTAAGATATGTAAATAATTTTTAATAAATTGTTCTTTTTTGGCAAAGCCTTTATTACTATCTGGCAGGTAGAGAAGGAACCCCCCTTGGGTTTCGAACCCGTCATCAAGTTTCTTCCTGCTGCCAGGTAAAAGTCGTTTAATAACTTGGTGCCATGACACCGTATTGTACAAGGATGATGATTCCTGGTCTTACAACACATAGGCATTTGCCGAAAAGGAGGTAGTAAATATTATAATGGCTGATTATTTTTTAGGTTGCGATGTTAGTAAAGGATATGCGGATTTTACCATTCTGGATTCAAAGAAACACGTTGCAGAATCCGATTTTCAGCTGGATGACACATTTGAGGGTCACTCTTGCCTTTGTAATATCCTTGAGCGGTTCTTCAAGGCTCATCCAGACTCAACCCTATACGCTGCTGTAGAAAGTACCGGCGGTTATGAAAACAACTGGCTTAATCTTTTCTACAGACTCAGTGGGCTAATGAATGTGAAAGCAGCTCGATTAAATCCGGTTGGTGTTAATGCTTACAACAAGGCTTCTTTGAATCGAAATGTCAATGACAGCATCAGTGCGAAAAACATAGCCGGGTATTTAATAAGTTATCCCGAAAAGATACCATACAGCCAGGAAGATACCCGTTCGAGTCTCAGGAAACAATGGAACTTTATTGCAATGCTTAAAAAACAGCGTACACAGCTTTTCAATCAGCTGGGATTCCATATCTATACTGCTAATACAGCCATCCTGAAATATTGCAAAAATGGCCTGCCCAGGTGGGTCTTATATCTTCTGGAGCGTTATCCAACGTCTCTGAAACTCTCCAGGGCCAGAGTGTCTGCTGTTAGCAAAATACCCTACATATCACAAGAACGTGCCAGGGATCTCATTTTAGCTGCCCGCAAGAGCATTGCTTCCAGTGGTGATGAGGTAACCGAATTTCTTATCAAGGAAACGGTAAAACAGATCATCAATCTGGGGAAATCCATTGAATTGCAAGAAAAGTATCTGGAAAAGCATTGTGATATTCCTGAAGTGAACATTCTTACATCTTTTAAAGGAATCGGCACCCTTTCTGCTGTTGGGCTGTCTCTGAATATTGTGACGATAGAACGATTTCCCACAGTTAAACATCTTGCTTCATACTTTGGTTTGCACCCTGTTTATAAAGAAAGTGGTGATGGCATGTGGGGTTTCCACATGAGCAAGCAGGGACGTATAGAACCGCGAGCTATCCTTTTTATGGCTGCCCGCAGTGCGATTAACTCCAATCCCCTTATCAAAGAAATCTACATCAAACACGTGCAAAGAGGGATGAGCAAGATGGCAGCTCTTGGAGTATGCATGCACAAAATACTTCGCATTGTGTATGGCATGCTTAAAAACCAAAAAGCCTTTGACCCTGAAATTGATCGGGAGAACTCACGAAAAGTGTTATCAACAAAAGAAACAAGAGAATCAAAGAAAAAGGATGCAAGACGACGTTACCAAAAGCAGGATGACAGCGCACCGGTTTCACGCAGACAAGGTATTAAAAGGAAGGAGAGGAAGAAGTCCCAAAGTAACAATGTTACTAAGAACGGGATCATTGCTTCCTCTCCATCCATACAAGAAGCAATGCACTTAAAAGGTGGTAAACGACCTTACCAAATTTTCAAAGAACGAGCAAATGAATTAACACATTGAAGAACGCCATACAATATCTGGCGTTCTTCAAAACAAATTTTCAAGCATGCAAATTTTGCATAATATTTGTTGACATTCCCCTTAATAACTTGATGCCTGCCTGTGCGTGTCCGCACGCAGACAGGGGAGAGGGTAGGGGTGAGGGTGAGAACACTGCATTTCAACTAGTTATGTCCCCCTCCCCTTTATCCCCTCCCACCAAGGGAGGGGAAATCCGACTTTTTACGAATGCATTAATTTTCAATTTGACTTGAAACTCAATATTAATAACTTAAGCAATTCTTTTATTAATCACCACGAAGTTAATGATGTTGAGTCGAAACCCGAAACCTATTTCCTCGCGTATAGAAAAAATTCTGTATTTCCCGCGGGGCCCTTAAGAGGAGATTCGCAGGTTCCTGCGACTTTAAGATTCAGTCCCCTGGAAAATTCCATAATTTCGTCGACTATCTTTTTGTGCATTTCCGGATCCTTTACTACTCCTCCCTTACCGACTTCTCCTTTCCCCACCTCAAACTGCGGTTTGATAAGGGCAAGAATAACGGCATCTTTTCCCGAGAGCCTGAGTGCTACGGGAATGACTAGTTTGAGGGAAATAAAAGAAACGTCTATCGTAACTATATCGATTTCATCTTCGATATCTTCATCGGAAAAGTGACGGATATTAGTTCTTTCAAAGACAACAACCCTTTCATCCTGCCTCAGTTTCCAGGCAAGTTGTCCATACCCGACATCTACGGCATATACTTTTCTTGCGCCCTCCTGGAGCAGACAATCGGTAAATCCTCCCGTAGAAGCGCCGATATCCAGGGCTACAAAATCTCTTACGTCGATGCCGAACCCCGAAAGGGCGCCTTTAAGTTTTAATCCTCCCCTGCTTACATAGGGATTGTCATGGCCTTTGATCGTTATTTCCGCATCAGGAGAAACCAGAGTGCCCGCCTTATCCACGATATTGTCTAAAATTACAACAGACCCGGACATGATAAGCGCTTTTGCCCTTTCTCGTGTCGGCGAGATTTTTCTTTCAACCAGTAGTTTGTCCAGTCTGATCTTGGGATTTCTTGTTTTCATAGATAAGTTCAAAGTTTCGAGTTTCGGGTTCCGAGTTTCGAGTTGGATAAAGAATGCTTTGTCTTTTTCGTTTCTTCGTGGTGATTAATAATAAAGTCGGTTGAATTAATGACTTTGACTCGAAATTGTAAACTGTAAACCCGAAACTCGAAACTCGAAACTGTATATCACACCCCCATCAATTCTCGGGCAGCTTCGGCGATTCCTTCTTCATCGATACCATACATACTTCTTAGTTCAGCCTGTGTTGCCTGTTCCACAAATTTATCATTAATGCCGAGCCTTTTGACGGTCACATCGGAAATCCCCGTTTCTTGAAATAATTCTAGAACAGCGCTTCCGAAACCTCCATGGAGGGCGTTTTCTTCAACTGTAATAATTTTCTTCAGCGATGAAGCCGTGTCACACAAAAGGTCACGGTCCAGGGGTTTTACAAAACGACTGTTTATAACGGTTGCGCCGATCCCTTCACTTTTAAGTTTCCCAGCAGCAGCTAAGGCGGGATATACGGTAGAGCCTATGGCTATGATGGCAAGATCCGTTCCTTCATGAATGATTTCACCCTTTCCGATCTCAATGGGAGTCGGCGCGGCATCAAGGGAAACACCAAATCCTTCTCCTCTTGGATATCTTACTGAAACGGGGCCTCCATATTCTACGGCAGTCTTCAGCATATGCTGGAGTTCGTTCTCATCTTTGGGCGCCATAACAACAATGTTGGGAATAATCCTCAAAAAGGAATAGTCGAAAAGTCCGTGGTGAGTAGGTCCGTCATCTCCCACAACACCTCCCCGATCGAGGGCGAAAACCACGGGCAGTTTCTGCAGACAAACATCATGAATGACCTGGTCATAAGCCCGTTGCAGGAAAGAGGAATAAATGGCTACCACAGGAACAAATCCTTGCGTGGCAAGTCCCGCAGCAAAGGTAACGCCGTGTTGTTCAGCAATACCGACATCATAAAAGCGTTTCGGTATCTCTCTGGCAAAAAGATTAAGGCCGGTTCCTTGGGGCATGGCAGCCGTTATCGCTACAATTCTGGGATTTTCTTTAGCTAAATTTACCATCGTTTCACCGAATATTTTAGTATATGACGGATGAGTGTCGCTCTTGACGACTGGTTTGCCCGTATCAATGTCGAAAGGGCCAAGACCGTGAAACTTGGATGGCGCATCCTCTGCAAACTTATAACCCTTACCCTTTTTTGTAACAACATGAACAAGAACCGGTCTGTTCAGCTTCTTGATGTTCCGGAAATTTTTTATCAAATGATCCAGTCTGTGTCCTTGCAGAGGCCCTACGTACTGAAACCCCAGTTCTTCAAATAGCATACCCGGAACAATAAACCCCTTAAAGGATTCTTCCGCCTGTTTTGTAAACTTTATTATCTGCGCACCGACACCCGGTATTGTTTTTAAAAAGCTTTTGATATCTGTCCTCAATTTCGTGATACGTTGACCGGTCATTATCCGGTTCAGATATGATGACATGGCCCCGACATTTGGTGATATGGACATCTCATTGTCATTTACCACAACAATCAAATCTTTCTTGCGATCTCCAGACCAATTGAGTCCTTCAAAGGAAATGCCGGCTGTCATTGATCCGTCGCCAATTACCGCAATAACTTTGAATTTTTCATCTTTCAGACATCTGGCTTCGGCAATACCGGAAGCGGCAGAAATAGAAGTGCTGCTGTGTCCCACGCCAAAGACGTCATAGATACTCTCTTCTCTCTTGGGGAAACCGCTGATGCCGCCCTTCTTTCTTAACGTATGGAACTGATCTCTCCTCCCGGTAATTATTTTATGGGCATACGCCTGATGTCCCACGTCCCAGATGAGTTTGTCTTTCGGTGTATCAAATACATAATGAATTGCGAGTGTTAGTTCTACGGCTCCGAGAGATGGAGCAATATGCCCGCCGTTTTTCGAAGTGGTCTCTATAATTTTTCCTCTGATTTCACCGGCAAGAGTATTTAACTGATCGATATCAAGCTTTCGTATATCCTCAGGAGAATTTATCTTTTTCAATATACCGGCATCATTTTTATCATCCATAATGATTGTACTCCATATAAACTATCAGAATTATTTTTTATGATTTTCTTTCAATGATAAACCGCGCAATTTTACTCAAAGGAAGAGCTTTTTCATCAAAGCGCTGTATGTCTGAAAGGGCGCCGCTTATAAGTTCAAAAGCCTTTTCCCTTGATGGTTCAAGCCCGAAGAGAGCCGGCCAGGTAACCTTTCTGCGTTCCTTATCACTCCCGATATCTTTTCCCAAGACTTCTCTGGTGCTTTCAATATCAAGTATGTCATCAGCTATCTGGAAGGCAAGTCCGATTTTTCTCCCATACTCTGAAAGGGCGTGGATATCTTTTTCACTACCACCTGACAGCACCGCGCCCGCGCGAATAGAAGCTGTGATCAACGCTTCTGTCTTGTGAGTATGAATATAATGGAGAGCTTTTTCATCGATGTCTTTTCCTTCCGATTCCAGATCGGCCACCTGTCCACCCACCATACCAAAAAAGCCTGACGCTTTTGAAATTTCATTTATGACAGTAAGCAGCCTGTCTGAACTCACATTTTTCATAAGATTCTTTGACGACATAAGATGAAAGGCTTCCGTTAGGAGGGCATCACCCGCGAGAATAGCTATTCCTTCTCCAAACACCTTATGATTCGTAAGCTGCCCTCTCCTGTAATCGTCATCGTCCATAACAGGAAGATCATCGTGAATCAGGGAATAGGTGTGAATCAGCTCAATGGCACATGCCATCGGAAGCACCGTTTCTATATCACCCCCAACAGCTTCTGCCGAAGCCATACATAAAATAGGCCTTAATCTTTTCCCGCCGGCAAAGACACTGTATCTTGCGGATTCAAAAATAGAGGAAGGAAAATTATCCGTTCCCGGAAGATATTTTTCAAGTGCATCGTCAACGATTTTTTTCCTTTTCTTAAAATATTTTTCTAACGATAACATGTTTTCACCGCTCATTTTAATCTTCCCCTGTAAACGGCTTGATGTCAACTCCTTCATTGTCCTTCAGGAGGACCTCGACTTTTCGTTCTGCTTCGTCCAGCTTTTTCGAACAAAGACGGGAGAGTTTTATTCCCTCCTCGAAAGCCTCAAGGGATTCTTCCAGGGTCATATCCCCCGTTTCTATTTTCTTTACAATTTCTTCCAATCTTTCTAATGCCTCTTCAAATTTTTTTTCTTTCATCTTTTTTCTCCCGGGATATCTTTGTAACCTCCGCATCAAAAGCGCCCGAGGAAACCCTCACATTAATCCGGGTTCCCGCCTTAATGGAGCTCACATTTTTAATAATCGCGCCGTCGGGCAATTTTCTAACAATTCCATATCCTCTTTCCAGCACGGCAAGAGGACTTAATATGTCCAGCATAGCCATATTTTTCTGCAGCTCATGCTTAAAATCGTCAACGAGACGTTGAAATCCTGCTATCATGTTTTTTCTCAGGTTATCAAGCTTTAACAAATCATTTGTGATCTTTACTGAAGGATTCATGAGTTTCAGCAGCCCGGTCAGGTTCTGAAGATGATTTCCCCTCGTATCGAATCCGTGTCGAAGATTTTCGGCAAGCTTATCAGTTATATCATCCACGTTTATCCGAAGATCTTCAATCTGCCTTTTCGGGTCTTTTAATCTTTCCTGAAGGATGATGGATTTTTCGACCAGGCGATCCATCATCCTCCGGTAACCACTGATCATTCTCATACGGAGAGTTTCAACCATCGCCAGTAATTCCTTTTTCATCGGCACGACCAGTTCTGCAGCGGCCGATGGTGTCGGTGCCCTTAAATCCGCCACAAAATCGGCAATGGTAAAATCAATCTCATGGCCGACGGCGGATATAACAGGAATCTTCGAAGCGAAAATAGACCGTGCCACCCTCTCGTCATTAAAAGGGAAAAGATCCTCAAGAGATCCGCCTCCTCTGGTTACGATAATAACATCTATATCCTCTATTGTATTCAAAACCGATATGGCATCACATATTTCCGGAGGCGCTTCTATCCCCTGAACCCTGACGGGGGCGATGAGAATATCGACGGATGGAAACCTCCTTCCTGTAATATTCAGAATATCTCTGATAGCCGCACCTGTGGCAGAAGTAACAATACCAATCCGATGAGGAAGGAAAGGAATCTTTTTTTTATGTAACGGATTGAAAAGACCTTCTTCCTCAAGGCGTTTTTTGAGCTGTTCAAAGGCGAGTTGAAGGGCGCCTATCCCTTTCGGTTCCGCCGCATCCAGGATTAACTGATATTCCCCACGTTGCTGATAGACGCTCAATCTTCCGCGGCATATAATATTCATTCCGTCTTCGAGGTTAAATCCTATGTTGCGAAGAGTCTGCCGGAAAACAACTGCCCTGATCTGGCTGTTTTCATCCTTAAGAGTAAAATACACATGGCCGGATCTTGGCTGCCTGAGATTGGAAATCTCCCCTGTAACCCAGAGGAATCCAAAACTTGTCTCCAGAAGCGATTTGATAGATTTTGTTAATTCTGTGACGGTAAGGATTTCTTGCATAGACAACGGATTTTTTTAATAGTTTCATTATTCAGTATCAGGCGGCGCTACTTTTACCTGATCTCTGTAAGCGTTTAGCAAAGGCATCAGTCTGTTGCAAGATATTTATTTTCCTCGATGACTTGTGAATCCCTATTTAATGTTAAACTGATGAATAAATTTTGATTATAATCATTTCAAATTGTTATTGACCTGGTTATCCTTTTCTGGTTACGTAAATTCAGTTTTTAATCTCACGAAAAGAGAACTTTGCAAAGTCTCAAAAAGGGAGGAAAGCTGATGGAGAAAAGCATCATAATGACTGATAAGGCCCCCAAGCCGGTTGGGCCCTATTCACAGGCTGTCAAGGCAAACGGATGGCTCTTTATTTCAGGACAGATCCCGATTGATCCGAAAACGGGAGAACTTGTGGAAGGATCGTTCGAAGTACAGGCACGCACAATTTTTGATTCGCTTAAAGCTATCATTGAGGAAGGGGGGGCGAGCCTGGATCGAGTGGTAAAGGTTACCATTTTTCTGACCGATATGGATCGTTTCGCGGAATTGAATGCAATTTATGCTGAGTATTTCGGCGAGTCCTGTCCAGCCCGGGCCTGCGTCGAAGTCAATCGTCTCCCCAAAGACGTTCCCCTCGAAATCGAAGCTGTGGCCTTCTGTAGCTAGGGCAACGGGGGTCAGCCCTTGACAAGAAAGATCAGTGAAAATATCTATGTAGATATAACTCAAAATTTGTTTTGCAGCCTGTAGTTATTCAGAAACTTTATCCTTCGTAGTAACGGGGAATTACCGGCTTTCTCCTTGCCGGCCTCGTGTATTTTTCCCTGGAATAGCCTGTGGCGATAACTGCAAATATGCGTTCTTTCTGCGGAATATCAAGGGCGCGCTTGATACCGGGATCACGTTTTATTGCCTCCACTACAAAACCGATCATACATGTGCCCAGCCCCATGGCATGGGCTGCAAGAAGGATATTTTGCGAGGCCATAAGTGCGTCTTCGCATGGACATGACGCGCCTGGTTTCATACCGATGATAATCGCCGCCGGAGCGCCATGAAAGAGCTGATCATGCCATGGTTCTTTCCCTTCCCGAAGGTTTTCCTTGCGTGCCTCATGATACCTCATGTAATATTGCCCCAGAGTGTCATCACTATTTAGCCGATGGAAAAACTGTGACGTCATGGCGCTTAACTTTTCCACGGCAGACCGATACGGAAGAATGGTAAATGTCCAGAGCTGTGAATTAGTTCCTGAAGGTGCGGTAGCGCCGATTTTTACAAGGTCTTCAAGCATATCTTTCCCGACAGGTTTACTCGAAAACATTCGGCATGATCTGCGAGAACGCATCAGTTGCACCAGTAAAGCCGTATCAAAATCGCCATGCTTAAGCCATGTGTCATTGTTTTTTACAGTAGCCAACTTCAAGGCATTTTCGTCAACACCATGCACAGCGATAGCTCCCACAGGACAGATGGCAGCACAATGATCGCATTGTATGGAATAATTTCCCGTTACTGTTGCCCTGCCTTCAATCAGTGAGATAGTATTGGAGGGGCAAATATCTACGCATAGTCCACAGCCGGTGCAAAGATCATTGTCAATTTCAGTTGTAACGCGAAGGTTCATTGATCAGTTTTCCTAACCCAGATAAACTGGAAATTCGAAATTCGATATTCGGATTTAAGTTTTGCAAGGACTTATCAGCCATAAAGAAATTCTTTTGCCATTTTTGCCTGTCTGCGTGCGGACACGCACAGGCAGGCAAGAATTTTACAACTAAGCGCCTAAAGCGGCAAAGCCGCAAAAGGGAGGTCAAAAGAGTGGTTACCACCGTCGATGGTTACCAGATCCCGGGAGTAATCCAGTCTGCCTAATACCTCTTTCAACTTCGCTATATCGCAAAACGGGTCCCTCGTGCCAGCGAAAAAGAGCATGGGAATTTTGATCTGGTAAAAGTGGGCATCTCGCATTCTTTCCTTCTCCCCTTTTATCATCATATTTTTCAGGTAACGCGAGTATGCCCGATACAAATTCTTTCCCTTCCACAGGGATGAATACTCTCTTACTTTCCATGTGTGCCCCCGCTCAAATTATTTGCGTTAGTATTGTTTCCCAGTAATCGCAGGGATTCTTGTTCCGAATTCTTCTATATCAATCAATCCACCTGATCTCCCTGGCAGTTTTGTGACCGACCACTGTATCATACAAACTCTCAGGCATCTTTGCTTCAGTCTCCGACAACGGAATCCGGCATGCCATAATTTCTGCTTCTTTCTGTGGGTAAAGAGGTTCTTTTTCTGGATCCGAATATCCATCCGGGAAAATGGGCTGACCAGTCGTTAAATCATATTTGTCTGTTGCGCCTACAGTGTGAAGTAATTCGTGGGCAATGACGATATTGTTTTTCTCTTCCATTTTCCGGTTCGCGAATACTTTCGCTACACAGATAAGTCCCTTCTGCAATCCAAGAGATTCTGCAAGTGCTTTATGAGTTGCAGGATCGTAGTACAGAACAAACGCCCTGATGTCTCCTGTGGGGCCATCATACGTATTAACCCTGTAGGCCCAGTAACGCAGCTTTAAACTCCACCATATAATATGAAACACGTTTCTGTCTTGTGGAGGCTCCGGAGGCAGATTATCAACACGCGGAGCCAGTTTAATAGTAAACGGATTGGAAAGTTTCAACCCGTAGTATTTCGCCTCGCTTTCCATAAACTCTTCAATGGATTTGAATGTTTCCTTTTCCAATGAATCGATATATTGTGATGATGCTTCGCTGCCATCACCGTTAACCGGATATACAACAACCCGTAAAGGATAATCCCAACTGGTCGTTCGCACTTTTGTTGTCCAGGCGCTCATGCCAACGCCGATAAGGATAGCCAGTAAAATAAAAATTCGTAATGTTCTGAAAAATTTGCCAGATGCTATTGATGTCACAATAAGTCGTTAGTAAAACTCATTAATTCAAAAATTGATGTATTCGTAAAAAACTCCATTATAATGCCGACGTGTCGGCATAGTGGAGCTTTCAAGTAACTCAAATCTGCAAATGTGTTACAAGTGTTTCATATTACTTAACATTTATTAAAATAGCGGGGGTAGGGGCGACTTTAGTCGCCCGTCAGTCCGTCGAACGCTCAATCGAACC
>Ga0164318_10007595_pt1 | contig 10506 bp, 8 predicted proteins | sample GuaBasSedimGuay9_FD_113734 | JGI IMG/M metagenome (GOLD analysis project Ga0164318, IMG submission 113734) | Subseafloor sediment microbial communities from Guaymas Basin, Gulf of California, Mexico - Guay9, Core 4571-4, 0-3 cm | ecosystem: Environmental > Aquatic > Marine > Hydrothermal vents >...
CTTCACGTTCTGAGGCATGGGCGCGCTCCGAAAGGAAAACTGCAAGCCCCCCCGCAAGAACTTCATCTCCCGCATGTTCGGCTGGATGCTCCCCAAGGGTCCCCGCAAGCTCGAGCTCTCCAAGATGAACATGATGGGCATGGGCGCCTCCATGATGAAAGGCGTGATGAGGAAACAGAACCTCATGGACCGCCCTCCCTCATCGACACCGCCAAGGACCTTGGAGTGGAGTTCTACGCCTGCGAGATGTCCATGAACGTCATGGGCCTGAAGGAAGAGGAGCTGATGGACGGCGTGAAGATGGCCGGCGTGGCCACCGCCCTCGCCGACGCCTCCGAGTCCCGCGTCACCCTCTTCATCTGACCAGATTCCCCCCGCCTCACCCCTCCCCCTACGGGGGAGGGGTGAGTTTTTCTCTCACGCCTCTCTTCCCCGCTCCTTGGAATGCCGCTTCGAACGCGCCTCCCGCTCCGCACGGAAGAAAGTTCGATTCGCCGCGGAAGGGAGCCGATTCGTCCTCCGCTCCCCGCACCGCAACCTGTCCCCGGCGACGTTCCCCTTTCCGCGCGCCGGACCCCTCCCGCCTGCGGGATGCGCGCGGCTGCGAACCCGTCCCGCTCCGCGCCTGCCCGCCGCCCGCCGCGCCCCGGCGGGAAAACCCGCCCCAAAAACCGCGCCTCGACCACGCTGGCGCCGCGCGGCCCCGCTTCCGCTTCCGCCGTTCCCTCTCGGAGCCCCAGCACATCGGCGGGATTGCGGGCGTCTTCGACGTGAAGCGAGTTGAACCCGCTTCCGGCGTTCCCTCTCAGAGACCTTTCAAATGGCGCGTCACCCGCAGCCCGTCCGGCCCGCCTTCCACCGCCACCACGTCTATGCGCCAGGGATGCCGGTAGAGCCGCTTCGTCTCCACGTAGGACTCGCCCGCCGCCGCTATCCGCCTCAGCTTCGCCTCGTCCACGGCGTCCTCCGGCGGCACCGTCCCGCTCGTCCTCGTCTTCACCTCCACGAACACTATCTCCTCGCCGTCCCAGGCGATCACGTCCACCTCGCCGGACGGAGAGCGGTAGTTCGTCTCCAGGACGCGCCAGCCGAGGCGCTTGAGGTAGTCGCGGGCCGTCCGCTCCCCGGCGTCTCCCGTCCTCTTGTTCCTGAAGCGGTCGAGGATGCTCATGTCAGTTTCAGCTCCTTCATTATCAGGAACCAGCGCAACAGGTCGCCGAACTCGAGCTCGCTGCGGAAGGTCTGCGCCCGCCAGTCGCCCGCGAAGCCGTCGTAGGCGAGCATGTGGCCGCCGTAGCTCACGAAGGCGTTTTCGGCCTTCCTTATGGTCTTTTCCGCGAGCCATTCTTCCTTTCCCTTCGGCGGCGCGTCCTCGCCCGACCTGTAGGTATAGGGCCTCATTATGCTGCCCTTGCCGTTGTCGAAGAGCCAGGCCACGAAGGGCTCGCGGGTGATGAAGACTATGTACTCGGTGAAGACTTCCTTCCTCTCGTGGACGACGGAGGGGGGGACGACGGCGTAGTGGCCCCAGCCGGTGGGACGTATCCTCCCGCCGCCCGGCTTGCGCACTTTCTTTTCCTCCACGAACCGCACCTTGGCCGCGGCGAAGACGTGCACGTCCTCCCAGCAGATCTCGACGGGCGGGCGGCCGAGCATGGAGGTGAGCAGCAGCTTGTCGTCCTCGGGCTTCAGGGAGTGCGCTTCCTTCACCTCCGGGACGAACCGCTCCATGAGCGAGGCCGCGAAGTGGAAGGCGGGAAGTCCCATGTCCTGGAGCACGTCCACGGCGGCGGAGGCGGCGTCCGCGTCGGGGAACTCGCGGAAGACGATGCCGGAATGAGGCTGGAAGTGGGTCGTCACGTCGGCGAGGGGCACGCCGAGGGCGTCGGCCACCCTGTCGCAGAGGGGCGCGGGGGTGAGGTCGGCGAAAGCGGCGAGGGCCACCATCTGCCGTTCGCCGCGCGGGTTCCCGTCGGGCTCGCGGAAGGCGAAGAGGCGCTCCAGCTTGTCCAGCTCCGCCCGGACGGCTTCCTTTCGGGGAAAGGGGAGGGCGGAGAGGGCCTCGAACCACGGTTTGGCCTCGTGCGGCTGGAGCAGGCGGCGCGAGAGGATAACGCCGAGCCTGAAGGCCGCGTCCAGCGCGGCGGGCTCGCTGTCGGCGGACAGCTCGTCGGGCGAACCGGCGAGCTTGCCGTACAGTTTCGAGGCGAGCAGGAACTGCCTGCGCTCGGCGGCGAGGGAAGCCGCGGCGGAGACGAGGTGGGGCGGGAGCGGCTTTTCGGGATGGAAGCGCAACAGCACCTCGGCCGTCTCGAGGGCGTACTCCGGCCGGTCGTTCTTCAAATCGTCGGCGAGCATCGCGACGAGCCTCGCGTAATCGGTAGTGAATTTCCTCAAGGGGCACCTCCGGCGGGATTATACCTTTTCCTACGCGCGGTTTCCAGCGGCGCTTCCGGTTGAGAGAAAAGGACGGAAAAATGGTGAAGATTCGGCGAAAAAAGTTGACAAATCTTTCTTTCCGGGTAATATATAAGTGCGGTTGGAGGGCTGCATTACGCGGTCCGCAGGGCGTTCGCCCGCCAGCTGCCTTTTTTGTTTAGGGGGCGGCATGTATCTATTGTATTTGGATGATGCCGGATCGGTCAGGAACAAAGAGGAAGAGTACTTGGTGTTGGGCGGGGTATGCGTCAGCGAACAACAAGTCCACTGGATGACGGAGAAATTGGACGAGCTGTCGGCCACAATATCGCCTGAACGCCCGGAGGAGGTGGAGTTTCACGCTTCGGAGATATTTTCCCGCCGCCGGTCCGTCTGGAGGAGGATGGACAAGAAAGAGGAAGCCCAGGGAGTGATAATAGCCGTCCTCAAGGTGCTGGTGGAAGCGTTCGAATCCGCACGCGCTTTTGCCTGCGCCGTCCGCAAGGCGGATTATGCCGATGTCGATCCGATGGCCGTCGCCTTCGAAGAAATGTGCAACAGGTTCGATCTCTTTCTCGGCCGTAAGAGAAGGGAAGGGGACCGGCAAAGAGGATTGCTCATCATGGATAAAAGCGCCTACGAGGCGACTTTTCAGCGTCAATCCTACGAGTTTCGGACCAAAGGCACGAGATGGGGGAAGCCGAAGAACCTGATAGAAACGCCTCTGTTCGTGGACTCGAGAGTTTCCCGCCTCGTTCAGCTCGCCGACCACGTCGCTTATGCCGTGTTTCGCAGGTACAACGCGAAGGACGCCAAGTATTTCGACGTAATTTCCTCCAGGTTCGATCAGGACGAACGCGGGATTCACGGTCTGGTGCACAAGGTGAAAGAGTATCACAAGTGCATGTGTCCGGCCTGTCTGAGCAGACGCATGGGCCAGAGGGCGGAGCAGGCCTAACGGCGGCGTTTGCGTTTTGACGGGGGGGGAAAGCGGGATACAATCGGGGCTCCAGGCTTACCGAAAGGCAATCCCGTCATGAAGGAAAAGAAAGAGACCGGCCGGTTGGGCGCGAGCCGTTTCCGGCTGAAGAGCCGCCTCATCTGCAGGGACCGCTGTTTCGTCCTCGTGGCGAAGGCGAGTTAGGAACCACGCCATGGCCCGCCCAAGGGAACTACCGCCCAAGTACGATCCTTCCGCGGTGGAGGACCGGATATACGCCGAGTGGGTGCGCAAGGGCTACTTCCGCTCGCGCCCCAACCCGGACAAGCCCAAGTACTGCATAGTCATCCCGCCTCCCAACGTGACGGGCGCGCTCCACATGGGCCACGCGCTCAACAACACCATACAGGACATACTGATACGCTGGAAGCGGATGGCCGGCTACGAGGCGCTGTGGCTCCCCGGCACCGACCACGCGGGCATAGCCACCCAGAACGTGGTGGAGAAGGAGCTCGCCAAGGAAGGCAAGACGCGCTACGACGTGGGCCGCGAGGCGTTCGTCGAGCGGGTCTGGAAGTGGAAGGAGCGCTTCGGCAACAGGATAATCGAGCAGCTCAAGAAACTGGGCTCGAGCTGCGACTGGGAGAGGGAGCGCTTCACCCTCGACGAGGGGCTGAGCCGGGCGGTGAACACCGTGTTCGTCGCCCTCTACCGCGAGGGGCTCATCTACCGGGGCAACTACCTGATAAACTGGTGCCCGCGGTGCCACACGGCGCTCTCGGACGACGAGGTCGAGCACAAGGACCGGCCGGGCAAGCTGTGGTACCTGCGCTACCCGCTCGCCGACGGCGACGGCTGGGTGGTGGTGGCGACCACGAGGCCGGAGACGATGCTCGGCGACACGGGGGTGGCGGTGAACCCGTCCGACGAGCGCTACCGACGCCTCGTGGGGCGCAAGGTGAGGCTGCCGTTCGTTGAGCGCGAGATACCGATAATCGCGGACGAGTCGGTGGATCCGTCCTTCGGCACGGGCTGCGTGAAGATAACGCCCGCCCACGACCACAACGACTACGTGGTGGGCAAGCGGCACGATTTGCTCATGGTGAACGTTCTGGACGCGGACGCCACGGTGAACGCGAACGGCGGCCCGTTCGAGGGGATGGACCGCTACGAGTGCCGGAAGGCGCTGGTGGAGCGGATGAAGGAGCTGGGCCTGCTCGAACGCGAGGAGGACTACGAGCTGAGCCTGTCGGTGTGCTACCGCTGCAACACCGCCGTGGAGCCGCGCCTGTCCGACCAGTGGTTCGTGAGGATGAAGGAGCTCGCCGAGCCCGCCATACGCGCCGCGAAGGAGGGGAGGGTGCGCTTCCGCCCGGACCGCTGGGTGAAGGTGTACCTGGACTGGCTGGAGAACGTGCGCGACTGGTGCATCTCCCGCCAGATATGGTGGGGGCACCCCATCCCGGTGTGGTACTGCGGCGACTGCGGGCACGTGAACGTGGAGGAGAGCGAGCCCAAGCACTGCGAGAAGTGCGGCGGCTCGAACCTGCGGCGGGACCCCGACGTGCTGGACACGTGGTTCTCGTCGGCGCTCTGGCCCTTCTCCACGCTGGGCTGGCCGGAACGGACGGAGGACCTGGAGTACTACTATCCCACCGACACGCTGGTGACCGACCGGGGCATAATCTACTTCTGGGTGGCCCGGATGGTGATGATGGGGCTGAAGTTCATGGGCCGCGAGCCCTTCTCGGACGTGGTGATACACGGCACGATACTGGACGAGATAGGGCGGCGCATGTCGAAGTCCCTGGGGAACGGGATAGATCCGCTGGAGATGATAGCGCTGTACGGGGCGGACGCGCTGCGCTTCTCGCTGGTGATGCTCACCACGGAGGGGCAGGACGTGAAGCTTTCGCCCAAGAAGTTCGAGATGGGGCGCAACTTCACGAACAAGATATGGAACGCGGCCCGCTTCGCGCTGATGCGGATGCCGGAGGGGCTGGACACCTCCCGGCCGGTGCGGGAGGAATCGCTCGCCGTCTGCGACCGCTGGATACTGACGAGGCTCGCCGAGACGGTGGAGAAGGTGACGGCGGAGCAGGAGGAATTCAGGCTCAATCCCGCCGTGGCGGCGCTGTACTCGTTCTTCTGGAACGACCTGTGCGACTGGTACCTCGAAGCGATAAAGGCCGACCTGCACGGCGAGAGGGGCGGGGAGCGCAAGGAGACGGCGGCGCGCGTCTTCCTGTTCGTGCTCGATTCGGCCCTGAGGCTGCTCCATCCCTACATGCCGTTCCTCACCGAGGAGCTTTGGCAACGGCTGAACGAGCTCTATCCCACCCGCTCGCTCGACGGGAAGGGCAGGGCGGCGGAGAGCATAATGATCGCCCCCTGGCCCGCGGCGGAGGACCACCCGCGCTATCCCGCCGACGCGAAGGACATGGAGCTCGTGAAGAAGGCGGTGACCGCGGTGCGCAACCTGCGCGGGGCGCGGAAGATACTCCAGAAGACGCCGCTTTCCGCGCTGTTCGATGCGGGCTCGCGGGAGGCGCGGGAGGTGCTGGAGCGCGAGGCCGACCTCGTGGTGAGGCTCGCGAACCTGAAGGAGATGAGGGTGGAGGTCGGCGTGGAGCCGCCCGCCCGCAGCGCGGCGGAGATAGTAGAGCCCATAGCGCTGTTCGTGCCCATGGGCGAGCTCGTGGACGTGGAGAAGGAACGGGCGCGGCTTCTGGCCCAGCTCGAAAAGCAGCGGAAGCTGATAGCGGCGGCGGAGCGGAAGCTCGGAAACGCCGACTTCCTCTCCAAGGCGCCGGCCCGCGTGGTGGAGCGCGAACGGGAGAAGCTCGCGGCGCTGCGCGAGACGGAACGCAAGATGGAAAAGGAGCTGGAGGCCCTTTCCTGAGGGCCGCGTCGCAAACGGGCGGGAAGATAAGGAACACACGAAGAGGGGAGCGCGCGGGCGCTCCCCTCTTTCTTCGCGTTTCGGGGATGAGGGGATCAGATTTCGGAGAGCTTCGCCGACTCCACCATGTCGGTGTAGTCGTCGAACCAGAGGGCGTCGGGGTTGCGCCGGAAGACCATGACGCGGCCGAGGTTCTCGGGGTCGCGGGCCTGGTGGTACTTCATGATTATGTGTTCCTTCGTGAGGCCGACGACGGCTATCTTTCCGGTGTAGTGGGACATGCAGTAGCGGGCCCTCTTGGCCGCGCCGGAGACGCGGGTCTTGGCCTGCTCGAAGACGGTGTAGCCCCGTTCGACGGGGACGACGTAGGTGCGGTTGCCCGCGGCGGGGCGGTTCTGGAAGACGTAGTAGGGAGTGGCGCCGGTGAAGGAGAGCTCCTGGAAGAGGCGGGCGAGGGTCTCGGGGTCGTCGGTGACGCCGCGGATCATGGGTGTCTGGTTGCAGATTATGACGCCCGCGGAGACGAGGAGCTCCACGGCCTTCACGGCCTGGGGGGTGAGCTCGCGCACGTGGTTGAAGTGGGACATGAGGTAGATGCGCTTGTCGGGCAGGGAGAACTCTTTGAAGAGGGCGACGAGCTCCGGGTCCTCGGTGATGCGGAAGGGGTTGAAGGCGGGGAGTTTGGAGCCGAAGCGGATGATCCTGACGTGCTCGATGGCGCGGAGTTCCTCGAGGATGCGCCTTATCTTGTCGGTGGCGAGCATGAGGGGGTCGCCGCCGGTGAGGAGGACGTTGGTTATCTCGGGGTGGTTCCTCACGTATTCGAAGGCGGCGTCCCAGTCTATGACCTCTTCCTCGACGCGGCGCTTGAAGAGCCTCTTTCGGAAACAGACGCGGCATATCCCGCCGCACACCCTGCTCGCGAGGAAGACGGCGGTGCGCTCGTACTTGTGCTCCACGCCCGGGGCGACGATGTAGTGTTTCTCGCCGGAGGGGTCGAGCTCGCCCCAGTCTTCCAGCTCGTCGAGAGACGGGATTATGAGGCGGCGTATGGGGTCGTTCGGGTCGTTCCAGTCGATGAGGGAGAGGTAGTATTCGTTGGAGCGGAAGGCGTAAACGCTCTCCACCTTGCGGAGCGCCTCCCTTTCCTCGGGCGACAGTTGCGGGACCTGGTCCAGTCGCGTGACGTATTTCGGCATCTGCATGGCGATCTCCGTTTCTTCATGTGGGTACCGGGCGATACAGGAGGAGCGTCTATTATAGGGAGGCTTGCGGGGTTTGTCAAGGGTTTTTCGGCAATACAGCGGAATGCCGCTTGTGTGTAGAATCAAACGGGGTTTAGTTCAATAAAAACATATAAGCGGGCTGCGGTTTTTGATGCCGCGACACCCTTTTGACGCGGTATTGTGCATGAGTTCAATTGTTTTGGGTTGCGGATGCGGTCGCAGCGCGGTTTCCGCCGCCCGAGAGGAGGGAGAAGATAGGCACGAGCACCACGGAGGCGAGCATCCCCAGACAACCCGCGAGGGGCACCTGGGCGCGGCCCATGAGGGCGAACAGGACGAGGCAGACCGCCAGGCCGCCCACCGAGCCGGCCACCGCCCCCGCGCGGTTGGCGAACCTGTTCCCGGCGAACAGGCCCCAGAGGAAGGGGCCGAGGAAGACGGAGGCTATGGCGCCCCAGGATATGACGAGGATGGTGACGATGAAGGCGGGTTTGAAATAGGCGAGCGCCATCGCGAGGAGGATGAACGACACGCTGGACGCGCGCATGAGGAAGGTGAGTTTCCGGTCGTCGGGGTTCTTCGCTATGAAGCCCGCGTATATGTCCTTGCTGACGGCGGAGCTGGAGATGAGGACGAGGGCGGCCAGGGTGGACATGGAGGCGGCGAGGATGAGCAGCAGAATGAGGACGGACAGGCCCTCGGAGACGACGTTCGATAGCAGCTCGGGCATGAGCATGTCGTAGTTGGGGAGAAGCTTGCCCGCGGCGTTCGCGGAGAAGACCTCGGGGTTGGTCCGGGGCGTCACGAAGAGGCGGGTGAGCGAGCCGGTGAAGTAGGCGATGCCCGCCACCACGAGCGCGAAGAAGGTGGAGGCGAACATGCCTATGCGGATGGAGCGGCGGTCGCGTATGGCGTAGAACTTCTGGACGAGCTGCGGCATGGCGAGCGGCGGCACGCTGATGAGTATCACGAGCGATACGAGCGGAATTATTCCCGGCGGCCCGACGGGGGCGACGAGACGTGGGTCGATCGCCTTCATGCGGTCCACCACGGCGGCGAGCCCGCCCGCCTTCTCCACGCAGGTGAACACCAGCGCCACGACGCCCACCGTCATTATCATGCCGAAGATCACGTCTATGAAGGCCATGGACTTGTAGCCGCCCAGCGCGAGATATACGGCGGTGAACACGCCCATGAAGAGGAGGATGTACTCGAAGCGTATGTCGAAGGTGGAGGTGAAGAGGTAGCTCAGGCCCATGAAGACCGCGGCGGAATAGGGGATGAAGAACAGGAAGGTGGCGAGGGAGGAGAAGAACTTCAGGAAGGGGCTGTCGTAGCGCTTCTCCAGGAACTCCGGCATGGTGTGTATTCGGTGCTTCTCGGCGTAGATGCGGATCCTGTCGCCTATGAGCCACCATACGAGCAGGGTGCCGATGAGGGCGTTGCCGAGAGCGAGCCAGAGGCTGGAGAAACCGAAGGACCAGCCGAGCTTGCCCGCGAAGCCGATGAAGAGCACTGCGGAGAAATAGGCGGTGCCGTAGGAGAAGGCGGACATCCAGGGACCGACGGCCCCGCCGCCCAGCATGAAATCGTCGAATGTGCGCGTCTTCCTGGAGCCGACGACGCCGACGACGACCACCAGGAGGGCGTAGAGCGCGAGGACCGTTATCTTCAGAGTCAAAGATCCTCCCTGTCGAAAAACCAAAACCGGAATGATAAGGGGCTTGTCCTCAAAAGCAAAGGGACGGGCCGAAGCCCGTCCCCCCATTTTCACGAGGACGCCTCACCGAAACGGGGGAGTCAGTCCATGCCCAGCAGGAGCGAGACGGTGAGGGCGTTGAAAGCCGCCAGGCCGGGAAGGCCGAGCGAGCGGAACATGCGGTTGCGGCCGGGGAAGGGGAAGGACCACGAGCCGTCCTCCACGCGCGTGCCGGAGGCGAGGGCGCTCCAGAGCGAGGAGCGGAAGGCCGTCCACTGGTCGGGGGCGAAGGCGGAGAGCACGTTGGCGCAGAGGAACCAGCCGTCGGGGGAGAGCACCGAGGGGGAGGGCTTGTAGTCGCGTATGCGGAGTATGTAGTCGAGCGTCTCGGTGGTGAGGGACTGGGCCGAAATAACATTGTAGGCGGAGATGACCGCGCCGTGCAAGAGGATGTCTTCCGGCGTGCCGGGCCTGGGCGTCTTGCCCCGGGAATCGAGTAACACCTTGTTCCTGCCGTCCATGTGGGCGAGGGCGAAGGACTTTATGCCCGCGGCGAGCTTCTCGGGCACGTGCAGGGAAGCCTGCTTCGCGCGCTCCACGGCGATGGCGGCGAAGGCCATCTCGAGAAGGGGGTCGTAGCCGATGAGGGGGACGCCGAAGGTGCCGTCGGGCCGCTGGCGTTCCTCCAGATCGGCGAAGGCGGCGGAGAGCATCGGCCTCACCGAGACGTCGCCGGTGGCGAGGAGGTACTCCGCGAGCGCCCAGGTGTAGAGCACCTGGAGGGTGGAGCGGTCCTGGCCGCAGAAAGCGCCCTTCTCGTTCTGAATCTTGCGCGCCCATTTCAGCGCGCCCGCCACCTGGGCGGAATAGGGGCCCGCGGAGGCGGTGCTCCCGAGCCTGGCGAAAGCGGCGAGCGAGAGGGCGGTGAGCACGTCGGCCTTCTTGGAGGGCGGGTCGCCCGGCGCGTTGGAGAAGTAGCCCTTGGGGGTGAGGCGGGCGGCGAGGTAATCGAGGGTGGAGGCCACCGCGAAGCCCCTCGTGCCCGGCTTCAGCGCCGTCTTGGCCTCGGCGAGCAGACCAGCAAGCCTGCGGCGCGAGGCGGAGGGCAGCATGGGGATGAAGCGGCAGTGGCGAAGCAAGTCGAGATACACCTCATCGGCCTTGCCGTCCGACAGGCGGGAGCGCACGGAAGCGGCGAAGCCCTCCCAATAGCCCTTCCAGCAGAGGGCGGCTTCCTTCATGAAGGAAGCCTTGGCGGCGTCGGAGCCGTAACCGGCGAGGAAGCCCACCCAAGCCTCCAGGCACTTTTCGACCGCCGTGC